>Ga0209212_1007874_pt1 | contig 11599 bp, 7 predicted proteins | sample RifGroC2_FD_183996 | JGI IMG/M metagenome (GOLD analysis project Ga0209212, IMG submission 183996) | Groundwater microbial communities from Rifle, Colorado, USA - Groundwater C2 (SPAdes) (version 2) | ecosystem: Environmental > Aquatic > Deep subsurface > Groundwater | place: Rifle, Colorado...
AGTAAAAACGATCCCGTTGTCGCCCGTGGATGGGCCTGCGGCTGACTCACATTGGGTGAGTTGGCCTGCCCCGACCGGCAGCCCGTAGGACGACGACGTTGGATGATGAATGCGCTGGCTACTCTCTGGCCTGCGCCCACCCTTGGCCTGCCTGCACGGCATCCGCGCCCGCAGCGCGTGAACCAACACTCACCACTCGATTTCGGTCTTTCCGGTGGGCCAGGGATTTTTCTTATGGCAGTCGTTATGGCTGTTTGCATTTCAGCTCTACCCAGTGCAGTTCATTTAACCGTTCGTGGTGAGCCTGTCGAACCACTACACAAAACCAACGAGGAGATATTTTATGGGAACCCGCAACTTTGATCTCGGCGCCCGCGACATGAAAGCCGCCGGCCGCATCGCCCTCGAAGAAGGCATGCGCTCGTTCGCCAGCATAGATACCATGTCCGACCGCTGGAACCTCTTCGTGGACTACGTCCGCGAGCATCATGCCATCGGGCGCATGGAAATGGTTTCGCCGGATGTCGTCATCGAATACGGCTCATGGCTGGCCGACCGGGTGGACGAAGATGAGCTGGAAGCCTCCACCGCGCAAAACTATGTAAGCGCGGTCAACCGGGTATTGGAAATTGCACGCGGCGACCGGCATGTGGCCGTGTCGCCCACTCGTGACTGCGGGATTCCGCTGCGCAACGGCATCGCCCTGGATTGTCAATTCGTAAGCACCTCCCAACATTTCGATTTGCTGAGCCATTTTGATGAGCCGGCCCGAATCATGATCCGGTTGCAGCGGGCGTTCGGCCTGCGCTTCGAGGAATCGGCCAAGTTTGATGCACGCGGCGTGGATGATTACACCGAGGCCAAGGTGCTGCAGGTGGTCAACGGCACCAAGGGCGGGCGCACGCGCGAAGTACCGATGTGCATGAGCGCACAGTTTGAAATTCTGCATGCGGCGCAACGCTACCAGCGCGGTGGCCGCTCCCTCATCCCGGAGGAAATGTCCTACGCGGAATTCCGCCGCCAGTGCTACCGCATCGCCAACGGGAACGGCATCCGCTTCCACAGGCAGCGGCACACCTACGCCTACCTGCGCTACAAGCGCGTGCTGGGCGCGGAATGCCCGGTCATGGCCGGAGTGCCGCATGGCCAGCCGCACATCGAATGGCTGGCGCTCCAGTTGAAGATTTCCGAGGCCGAAGCGAAGGAGCGGGATCAGAAAGTCCGGGCGCAGATCGCCCAGGAACTGGGCCATGGTCGCGTCGAGGTGACCAATGCCTACCTTGGCTGAGCAGGTTCGACGCCGGGCGCATGTGTATGTCGCCCACGGCGGAAAAACCAACCGGCGTCAGCAGGTGGATCGGCTGGTGATTATGGCCAGTTGGATGCAGGCGGAATTCCGGCTGACCGGCATCGAGCAGATCGGCAAGCGGCAGGTGATTGCTTATTGGAAGGCGCACCGGAATATGGCTCCGGCGACGGCTTATGCTTATTGGTTGGCGGTTAAGGTTTTGTGGGGGTGGATGGGGAGGACAGCAGCGCCACCGGCACCTTGGACTTCTGACGCAACGGACGTGAGGTGAACGCGCCTTGCCTGCATTCTTGGTCGAGCTCGGTGCGGCAATGATGGTGGCATCGACAATGGTGACACCGGACAGCTTCATCCCATTTGACAGCAGGAGTTCGCCTACCTTGGCAAACAGGGCAGCGCCCAGGTCGTGTTGTTCCAGCAGGTAGCGTCCGGTACACGCTCGTTCCCCAGATCGATGCGGCAGAAGTTCCGGAATGCGGAGATACTATGAAAACTTCCGTATGCGGCATCAGGTAAGGGTTTCAGAGTCATGAGTCATTTTTAACCGGACACCAGCGAGATTGTTTACAATGAGTTCTCGCTAAACCGGAACCAGCTATTGCAATGTATAGAAAGATATTCTCCCCCGCCATAAACATACTGAATCGCCTGGGCTACACCAAGAAATTCACACTGTTATGGCTGACGTCATTGATCGCGGTTGTCATGATGGCATACAGCCTGTTCGTCAGTCTGGACCGGGTTATCCAGCCATCGCAGCGGCAACTGGAAGGACTTGCGCTGATCCAGCCGATTTCCAGAGCCATCCAGACCATCCAGCTGCAACGCGGCATTTCGGCTGTGCTGCTTGGCGGAGATGAGACGGTGCGGGGCAGGCGCGCCATGCAGGAGGAAAAAGCCGTAGCCGCATTCAATGCGATGGAGGGGAAATTGCCAGCCAGCCTGACCTCGGGCGATGACTTCCGCGCCATCCGGATAAACTGGGCGCGGCTACGCAAGGAAGGGTTGAATTGGACAATAGAGGCAAATTTCGCCGCGCATACCGACCTGATCAGGCAGCTCGAGTTACTCAAGGTATCCGCAGCCGATGAATATTTGCTGACGCTGGATCCGGAGCTGGCTTCGTTTTACCTGATCGATACCACCCTTCACAAACTGCCGCATGCACTCGAACACCTCGGCCAGATACGCGCATACGGCAGTGGCATCCTGACCAGAAAACAGGTATCCGGCCAGCAGAAAACCAGATTGAGCATCCTGATAGCCGAAGTCGATGCTTCGCTTAACGATCTTATGGTTAACCTCGACAAGACCGGTTATCACAATCCGGACGTGCGCGATTCACTCAGGGCAACATCGGGCGACATCGTCCGCTCGGCACGGCTAATTACCGACCTCGTCAAGATGGACATTCTCACGGACCGCCTTGCCACTCCACAAGATGTCTTCCTGAAGATGGTTACGGAGGAAATCGATAAGAGTTATGCGCAAATGCATGACGCTCTGATACCGGCCACGGAAACGCTCATTCATGCGCGCATCGCCCGGGCAAGGAACACACTGTATATCAATACTGTCGCCGCCATGCTGGTGTTCCTGCTGGTGGTCTATCTGTCAGTCAGTATCTATTACGCCATTATCGGCAGCATCCATTCGCTGGTGCGTTCCCTGCGCGCCTTTGCCGAGGGCAACCTGCACGAACGGATCAGACTCGACACGCGCGACGAGCTCAGCCTGGTGGGTGACAGTTTCAATGAAATGGCGCGCAAGTTCAGCGCCCTGATGGAAATACATCGCGAGGATGAGGAGCGCCTGCGCGCCACCCTGGAAACCGCGATGGATGCCGTGATACAGATGGATGCCACAGGCATCATCACCGGCTGGAACAGCCAGGCGGAAAAGACTTTCGGCTGGCGCCGCGAGGAAGCGCTCGGGCGGATGCTGGATGAAACCATCATCCCGCCCCAGCACCGTAAGGCGCATCGCCAGGGTCTGGAGCATTTCCTGCTTACCGGCGAGGGGCCGATGCTGAACTCGCGCGTCGAAGTGGCAGGGCTGCATCGCGATGGCCATGATATCTCCGTCGAATTGTCCATTGCACCAATCCAGGCGGCGGGTAAACACGAATTCAGTGCCTTCATTCGCGACATTACCGAGCGCAAACAACATGAACGTGAACTGCGCATCGCCGCCGCCGCCTTTGAGGCACAGGAAGGAATAGCTGTTACTGACGAGAGAGGGGTCATTGTCAGGGTTAACCGTACCTTTACCGCCATCACCGGGTATTCGTCAGAAGAGATCATCGGCAATACTACCCGCATACTCAAATCCGGCCGCCACGATGATGAGTTTTACCGCTGCATGTGGGAAGACCTGCACCGCAATAAATTCTGGCAGGGTGAAATATGGAACAAGCGCAAGAACGGAGAGATTTACCCGGAATGGCTCACCATTACCGCAGTTACCGCGGAAAACGGCAAGACGAACAATTATGTCGCGATATGCCTTGATATTACCGAGCGCAAGCGGGCTGAGACCGAGATAGCCGCAATCAATACCCGGTTACAGCAGGCCAATGCCCAGATTGAAGAGGAACGCGCTCATCTGGCCGAACGGGTAATGGAACGCACGGCACAGCTGATGTATGCAAATCTGGCCAAGGATTCCTTCCTGGCTACGATGAGCCACGAGATCCGCACGCCACTTGGCGGTCTGCTGGGTATGCTGGAGCTGGTCAGCCTGTCCCGGCTCGATCGCGAACAACGCGAAATGCTGCAGGCGGCGCGTAATTCCGGGCGGAGCCTGTTGCGTATTGTCAATGACATCCTCGACTGGTCAAAGATCGAGGCGGGCAAGCTGGAGCTGGCCCCGCAAGCCGCTGCTATTTCTGAGATGCTAAGGGGAGTGGTGAGCACTTATTCATCGCTTGCCAGCGCAAAAAGCCTCCTGTTACGGCTGCTGGTGGACAACAAACTTGGTGCGGCGCATATTTTCGACCCGCTGCGCCTTTCACAAATCCTCAACAACTTTACCAGCAATGCGATCAAGTTCACCGAACAGGGCACAATTGAAATCAGCGCGGAGCTGGTCGCGCGGCACGGGGATACCGAACAGGTGTGCTTCTGCGTCAAGGATAGCGGAATCGGTATCAGCCCGGAGCAACAGGCGCAACTGTTCAGGCGTTATGAGCAAGCGAGTGCCGATACGGCACGCATGTATGGCGGAACCGGCCTTGGGTTGATGATCTGCCGCAGCCTGGCCGAGTTGATGGAGGGAACCATCAGTGTGGAAAGTGCACCCGGGGTCGGCTCCACCTTCTGCTTTATGACCAGCATGCCGGTTGCGAGTCCGGCAGAGCAACGTGACATGCAACTGAGACAAGCCAGAGAAAAAAGCAGCGATGACATGCCGGTCATCACGCCGCTGGTGGAGGGCGACAAGCGGGTGTCGGTGCTGATAGTGGATGATCACCCGGTGAACCGCAAGCTGCTCAAGCAGCAGCTTGTGCAACTTGGCCTGCATACGGAAGATGCGGCATCCGGTATTGCGGCACTATCGCTGTGGCAGGCCGGGCACTTCGACATCATGATCACCGACTGCCACATGCCGGAGATGGACGGCTATGAACTTACGCGCAGCATCCGCGAGGTGGAGCGGCGAGATGGCCGGGAACGGGCGCCGATCATCGCCTGGACGGCCAACGTGCTTGCCGAAGAAGAAAGACGCTGCCATGCCGCCGGGATGGATGATGTATTGACCAAGCCGACAGACCTGGCCGAGTTGAAGGCGGTGCTGTTGAAATGGCTCGCAAAGGCAAACGTATCCACCACGGGGGCACCGCACCCGGAAGCACCATCGACAGGGGTCGAGCAGAACAGGTCACCGGCAGGTTCGCCAATTGATTTCAGCGTGCTGAGAAAGATTGCCAATAACCATTCCGCACAAGTCGAGATGCTGCAGGAATTCAATTTGTGTAACCGCAGCGACATCGCCAGCCTGAAGGCGGCATTGAAGGATGGCAATCCGGCGGCCGTGGCGCGAAGCGCTCACCGCATCAAGGGCGCAAGCCGCATGGTGGGCGCCATGGAACTGGAAGGCATTTGCACGGCCATCGAAAAGGCGGCCGTACAGGGTGACCTGAATGGCGTACGGGCAGCGGCAGATACCGCACTGGACGCGGCCATCGAAAGCCTCGAAGCGGCGTTCGATAGATTCATCGGCGGGCAATAACGGGCTATGGCCGTTCCCGTGCCTTGCGCGGGAACGGATTCGCACTGTCCCGGCCCCCCGCCGGCTTACAAGTAAAATTCCCTAAAGCTTTGTACAAAGCTGCCGATATGCAATCACAACCAGAACGCACGAAAAGCATCGGAAATATTGCTGCGCGGGACCGTCAGGCAGCTTGGCGGCGTCCACCGGAACATTCATTGGCATGCCAATGGCAGGTCACCCAGGCGGGGATGCCGTAGGAGGGATAGGGAATATGAAATCATTACGTGTTCTGGTGGCTGAAGACCATAACTTTCAGCGTAAGGCGGTAGTGCACATGCTGAATTCCCTGGGCATCGAAGACGTATGGCAGGCCAGCAACGGCAAGCAGGCGCTGGAAGTGCTGCACAGGGAGCAGGGGCGACCGCTGGACATCGTGTTGAGTGATCTGGACATGCCGGAGATGGATGGCATGGAACTTATCAGGCATATGGCCGAGCAGCACCCGGACATCTCAATCATCATCATGAGCAGCATGGATGGCACGTTGATCACCTCGGTGGAGAAAATGGCCCGGTCTTACGGCCTCCGGTTATTGGGTGCCGTGGAAAAACCGCTGTTACTCGAGCAATTCAGGAAGCTGCTGGTGTTGCACCAGCAGACGCAGGAGAAAACTGCGAGAATAAAGGCTCCGGCAGCCAGCTTCACGCTGGAGGAGGTCTTGCAGGCAGTGCGCGAGAGGCAATTCGAGCCGTTCCTGCAGCCCAAGGTGGGGTTGCAAACCGGCCGGCTTGTCGGTGCGGAAGCATTGGCGCGCTGGATTCATCCGCAGCATGGCGTGATTTCCCCGGATTCATTTATTCCGCCGCTTGAGCGGAGCGGCCTCATGGAAGAACTGACCCTTCTCATGCTTGAAAAAGCCGCCAGTGCATGCCGCCTGCTGCACGATAAAGGTCATTCACTTGTCATGTCGGTCAATCTTTCGCCGTCCTCGCTCATCGATACCACGCTGGCGGAGCGGGTTACGCAAGTGGTGCGGGAGGCCGGGGTTGACCCGCATCACATCATCCTGGAAATTACCGAGTCGGCAGCCATGACCGATGTTGCCCACGCATTGGAGAATCTGGCCAGGCTAAGGATGCACGGCTTCAGCCTGTCCATCGATGATTATGGAACCGGATTTTCCAGTATGCAGCAATTGACCCGGGTGCCGTTCAGCGAGCTCAAGATTGACCGGTCTTTTGTGGCAGATTGCGTCACCAACCACCATTTGCGCGTGATTATCGAGTCGAGTATCGACATGGCGCGCAAGTTGCGTGTCAAGAGTGTTGCCGAAGGGGTGGAGACGCAGGAAGAGTGGGATATGCTGAAAAGCATGAGCTGCGATGTGGCGCAAGGTTACTTTGTCGCCAAACCGATGAATAGTGCCGCATTCCTTGATTTCTGTGCCCATTATGTGCCCGGATAAGAAGCGGCAACCGGGAACAAATCCGGGGCGCATCCTGTTGCTGGTTGACGATGAGGAGAATATTACCGCCTCACTGGTCAGATTATTGCGGTGCGACGGTTATACCATTCTGCGCGCGAACAGCGGGCAGGAGGGTCTGGATCTGCTGGCGCAGCACGAGGTCGGCGTGATCATTTCCGACCAGCGCATGCCGGAAATGACCGGCGTGGAATTTTTCGGCATGGTTAAAGAACTCTACCCGAGAACGGTACGCATGATTCTCAGCGGTTATGCCGACCTCGGCTCCGTGACGGATGCCATCAACCACGGCGCAATATACAAATTCATCACCAAGCCGTGGGATGACGCAACACTGTCCGCCAACGTGCTCGAGGCGTTCGGGCACCACGAGCTGGTGCAGAGAAAGGAGCGGCTGCTCGTGGACATCCAGGACGCAAACGAAACGCTGGCGCGCCTGAACGGCGAGCTGGCGATGCTGATAGAGCAGAAAGATGGCCAGATTGAACGTGCCACCTATTACGACATGCTGACTAACCTGCCCAACCGCCAGCTGTTTCTCGACCGCCTGGCACAGGAACTGGCGCATGCGCGGCGCGACAATCGCTTGGTGGTGGTCATGTTTATCAATCTGGATCGCTTCAACCAGGTCAATGATTCATTCGGTCACCCCGTGGGGGATCAGTTGCTCCAGGCGGTGGCAGAAAGGCTGAAGAGTCATATTCGTGCGGGCGATACCGTGGCGCGCACGGGCGGAGACGATTTCGGTCTCGTGCTGACCGGCGTGAAGGCCGCCCACCATGCCGGCGAGATCGCGAAGGATATTCTCGATTCGTTTGCGCGTAATCCCATCACGGTGAGTGGCAGCGAAATCTTTGTCACGGTCAGTATAGGGATCAGTATTTACCCTTTTGACGGGGTGGATACGGCCATGTTGGTCAAGAATGCGGATGCGGCGCTCCACCATGCCAAGCGTGAGGGGCGCAACAACTTCCAGTATTACGCGGCGCAAATGAATGCCATGGCATGGCAGCGCCTGACGCTGGAGACCGAACTGCGCCGGGCGCTGGAACGCGAAGAATTCAGGCTTCATTACCAGCCCAAGGTTGGCCTCGCCGACGGCAGGATCGTCGGCATGGAGGCGCTGTTGCGCTGGCAAAGCGCAGGGCGCGGATTGGTGCCGCCCGGCGAATTCATCCCGTTACTGGAAGAAACCGGACTCATCCTGCCGGTGGGAGAATGGATCTTGCATACGGCATGCATGCAGGCACGCGCATGGCAGGCTGCCGGTTTTAAGGACATCGGCATCGCGGTTAATTTGTCGATGCTGCAACTCAGGCAAACGGATTTTGCCGGCATGGTTCTCGGTATCCTGGAGCAGAATAACCTGGAGCCGGGGTTGGGAGCGATTGAACTGGAGCTGACCGAAAGCATGCTCATGAACAATGCGGACGGGACGATTGCCACATTGAATGCGCTGCATGAAAGGGGGGTGAGATTTTCCATCGACGACTTCGGCACCGGCTATTCGAGCCTGAGCTATCTGAAGCGCCTGCCGATAAGCAGCATCAAGATCGACCGCTCATTCGTACGCGATCTCGCCAATGGCGGCGATGACGCGGGAATCGTGGCGGCCATTGTCGCCCTTGGGCATGGCCTTGGGCTAAAGATCATTGCGGAAGGAGTGGAAACCGTCGAACAATTGATTTGCCTGCAAACAATGAAATGCGACGAAGCGCAGGGTTATCTGTTCAGCCGCCCTGTCCCTGCCGCAGAAATGACACTGCTGATACAAGACGGAGTGGGGCTGGATATGGCGGCGATGGGGGCATGATGGAACGCACACTATTGCTGGTTGACGACGAGGAAAACATCACCGCTTCGCTGGTGCGGTTGTTGCGGCGCGACGGCTACACCATCCTGCGCGCGAACAGCGGGCAGGATGGCCTGGGCCTGCTGGCGCAACATGAGGTCGGCGTGATCATTTCCGACCAGCGCATGCCGGGGATGACCGGGGTGGAGTTCCTGGGGCAGGTAAAGGAGCTTTATCCGGATACCGTGCGCATCGTACTGAGCGGCTATACCGAGCTCAACTCGGTCACGGATGCCATCAACCGTGGCGCGGTTTACAAATTTCTCACCAAGCCGTGGGAAGATGACCTGCTGCGCGCCAATGTGGGAGAGGCCTTCCATCGCTATGAGATGAAGATGGAGAACGCCCGCCTGAACCGGGAAATCCGGGAAGCGAATGAGAAGCTGCAGCACGCCAACCGGGAGCTTGAAGAGCGCGTGGAGGAGAAAACAGGCGAAGTCATACGGAACCTGAATGTGTTGCAGATATCACAGGGGGTGCTGGAGCATTTGCCGGTGGCGGTAATCGGTATCGGGGAAGACGGCATGATCGCCGTTGCCAATCAAATGGCGCACCGGTTGTTCGGGGCGGGCGGCCAGGCATTGCTGGGCGAGGCGGCGAACGAGGTCATTCCACCGGAATTGTTGAGCGGCATTTCAATCTGCGGACGATCCGGACAGGAAGGCAGAAGGCTGCGCCTTGCGGATGGCCGGGAATTGAGTTGCTGGTGCAATGCCACGGGAGAGTTTTCCCGGTCGAAGGGCATGATCCTGACCTGCATACCGGAACAGCCTGCCACCCTGAGGGACGATGCCTCATCACCAGAATGGAAAGAGTAGCGATGCCGGCCACAACGAACAAAGACGAAATTCTTGCCAAACTGCATCAACTGCCAGCGATACCGGCAGTGGTGCAGGAGGTGATAGGCAGCTTCAGGAATGCCAACATGGACAGCGCCACGCTGGCGCACAAGATATCGCAGGATCAGGGGCTGAGCGCAAAGACACTGCGGGTGGCGAACTCCGCGTTCTACGGTTTGCCGCGCGAGGTCGGTTCCGTACAGGATGCGGTGGTCGTGATGGGACTCAACAGCATGCGTTCGCTGGCATTGTCGGCCGGGTTCGTGCATGCATTTCCGCCTACCCCGGGTAGCCTGTTCGACCGGCACGCATACTGGATGCGCAGCTTCCGTGTGGCGGGTTACACCAGGGCGCTGGCGCAATGCCTGCGGCAGGGCCAGCAAATGGCCTATACGGCAGGCATGTTTTACGAAGTCGGCCAACTGGTGCTGGATGTTTGCATTCCGGAACAGTTTGCCGGCATGCTGGAACGGCAGGAAGCTTCAGGGCTGGACCTGATCGGGATCGAACAGGCCGAGCTTGGCTTTGATCATGCCCTGGTCGGCGCCGAGATGGCCAGGCGCTGGAATTTCCCGCCGGAAATAGAACACGCCATCCACTATTGGTGCGTGCCGGAACGCGAACCGTTCGAGCCAGTTACCGGCATGGTGCATGTGGCGGCGCTGCTCGAAAGCGGGTTGAGCGGCGACGCCTTGATAAACCGTCTGCCGGAGACATTGCGTGACCGCCTGAAGATACGTTGGGAGCGCATCGAGGCGTACATGCCGGAGCCGGGCGAGCTTGATGCCATGGCCAGCCTGATGCTGTCGGCATAAGGAAACAGGGCGGATTATGTCCCTAGACCAGACAAGCAGGCTTTCCTGGATTTACGAATTGTACCGTCTCGGCCAGGATGCGGCGCTGAATGAAGATACTTCATTCATCTACCAGCAGATATTGACTCACATTGCAGGCGGATTTGAGGCAAAGAGCGGTTCGCTTGTGCTGCGCGGCAACAAGGAGGGCGATCTCCTGACCATCATTGCCGGCATCGACCTGCCTGCCGGCGTGATTGGCAGCCAGGTGGCAATAGGTGAAGGCGTGCTGGGCTGGGTGGCGAAAGAGGGGCAGCCGCTGCTGCTGAACGGCGACATTTCGAACGATCCGCGTTTCCAGTTACGGCGCAGGGAAGGCGGCAAACCGGCGACCAACTCGGCCATCTGCTGGCCGCTGAAAATCGACGGGCGCATCATCGGCGCGGTCAGCGCGAACCGTCCCGGCAGCATGACGCCGTTCACCGAGGATGACGTGGAACGTGGAGCCGCGCTGCTGGATATGGTCAGCCTGGTGCTGGCCAACATGCAACTGCATATCGACCAGAAGCGGCGGTTTGAAGAACTCCGGCAAATGAACCAGAAACTGGAAGAAGCGCACAACCAGTTGCTGCAATCGGAGAAGATGGCCTCGATCGGGCAGTTGGCGGCGGGCGTGGCGCACGAGATCAACAACCCGATCGGCTACGTGTACTCCAATCTGGGCACGCTGGAGAAATACGTGCAGGACACTTTCAGCATGATCGACCTGTACGAGCAGGCGGAAGGTGCGATCAGCGACGATACGGTGCGTGCGCGGCTCAAGGCGGCGCGTGAAAAACTGGACATCGGATTCCTTAAGGAAGACCTGGGCGCATTGATGAGCGAGTCCAAGGACGGCATCACGCGAGTCAAGAAGATCGTGCAGAATCTAAAGGACTTTTCGCATGTGGACAGCTCGGATGAATGGCACTTCGCCGACCTGTACAAGGGGCTGGACAGCACGCTGAACATCGTCCACAACGAGATCAAGTACAAGGCGAATGTCGTCAGGGAATACGGAGACCTCCCGGAGGTCGAATGCCTGCCCTCGCAGCTCAACCAGGTATTCAT
>Ga0209212_1007877_pt1 | contig 11598 bp, 8 predicted proteins | sample RifGroC2_FD_183996 | JGI IMG/M metagenome (GOLD analysis project Ga0209212, IMG submission 183996) | Groundwater microbial communities from Rifle, Colorado, USA - Groundwater C2 (SPAdes) (version 2) | ecosystem: Environmental > Aquatic > Deep subsurface > Groundwater | place: Rifle, Colorado...
CGCGCGCGCGATCAGCTCCTTGCCCGTGCCGCTCTCCCCGGTGATCAGCACGGTCGCCGTCGTGCGGGCCACCTGCTCGGTCAGCCGGAAGAGCTTCTGCATCGCGGCGTGCGTGCCGACGATCTCCTCGAAGTCGCGGGTGCGGGCCAGCTCGCCCCGGAGGAACGTCACCTCGCGCTCGAGCGACCGCTTCTCGAGGGCCCGGTTGCAGAGCGCGAGCAGCTCGTCCTCCTCGAAGGGCTTGGTCAGGTAGTCGAAGGCGCCGAGCTTCATCGCGGCGACCGCGGTGCGGACGGTCTTGACCGCGGTCACCAGGATCACCTCGAGGCCCTCGTCGATCGCCTTGATCCGCTCGAGGACCTCGATGCCGTCCATCTCGGGCAGGCGGATGTCGAGCAGGACCAGGTCCACCTGGGCGGCGCGCAGCACCTCCAGGGCCTGGGGACCGTCCGGGGCGTCGAGGACCTCGTAGTGGTCCTCGAGGATCAGCCGGAACGCGTCCCGGACGCCCGGATCGTCGTCGACGACCAGGATGACCGGTCGCGCCATCGTCCCTGCACTCTAGCACGCGCCCGGGTCAGGCGCGGACGTCCACCAGGACCTCCCGCTCGCGGGGCCCGTCGCACTCGACGAGCGCGATGCCCTGCCAGGTGCCGAGCGCGAGCCGCCCGTCGCGCACCGGGACCGACTCGGAGGGGCCGAGGAACGCCGCCTTGAGGTGCGCGGCGCCGTTGTCGTCCACGCGGTCGTGCTCCCAGACGCCCTCGGGGAAGAGCTTGTCGAGCGCCGCGACGATGTCCGCGCGCACGCCCGCGTCGGCGTTCTCGTTGATCACGATCGCCGCCGTCGCGTGGCGGACGAAGACCGTGCAGAGCCCCTCGCCGACGCGCGCGCGCCCGACCACGGCCGCGACCTCGCGCGTGAGGTCGAGCACCTCGTACTTCTTCCGCGTGCGCACGCGCAGCGTCTCCTGCACGCGGGTATTGTAGCCCGACCCCGAGCGCCGCCGGCGTCGGCTCCGGCCGTATCCAACTCGTGACATTGACGGGCCGGGCCTCGCCCCGAACAATCGCCGCGTGCTCGCCTGTGTGCTCTCGGCCGCGCTCGTCGGCGTCGAGGCCGCCCTGGTCCGCGTGGAGGTCGACGTGGCCGCGGGCCTCCCCGCCTTCGCCACGGTCGGCCTCCCGGACTCCGCCGTGCGCGAGAGCCGCGAGCGCGTGCGCACCGCCATCCGCAACGCCGGCTTCCCCTTCCCGAACGACCGCATCACCGTGAACCTCGCGCCCGCCGACCTCCGCAAGGAGGGCGCCGCGTTCGACCTGCCGATCGCCCTCGGCATCCTGGCCGCCACCGGCGCCGTGCGCGACGGCACGATCGGCCCCTTCGCCGTCGTCGGCGAGCTCGCGCTCGACGGCCAGATCCAGCCCGTGCGCGGCGCGCTGGCCGTCGCGCTCGCCTGCCGCAAGCACCGCATCGGCGCGCTCGTCGTCCCCGTCCCGAACGCCCCCGAGGCGCGCGCCGTCGAGGGCCTGCGCGTGCTCGCCGCGCCGACGCTGCGCGAGGCGGTCGGGCTGCTCAACGGCGAGGACTCCGCTGGCGAGCCCGAGGCGCCGCCGGCCGCCACGCCGCCCGCCGACGACCTCGACTGGGCCGACGTCCGCGGCCAGGCCCACGCCAAGCGCGCGCTCGAGATCGCCGCGGCGGGCGCCCACAACGTCCTGCTGGTCGGCCCGCCCGGCGGCGGCAAGACGATGCTCGCGCGCCGGTTCGCCGCGGTCCTGCCGCCCCTCACGCGCGACGAGGTCCTCGAGGTCTCGACGATCTGGAGCGTCGCCGGCCTCCTCGGGCGCCAGGGCCTGATGGCGGCGCGGCCCTTCCGCGCCCCCCACCACACGATCTCCGTCTCCGGGCTGATCGGCGGCGGGAGCCCGCCGCACCCTGGCGAGGTCACGCTCGCGCACCTCGGCGTCCTCTTCCTGGACGAGCTGCCGGAGTTCCAGCAGCACGTGCTCGAGTCGCTCAGGCAGCCGCTCGAGGACGGGCGCGTCACGATCGCGCGCGCCTCCGGCGTCGGCGACTTCCCGGCCCGCGTCCAGCTCGTCGCCGCCGCCAACCCCTGCCGCCGCGGCTGCCCCTCGCTGGATCGCTGCCTCTGCACCCCCGCCGAGCGCGCGCGCTACCTCGGCCGCCTCTCGCGCCCGCTGCTCGACCGGATCGACCTCCACGTCGAGCTGCCGGCCCTCGCCCCCGCCGACCTCGCGGGGAGCGCCCCGGGCGAGCCCTCCGCCGTCGTCGCCGCGCGCGTCCGGGCGGCGCGCGAGCGCCAGCGCACCCGCTTCCGCGGCTCGGGCGTCCGCGTCAACGCCGCCATGTCGGCGCGCCAGGTGCGCCGGCTCTGCCCGCCGTCGGCGGAGGTCGAGCGCCTACTCGCCCAGGCGGTCGAGCGCCTGAGCCTCTCCGCCCGCGGCCACGACCGCGTGCTCAAGGTCGCCCGCACGATCGCCGATCTCGCGGGCGCCGACGCGATCGCACCGGCGCACGCGGCCGAAGCCATCCAGTACCGCGGGCTCGACCGCGCCTGGCGCGGGTGAGATGAGAGGACCGGCGTAGTCGCCCGGTCGGTCGGCGACACGGCCGAGCGCCCGGTGCTACCCTCACGGCGTGGGGATTGCCGACCGGCCCGCACGAGCGGCACGTGGTGGGCATGGGGTGCTCGTGTCCTCGTGCCTGGGAGTCCTCGTCCTGGCGCTCGGCGGCGCGGCGCTCGCCGCGGACGAGGCGCCGGTCGTCCGTTTCGGGGTCATCACGCGGTACCACCCTCGACTGATCTATCAGACGCATCAGCCGGTGATGGATTACTTGAGCCGCACGCTGCGGGCCCGCTTCGAGCTGAAGCTCGGCCGCAGCTTCGAAGACACCAACCGGGATCTGGAGCAGGGGACGACCCAGTTCGCCCTGCTGAGCATCATGAGCTATCTCGAGGCCCGTGTCCGATTCGGCGCCGTGCCGCTGGTGAAGCCCCGAGGAGAAGGCGGGCAGGGGGTGACGCGCGGAGTCGTCGTCACGCGGACGGACAGCGGGATCACGACGCTCGGAGCCCTGAAGGGCAGGACGTTCGCCTTCGCCCCGGCGAAGTCGACGGCCGGCAACCTCCTCCCCCGGTACCTGCTCTTCGCCGCTGGTGTGCGTCTCACGGATCTCGAGCGCTACGCCAACCTGGCCAACTACGACAACGTGGTGCTCGGCGTGCTGCGAGGGCAGTACGATGCCGGCGCGATCCCCGAGCTCGTCGCCGAGCGCTACCGCGAGCGTGGGCTCCGGGTGCTGGCCGTGTCCGATCCGGCTCCGAGCGAGCCGATCGTGACCCGGGCCGACCTTCCCGCGGCTCTTGCGCGCTCGGTTCGGGAGGCGCTCCTGGCCCTCGACCCGGGCGACCCGCGCGATCGGGAGATCCTCAAGGGCTGGGACGACGAGTTCCGCCGCGGCTTCGTCACCGCCGACGACCGGGACTACGATGGCATCCGCCGCATGCTGGACGCCATTCCCCAGGGCTGTGGAGTCCGCTGCCACTACCCGCCCCGAGGGTCTGCGCGGTGAGGGGCCGGCTGTCGCTCGCCGACTGGGGTCTCCGGATCAAGTTCGTCATCTTCACGACGCTGCTCCTGCTCGTCGTCGTCCTCGTCGTCGGGGTCCTCATGGTGCGGCGGGAACGAGAGATCCTGACGGAGCGCATGAGGGAGACCGGGATCACGCTGGTCGAGAGCCTCGCGATCGCCTTCACCGATACCCTCATGTACGAGGAGCTGAGGCTCCTGGAGCAGGGCGATCTCCTGGACACCTACATCGCCCAGGCGATGGCGCGGCCGGGGACCGATCTCGTGTACCTCATGGTCCTCGATCCCGAGGGGCGCGTCGTCGCCCACAACGACACGACGCAGTTCGGACTGACGTACGGCGACGCGGTGGCACGTCGCGCCCTCGCCGCCGAGAACACGCTGGTCCAGCGGGACCGGAGCCGCGACGGGCGCGAGCTGCTGGACGTGGCGACGCCGCTGGCCATCTCCACGAAGCGCTGGGGGACGCTGCGGGCCGGGTTTTCCCTCCACCGTCTCGAGGCCGCCCTGGCCTCCGGCATCCGCCAGATCCTCGGGCTGACGGCGATCCTCTTCGTCGTCAGCCTGGGGCTGGCGCTCGCGCTGGGGCGGATGCTGCTCGAACCGCTTCGCCGCTTCGCCCGCGTGATGGAGCGCACGACCGGCCTGCACGACGTTCCCACCGGCGAGGTCGACCGGCGCGACGAGATCGGCATGCTCGCGCGGCAGTTCGCCGCGATGCTCGGGCGGCTGCGCGAGGCGAACGCGGAGCTCCAGCGGCAGCACGTAGCGATGGGGCGGGCCGAGAAGCTCGCGTCGATCGGCCGGCTGGCGTCCGGCGTGGCCCACGAGATCAACAACCCGCTAGCCGGCATGCAGACCTGCGTCGCGGCCCTCCAGGCGGGCGAGCCGGATCCCGCCACGACCCGTCAGTACCTCGGGCTGGTGCAGGAGGGATTGGGCCGTGTGCAGGGGACGGTCCGCCAGCTCCTGGACTTCGCGCGCCAGCGCGAGCTGGTGATGGCGCCGGTGGACGTGGGACGGACGCTGGAGGAGACGCTGGCCCTGGTGCGATACCAGGTCGAGCGGAAGCGCGTGAAGCTCCGCCTCACGCTCTCGCCGTCCCTGCCCAGGATCCGGGCGGACGCGGGGCAGCTCCAGCAGGTCGTGCTCAACCTGCTGCTGAACGCGCTCGATGCCGTGCCGGAGGACGGCTCGGTCGACGTCGGCGCACGGGCCGACACGGGCGGGATCGAGATGACGGTCGCCGACGACGGGTGCGGGATCCAGGAGGAGCACCTCGGGAGGATCTTCGACCCGTTCTTCTCCACGAAGGGCCCGGGCAAGGGCACCGGGCTCGGGCTGTCGGTGAGCTACGGCATCGTCCAGGCGCACGGAGGCCGGATCGGCGTCGAGAGTCGGGCCGGCGCGGGCTCGACGTTCCGCGTCTGGCTGCCGGCGACTCCCGATGGGCGCGAGGGGATGGCATGACGAGACGCGTGCTCCTCGTGGAGGACGAGGCGATCCTGCGCATCCCCCTCGGGAACGAGCTGCGGCGCCAGGGCTACCAGGTGCGCGTGGCGGAGGACGGCGAGGCCGGCCTCGCCGCGATCCACGAAGAGCGCTTCGACATCGCCGTGCTCGACGTGCGTCTCCCCAAGCGGGATGGCATCGAGCTGCTCCGCGCCCTGAGGGATCGGAGTCCCGAGACCGTGGCCATCGTGATGACGGCGTACGGCACCGTGGAAGAGGCCGTGACCGCCATGAAGCTCGGCGCCCACGACTACCTCCTGAAGCCGTTTCCCGTGGAGGCGCTGCTCATCACGCTCTCCCGGGCCGGCGAGTTCATCGACCTCAGACGGGAGAACGTCAACCTTCGGGACCGGATCGACCAGCTCCATCACTTCGGCAATATCGTCTGCGGCAGCAAACGGATGAAGGAGGTCTGCGACCAGGCGCGAGCGGTCGCCGCCGCCGACATCACGGTGCTGATCCAGGGCGAGACGGGGACGGGCAAGGAGCTGATGGCGAGCGCCATCCACCACGAGAGCGCCCGCCGCCCGGGGCCGTTCATCAAGGTCAACTGCGCCGCCCTGGCCGAGTCGCTCCTGGAGACCGAGCTGTTCGGCCACGAGCGAGGCGCCTTCACCGGCGCCGTGCGGCAGCGGCCCGGCCGGTTCGAGCTCGCCGACGGGGGGACGTTGTTCCTCGACGAGGTGGACGACCTCCCCATGCCCGTCCAGGTGCGGCTGCTCCGCGTCCTCCAGGAGAAGGAGTTCGAGCGCGTGGGCGGCACGCGCTCCATCCGGGTCGACGTGAGGATTCTGTGCTCGGCCAAGGCCGCGCTGGAAGCGTGTGTCGCCGAGGGCCGGATGCGGGAGGACCTGTACTACCGGCTGAAGGTGGCGACCATCGTGATCCCGCCGCTCCGGGAGCGGCGGGAGGACATCGTGCCGCTCGCCGAGCACTTCGTCCGGCGGTACGCGGGCGAGGCGGGGAAGCGGATGCAGGGCATCGATCCCGCCGCCATGCGGGTGCTCCTGGAGCACTCCTGGCCGGGGAACGTGCGGGAGCTCGAGAACGCGATTCAGCGCGCGGTCGTGTTCACCAGAGGGGAGGTGTTGACCGTCGACGACCTGCCGCGAGATCTGCTCGTCCCCGGCGGGTCGGCACCGGGCCCCGCCGCGACCGCCCTTGCGCCGCTCCACGACGCGATGCGGGAGGCCGAGCGGCGCCATATCCTCCAGGCCCTCGAGCGGACCGGCTGGCGGCGCGCCAAGGCCGCCGAGCTTCTCGGCATCACGCGCGAGACCCTCTGGAGGAAGATCCAGGCGCTGCAGATCGCGATGCCCGCGGACGTTGCGGAAGAGTAACGCGGCGTCGTTGCAGGGCCGCAACGGACTGGCCGTGCGGGCCGCCCGTCGCTGAGCGTTCCCTCCAGCGCGCTGTCCGGCCGAGCGTAGCGAACGTCAATTCCTGCCGCGACTTGCGGCCCGTGCCGCGCCGAGCGCGCGCGTCGAGCGGGATTCGGCGCGGGCGTTGCAATCGACCTCCCACCGGTGATCGTGACCCACGCCAGGGGACGAGCGCGATCGAGGGGCTCGGACCGCGGGCTCTCGGAGGAGGTTCGACATGGCAAGCAACGAAGTGACGGATCGTTCGGCGAAGCCGGACACCGAGGCCTCGCGCCGCGAGTGGCTGTCCGTGGCTGCGTGCGCCGTGGTGGCCGGTCTCGCTCTCCCGGCGGTCCCCGGGCAGGTCCTGCCGGCGGACGCGGCCTCGACGAGGCCCGACGGCGAGAATCTGACCCCCCTGCCCGACCTGCCCGAGCCGGTCGCGGGCGAAGACCCGATTCTCCGGATGCTGAAGGACCTCCGCCGCGCCTTGAAGAAGCCCGTGGAGGAGCGGCGCTGGGTCATGGCGGTGGACCTGCGCAAGTGCACGGGGTGCTTTGGCTGCACCATCGCCTGCGTCACGGAGAACAAGCTGCCGCCCGGGATCGCCTACCGCGTCGTCCTCACGGAGACCCACGGGACGTATCCGAACGTGTCGCGCCACTTCACGCCCACGGCATGCATGCAGTGCGACCGGCCCCCGTGCACCAGCGTGTGCCCGGTGGGCGCGACGTGGAAACGCCCCGACGGGATCGTCGTGATCGACTACGACCGGTGCATCGGCTGCCGCTACTGCATCGCCGCGTGCCCCTACAACGCGCGCTACTTCGACAGCGGGCACTTCTACGGCGACTACGAGGGGGGCCAGCTGCAGCCCTACGAGACCGTGGCCGCCCACGAGTACCGGGTGGATCGGGTCCGCAGCCGGCGGGCCTCCCCGGTGGGCAATGCCCGCAAGTGCCACTTCTGTCTCCACCGCGTCGAGCAAGGCGAGCTGCCGGCGTGCACCGTCTCCTGCATGGGACGAGCGACGTTCTTCGGCGATGCCAACGACCCGAAAAGCCTGGTGGCTGAGCTCATCAGCGGGCCGAACGTCATGCGACTCAAGCCAGAGCTCGGTCTCGAGCCGAGGTTCTACTACCTGATGTGAGGAGACCGGCATGAGTGAGAAGACGCTGTCCCGACGCGACTTCGTGAAGCTCGCGGGCGCCACCGCGGGGGGCGCGGCGACCCTTGGGAGCACCGGCGCGTTCCGCGCGCTCAGCGCCGGCGAAGCGGCGCGGCTCTCGCAGCAGTCGACCCAGATCAAGTACACCGCCGACGTCATGTGTCCGGCCGAGTGCGGCGTCATGGTCAAGGTGGAGAACGGCGTGGCGTCGGCCATCTACGGCAACCCTCACGTGCCCTACAATGCCGGGACTCTCTGCGCCAAGGGCGCCGCCGGCCTGCAGCTCGTCTACAACGCGAATCGGATCAAGTACCCCATGATTCGCGTGGGCGCGCGCGGTGAGGGGAAGTTCAAACGGGTCACCTGGGACGAAGCCATCGCCTTCATCGCCGACAAGCTGACGGCGATCAAGAAGACGTATGGGCCGGAAGCGGTGATCATGGACGCCGGCGACGTGACGGATCGCGACACCTACTGGCGCCTGTTCTTCGCCTTTGGCACGCCCAACTGCACCGAGCACGGCGCCATCTGCGACACGCCGCGGCGCCACGGCCCCAGACTCATGTTCGGCGGCAAGCGGGTCGAGCCGGACGTCATGCGGCCCGTCCTCCTGCGCCAGGCCGATGGCACCCTGAAGAACGACTACTCCTACCGCACCAAGCTGATCGTCTACGCCGGCTGGAACCCGTTCACGGCCACTCGCATCAACTACGAATCGCGGGGGACGGTGGGGGCCAAGGTGGCGGGGGCCAGGATCATCGTGATCGACCCCGCGCTCTCCAACACGGCGACCAAGGCGGATCGCTGGATCCCGATCCGCCCCGGGACGGATCCCGATCTGTTCGCGGCGATCCTGCGGTACGTGCTCGAGCACGACAACCCCAAGGATCCGTCCCGGAGCTACATCGACTGGACGTTCCGCGACAAGTCGGTCGGCTGGGACGAGTTCCGGGCCGCGTTCCAGTCATGGTGGGCGAAGAAAGATCCCGCGAACAACCTCCAGTACTTCACCCTCGAGTGGGCGGCCGAGCGGACGGGTATCCCGGCCGACACGATCGCCGAGCTGGCGCATTCGTTCGGCATCACCAAGCCGGCCGCATTCGTGTGGGGCATGCACGGCACCGGCCATCACTACAACGGCTATATCGCCTCGATCCTCGGCACCACCCTGAACGTGATCACGGGCAACTTCGATGCGCCGGGCGGCGTCATCGACACCGAGCTCACCAAGTCCGACAAGGGCGGCAGCGCCACCGGCAAGTCCTTCCTGGCCCGGCCGGTGAAGCGCGTCGTGGGAGGCAAGGAAGTCCAGGGCAAGCAGGATGAGCTCCACATGGATAGCTACGGGGACTGGCCCGCGGCCTGGGACGACGTGGTCGGCGACTATCCGCGGCGCATGCTGAAGGGCGTCACTCTCAAGCAGGGGCCCTTCCGTGGACGCACGTATCCCATCAAGGCCTACATCCTGCGCACCGGGAACTCCGTGATCACCGGCTCCGCGACGTGGAGGTGGCAGGAGGCCCTGACCGCCAGGGATGGCAAGGGCAACTACAACGTTGATCTGGTCGTGTACGTCGACACGCCGTTCCTCGAGAGCGGGCTCTACGCGGACGTGGTGCTGCCGGAGGCGTCGTATCTCGAGCGCGTCAGCCTGTCGGACGTCTATCCCTCGCATCCGGTCATCTGGCTGCGCGACTTCGTGATCGACAAGCAATTCGAGTCGAAGACGCCGTTCGAGATCATGAACGCGCTCGCCAGGGCCCTGCACGCCCGCGGCGATACGGACATCCAGCCCGCCGACTTCTGGGAGAAGTACAGGGACGAGGCCGACTTCTGGACGGAGGCGCTGGCGGGCGCGCCCGGCAAGCCCAACGTGGGCAGCCCGCTGCCCTACCCCCGGTATCCGGAAGGGTACAAGATCATCGGCACGCCGGATTCCCTCGAGGCCGGCCGCGTCACGATCGACGACGAGAAGAAGGAGATCAGGGGCGAGCGGGTGACGGTGAAGTGGCTCCGCGAGCATCACGGCGTCGCGGTCTGGCCCATGTCGTACTTCCGGTACCCGGGAGGCATCCTCAAGACGAGTTCCAAGAAGATCGAGTTCAAGTGGGACTGGACCGAGGCGACGGACAAGGACGCCAAGCGGTACGGCCAGTACGCGAAGTACAACAAGCTCGTCGAGGAGAGCGGCAGCGTGCCGCCCGGCATCGCCGCTCTCGGGTGGACACGGTATCCCTCGACGTTCTACTGGTTCGAGACCTGGTGGAATCCCTACAGCAATCCGGCGTACGCCAAGTACAAGAAGGAGTACCCCTTCCAGCTGACCTCGGGGCGGATCCACCACGCCATGTCCGGGACCCAGATGGTGGACTGGCTGGGGCGAATGCCCGCTGAGGACACCTGGCTGCCGATCAACGACGCCGTGACCTATCAGGAGGTCGTGGTGGGAGCGGATGGTCCCACTCCGACCGGCCGCACGCTGCGACTTCCGGCCAACACGTGGGCGATCGCGGTCATCCAGATGGCGGCCTCGGATGCCAGGACGCTCGGCCTGAAGACCGGCGACCTGGTGGAGCTGGCGAACCCGCTCGGCCAGACGGCCCGGGGCAAAGTGAATGCGGTCGAAACGATCCGGCCGGGCGTGCTGCGCGTCGCCTTCGGTGGTGGCGGCCGCTTCAGCCCCGGGTTGGGCAGGAACTTCTACTTCAAGGACGTGACGCCCAATCACAACGACCTCGTCGACCCTGACGACCTGTCGCCGATCATGGGCCAGCCGGCGTACGCGGACATGCTGGTCAAGGTCCGGAAGGTCTGAGATGGAACCCGGGCCGGGCGGCACGGACTTCACGGCGCTCTACGCGGTGCTGTCCCGCCTGTTCTCCTATCCGCTGGACGCCGAGACGCTCGCGCTGACCGCCGGGCTCTCGCTCGACGACGCGCCGACGGAGGTCGCGGCGCCGTTGCGGGCGGCGCTGGCACGGACCCAGGCACCCCTCGCCCACGGCGGCGATCCCGCGGCTCTGATCGAGACGCTGAACAGCGAAGCCACGCGGCTGTTCGAAGGCCCCGGGCTGCCGATGGCGCCACCGTTCGGCTCGTTCTATCTCAACGGGCGCCAGCTGATGGGGCGGGAGGCCATGGCCGTCCGTTGCGCGTATCTGGCAGCCCGGCTCCTTCCCGTGCACGATGGCCGCGTCCCCGCCGATCACCTGGCCGTCGAGCTGGGGTTCATGGCTGCCCTCGAGCGCGGCTCCCGAATGGCGTGCGAGGCAGCCCGCGACTTCGTGGCCCGGCACCTCCTCACGTGGGTTCCGACGTGGCGAGCCGATGTGCTGGCCGCCGCGCCCCACCCGTTCTTCGCAGGCCTGGTCACGCTCACCCAGGCGGTGCTCGAAGCAGACCTGGCTTCGCTCGACCACGTCATTCCTGAGCTCGCGCTCGAGCGCATGAGCGCAGTGGGAGATGGGCAATGAACGTCACCGAGAAGATCGTGTGGGCGGCCGGGGGCCTCGCCTTCCTTGGCGGCGCCGTCGGTCTGGTCCAGCGGGCGCAGAGCGGGCATACGGTCGCGGCCTACGGGTCCTACGTCCCGTGGGGCCTGTGGGTCGGCCTGTACACCGTCCTCGTCGGCATGTCGGCGGGCGCCTTCCTGCTCGCCGCCGTCAGCCTCGGGTTCGGAGTGGAGCGGCTTCAAGGGCTTGCCCGACCGGCCCTGCTGATCGCGCTGGCCACGTTCGTGGGTGGCATGCTGGCGATCTGGCTGGACCTGGGCCGTCCGCTCCGAGCGGGGCGGCTGTTCGTTGCCACCAACTTCACGTCGATGATGGGCTGGATGGCGTGGGCGAACGTGGCGTACGCCGCCGTCCTCCTGCTCCTGCTGTGGCAGGCCGTCTGGCTGGGCCGGACCCGGCCTGGTGTCGTCCGAACCCTGGGGCTGCTGGGC
>Ga0209212_1007879_pt1 | contig 11596 bp, 5 predicted proteins | sample RifGroC2_FD_183996 | JGI IMG/M metagenome (GOLD analysis project Ga0209212, IMG submission 183996) | Groundwater microbial communities from Rifle, Colorado, USA - Groundwater C2 (SPAdes) (version 2) | ecosystem: Environmental > Aquatic > Deep subsurface > Groundwater | place: Rifle, Colorado...
AGCGGGCTATGTTGGCGATCAGCTCACGCTCGCGCGGGGTGAACCCGAACAGATCGGCATGGCGGATCAGGTGGTAGGAGTGCTTGTGGTGGCTCGAGTAGTTTATGAAGTACCCGACATCGTGCAGCAGTGCCGCGACCTCCAGGAGACGGCCCTCCCTCTCCGTGTACCCGAACCGGGCCGAGAGGGTCTGGAAGATCTCCAGCGCGAGATTCGCGATGTGCCGGGAGTGTTCCTGGTCGAAGTGGCAGGATCGGCCGAATTCCAGTGCCGACTCACGCCAGGAACGCTGCGGCTTACCCTGCGGCAGCAGCCGCTGCTTGCGCAGCCCTCTCAGTATCAGCCCCTCGCGGATACCCCGCTCGTTCACCCGCAAAAGATTGACCCGGAAGAACTCCATCAGCTCGTTGATCACCGTGACGCCGGCAACGATGATGTCGGCGCGGTCCGGGCTGAGACCCGGCAGCGAACGGCGTTCCTTGTCGCTCATTCTGAGCAGCCCGGCCAGAAGGTGGACCACCTCCGAGCGGAGCAGCTCGCAGCCGTGCACCGAGTCGTGGCGTTCGCGCCGGGCCGCCATCACCATGGCGGCAGCCGCGGTGGTGGTGCCGCCGGAGCCGAGCAGGCACTGCATCGCCGAATGCTCCTGCAGATCGAACGAGCTTTTCAGCGCCTTGCGGACATGCCTGCGCAGCTTCTGGTGCTCGTCCGGGCGCACCGGATCGCTCTTCAGGAACTTTTCCGTCAGGAATACCGCCCCCAGTTCCAGTGAAAGAACCTCCTCGATATGCGTCCCCTGGGCCGTGACCAGTTCCAGGCTGCCGCCACCGATATCGAAGATCAGGTGGTGTATCCCTTCGAGGTCGAAATTGTGAAAGGCGCTCAGCGCGGCGAGTTCAGCCTCGTCCTCGCCGCTGATCACCTCGACCTCCAGTCCGTTGCGGCTCTTGATGGCACTAATGAAATCGGCGCCGTTTGACGCCTTGCGGACCGCGCTGGTGGCAACGGCCTCGATGGAGCGCACCTGGTAACCATCGATGATCTTCTTCTGACGCGTGAGCGCCTCCAGGGCACGCTCCCAGGCCGCGGGCGCAATGCTACCGGTCTGATGCAGCCCCTCGCCGAGCCTTACCGTCACCTTTTCGTCATCAAGGATCTTATATTTCCCGGCGGCGTCGGCCTGGATGATGATGCTTCGGATGGAGTTGGTGCCGATGTCGATGGCCGCGAGCCGGTTTTGTTTCACAAAAGGGGTTCCTTTGCCGCATGAAAGCGTGTCGTGGTTTTTACAGTACCTTGAGTACCGCCTTTCTTGCCTTCTTGAGCCCCTTTCTGACCTTCTTCAGGCTGGCTTCCTCCAGCCCCTCCACGCGTTTCTCCGCCTTGTTGAGGGCCTTGCTGGTGCGTTTGGAGCACTTCTTGCCGCTTTTATTCATCTGTTCCAGGACGTCCACGATGCGGGCCAGATCGGAGGCGAGCTTTTTGCCGGACTTTCCCGACAGATCCTCCTGGAACCGCTGCCGGGTCGTCTCGGCAACGGTTTGCACCTTCTCCTTTACCTCGGAGAGGAGCTGCTGCAGAGCCTCGACCCGCTCCTCGTGGCCCGCTGGCTGAGCCTTGGAGAGCTGCCCGGCCTGTTCCCGGATCGAGTTCATGTTGCGGGGGGTGATGCCGCTGATCTTCTTCAGCTCATCCTCGCCCGCCTCGGCGATCTTGTCGAAACTGTCCAGGCCAGCCTCGTACAGGCGCTTGCTGAGAACCGTGCCGACTCCCTTCATCTGTTGTAAATCCGCCGCCTTTGTCACCATGTCAGGCAATCCCCCTTGTTCAGTTGTTGTGTTGACCGGATAAATAATTAGCGCGTTCAGTTCGAAGTCTTAATGCGAGGTCCACTCTAGCGGAGTTGGCACGATATGCAACCGTTAAGCGCCTCGTTTCAGGTTACGATTGAAGAATTAACACAGTTGTAACATTGGCCAGCGGACACCCAGACTATTGCAGCAGCGGCGCTTTTCCCTTCATCGGGCCGTGGTAATGTATGTGATTTGTAATTAAGCGTGACTTAATGTTTGGCGGGCTGTTGCTGGGAACAACCGATGTGCGGTGAAAAGAGGCCGTATTCCAGTCGGTTACTCTCAGAGGTTCCTTTGCTTCTTCAGCTGTAGGTGCTGCAGTCCATCGCCTTTTAATTTTCTGTGACATAACTGTAACATAACCAATGTTTAATGGAATATGGGTGGCATTCCTCAACTTGTTATAGAACGTTTAAACAGTCTGGCTGGTTGGTCGTATTTAATCCTTATCACTCTTGCGATGGTTTGCGTGCAGTGCTATATAACTAGTACAGTATGCAAACCATCATAGAATATTGGAGTAATATCATGATAGTATTTATAGATGATAGGCGGCCTACCGGTATAGGAGAATCTCTTTCTGGAGCGAAAGCGTTTTATATCAACTCGTCCCTTTGCAACAATTGGTACAGTGTCGAAGTCCATCCGGAATTCCAATGTCTTGATCCTCAAGATCAGGAGAGTATAAAAGCTGCGTTTCCCCGCTGCTTGATGATCCATCAGAATATTAAGGCCGCTTTTCCCAGGGCAGTAAACGTGTAAAGAGGGGAACCTGTTATACGCTGGCTCGCTGGCTGCCGGAACCCTGGCCGCGCCAGCCAGCCAGCGCTTGGACATGCCCCTCCGGTTCTTCCCCGCCATATCTCCCCGACCAAATCACCCGTCGCATTCGGCGCGCATCGCAGCTCGCCTGATTTTTTTCCGCAATATTCATTTGTCCGTCGCCGGGTCGTAACGCCAATGGTCTAAGCTCTTCGCTTATGCGCTCCATTCCCGGAGAACTTAGCGCCTTGGAATTAAACCTTATGCCGCTGTCGAAAAAATCCGCCGGTCGCCGTGTTTTCGCAATCTTGGGACTTGCCCTGGCATTTTCCATCTGCCAGCGGGCTTCTTTCGCCGAGTGCGGAGGTCCGCCAGGTGCACCCCCCGGCCTGCCCCAAGCGGCTAAGGCAGCCGCGGCAGCCTTGTCGGAACTGGAGGCGGGGCGCCCGCAGGATCTCATCATCCTCTTCGATGCCGGCCAGATCGAGAACGAGGCGGCCGGACGTCGCCGCAAGGCCGGCCTCAAACACGATGACGAGGTTATTCTGCGCTTCAAGGCGGCAAGGTTCCGGCAACTGAAGGAATCGGTGACGGCCGGGCTGGCTCCCGGGGCGGAGATCCTTCAGGACTACAGCCATCTCCCCATGAGCTTCATGAGGTTTCGCTCCCGGGCCGCCCTGGACCAGGTGTTAAGCAGGGCTGAAACGGTGGCGACCTATGAAAATAAGGCGATTTTTCCCCACCTCACCTATAGCCTCCCCTTCATCAATCAGCCCGCTCCGGCCAATTCAGGTATCACGGGGAGCGGCTCCAACGTTGCGGTCATCGACACCGGCATCGATTATACCTTGCCCGCCTTCGGCTCGTGTACCGCGCCGGGGGTGCCGTCCGGGTGCAGGGTTGCCGCATCGGTGGACGTCACCGGCAACAACCTTACCTTGAACAGGACCGCCAACAACCACGGCACCAACGTGGCGGGTATCGTTGCCGGCGTCGCTCCGGGGGCCCGGATCGCCTCGATCAACGCTTTTGCAGGAGGCGCCTCGACGGTCAACTGGATACTGGCGGGCATCGACTGGGCCATTGACAACAAGAGCGCCTACGACATCTCCGCCATCAACATGAGCTTGGGCGATGGAGGCAATTACAGCGCCCCCTGCGGCAACAGCCATACCAACCCTTTCCTGGCCGCACTATCCGGTGCCCGAACGGCAGGTATCGTGCCGGTTGCATCATCGGGCAACTCGGCTTTCACCAATGGCATGTCAAGCCCGGCCTGTACGCCGGGCGTGGTCTCGGTGGGTGCGGTGTACGACGCCAACTGGGGTGGCCCTTACTCCTGGGGCGGTTCCCCGCCAACCTGTAGCGATGCAACATCTTCGGCTCCGGACCGGATACCCTGCTTTTCCAACAGTGCCTCCTATCTCACCATGCTCGCCCCCGGCGCCTTTATTACCGCCGCCGGCATACAGATGGCGGGGACCTCCCAGGCGGCCCCCCACGTGGCCGCTGCGCTGGCGCTGCTCCGCTCCGCGCACCCCTCCGACACGCTCGACCAGACGGTCGCCCGGATGACGGAAACGGGGGTGCGGGTCAGCGATCTGCGGAACGGTGTGATAACGCCGCGTCTGAATCTCCTGGCGGCGCTCGGCGCTCCGGACAACGACAGCTTCGCCAACCGGACTGTATTGGCAGGCCAGTCCGGCAGCCTTACGGCCAACAACCTCAATGCGACCAAGGAGCCGGGAGAGCCGGCGCATGCGGGGCAGCAGGGGGGAAGGTCTGTCTGGTGGATCTGGACCCCGACCGTCTCCGGTACGGCGTCGATCGATAGCGCCGGAAGCGGCTTCAGCACCCTTTTGAGCGTCTATACCGGATCCGGTCTGGGAAGCCTGGAACAGGTTGCTGGCTCTGGCGGAGCAGGTTCAGCCGCAACCTTCACGGCTCAAGAGGGGACGGATTACCATATCGCGGTCGACGGCGTGGACGGAGCCTTCGGCACAATCGCATTGCACCGGCAGTTCGCTCTCCAGGCCGACCTTGTTCTCGCCATCCCGTCTCCCCAGTCCGCCCCGGCGGGGAGCGAGGTCGCCTATATGGCGAGCGTCGCCAACAACGGTCCCTCCCTCGCTCCGGACGTTGCGCTGACAGCCGTCCTCCCACCGGGGGTGCAGTTCGTCTCTGCCTCCCCCGGTTGCAGCATCGCGGCAGGCACAGTCACTTGCGACCTGGGCGACCTGGCGCCAGGGGCGACCGGGGCGGTCCAGATTGTCGTCAGTCCGAGTGCGGCCGGGGAACTGGACCTTGTCGCTAGCGTCGCCTCGGCGATCGCCGATCCGGATGCCGGCAACAACGGCGTAACGGCCGCCTGCACTGTGACGGCCGCACCCGAACAGGCGGTTCCGGCTCTCTCTCCCTGGGCGCTGGCAGTCGTCATCCCTCTGCTTTGCGGTCTTCTGCGCCGGGCAAACCGCTCGGCCGGCGCTGCCGTCACCTGAAATATCCCCGCGGCCGGAGGCGGCCTGAAGTGAGGGAACCCCTTCGGCTCCCGAAATTGCGCATCTTTAACCCGGCCGTAACCGACTCTACATATAGCTGTCGTATAAGTGATGCATGTATCTGCCCCACAAACGGACCCTCAGCACCAATCTGATAATCGGCAGCGCCATCGCGCTGTTCGTCTACTTCCTGAAGGAAAGCGCCCTGCTGGAATTCCTGTTGGCCCATGCCGCGCAGTTGCTGGCCAGGCTGTATCTGACGCTGGCGCTAAACCGGTTGGGCTACCTGACCTCTCCCTTCAGCCTGCTGAGCGATGCGGTCTGCGTCTTTTTCGCGGCCTGTCCTTGGACCTACCTCAAATCGGCGTCACGCAGACTGGCCGCGACCCTTTGCTTTGGCGTTCTCCTGCTCCCCGTGGCGGTTGCCGTTTATCGCGTCCATAACGTCATCCTTACTTCGCCGCTGATCGTACTGGGCATTGCGGTGGCCATAGCGGTCGAGACCAGCGCCGACCGGCTCTCGAAGCGGATCCATGCCCGGATCGTCGACGAGAAGCAGGAGGCGGAGTTCAGTATCCTCGGGCACCTGACCCATAACGTGAAGCCGAACATCCAGATAGCCAAGTCGCCGCTGGCCGCGGTGCTGGATTTCCTGGAGGCGCGCGGTGTCAGCGGCGAGATACTGGCCAGGCGGCTGGACGGCAGCGAGGAAACGGTGGGGGAGGCGCTGCAAAAGGCGGTGCTGAGCCTGGACCAGATCGGCGCCATTTTGGACAGCACTAGAAAACTTGTGACCCGCCAGATCCGCAGGGAGGACTTTGGCGAAGTCGCCATCGTCGCCCTGCTCGCGTCGGAGATAGCGCCGCTCTACGCAGACCGGCTCCGGATCGTCGTCGCCGGGGATGATCAATTGACGCTCCGGCTGCACCGTGAGTCGTTCGTAGAGGCGATCAACAACCTGGTCCGAAATGCGCTGACCCACGCCTTTACCGGTGCAGACACGGACCGCGAACTCCGCTTCGCGGTGCGCGAGACTCGGAGCAGGGTGATTATCGATTACACCAACAACGGCAAATCCTTCCCGAGTAACCTGTGCGCCAAGGAGTTCCTGACCTGCGGCAGGAAAAGCCATGATAGTCCCGGCGAAGGGCTGGGCGGGGCCTGGATCGGCAAGGTCGTCGAAGCCCATCACGGCGGTTTCGAGATCATCCGGGACCGGCACCCGCTTCATTTCAGGATAACGCTCCCCAAAAGAGGAATCTGATGACCGTCCAACGCCCCATCCCCCTGACCATGCTGATCATCGACGATGCCGCACCCTACGTGGAGTCGCTTTATCGCGACGCGCAGCGCTCTCACATCCGGCTGCTGCATGCCGGGAGCCTCGAAGAGGGGCGGGAGCTTTATGGGGGCGCGCAGGGGAGGGGGGTTGCCGGGATCATCCTGGACGGCAAGTGCCTGAAGGAAAGGGGGCAGGAAGTGCCCGACAACAGCTTCCTCGGCGCGGCGATCAAGTATTTCGGCGAGAAGGCGCCGCATATCCCCCTGGTGGTGCTCACCGGAGAAACAGACCTGTACCGCAACCTCACCGACCTGTATGCCGGCACGGTACCGGTCTACTCGAAGGGGCGCGACGAGAAGGAGATGCTCGCCCATCTGCTGGACCAGGCGAATCAACTGGAATGGCTGAAGGTGGTCAGGGAGCACCGGGAGGTCTTTGCGGGGCTTGGCGAGCGTCTGGGAGCGGACGCCGAGCAGGAGCTGATCAGCTGCCTTTTGAACAATGGAAGCGACGATCAGACCGTGATCAGGAACACGCTCATCTGTCTGCGCAGGCTGCAGGAAAAGATCTTCATCGCCCTGCACAAGGGCGACCCGGTGCTGGTTCCGGGGCATCTCGTGTCGGGCGAGGTGAATGTGGTCGGCATCTACAAGCACCTCGCCGAAAAGGGCGCCATCGAACGTTACAAGGTGATCGACCGTTTCTGCGAGCTGGTCTACAAGGTGACCAGCGACAACGGCGCGCACACCCCCTACCAGAATCCGAAGTACCCGCCCACCAGGTACACCGTGCAGGCGGTCACCTTCGCCATGCTCGACCTCATCCTCTGGTTCAAATCCGATCACCCCTGAGAGGCCGATTCTCGACTTCAGCCAACCCCCGTAGACTCTCCCTCGCCCTCCGGATCGGGGTGAGGGAGCAGAGGGAGAGGGCGAAGGGACTCATGAAATGCGCCGAATCAGTACCTCCGGCTAGCGCTTTTGATACTCCTCGTTGGCCCTCTTGACCAGAGCCGCCGTTACGTCCGTCTGGGAGCCTGCGTAAAAGAGGCCGCTGTTCTTGTCCAGGATGACGGAATATTTCCCCTCTTCGCCGAGCTTTGACAGGATCACGCCAAGCTTGGCCACGAGTTTTTTCAAGTGATCCGATTCGATCAGCTTGAGTTCCTCCTGTGCCTCCCTCTGGCGATTCTGATAGTCGCGCCCTTTCTTTTGGAACAGTCTCTCCTTCTCGGTGCGCTCCTCTGCGGAGAGCTTGCCGGTTCCTTTTTCCAGTTCGGCCCGCATCTTTTCCAGATCGGCGAATAAGACTTGCAACTCCTCATTCAACTGATCCTTTTTCTTGAGCAGATCGGTGCGGGCCTTGGCTCCTTCAGTGCTTTCCGTCACGGCACGCTGCAGGTCCACGGTGCCGATCCTGGACTCTGATGCGGCAAAGGATTGTGAGGAAAAAGCCAGGAGCGCGAAAAACAGGACTGCTAAAAATCTCATCGTCGTGAATCTCCTTCTTTGGTTGATCGGCCATTGGCCGTTAAAAAGTTGGATCTTACCAGCTCAGCTGTCCAACCGATTTCCGCAGGATCGCCACCGCGTCGGCGATGTCGACCTTCCTGTCCGGCGCCGATTTGCCGTTCTCGATGGGTGCGACATCTCCAACGGCCAGTTCGCCGGCGCTCGGTGTCTTAGAGCCGACTGCGAACTGCAAGGCGAGCAGGGCGTCGGCTATGTCTACGCTGCGGCTGCCGTCCAGGTCCCCCTTGAGCGCCGGTACGGCGATGAAGCTGGCATTGACCTGGCAGTTATTTGTCAGCCCCGCGGTGGTGTAGCTGTTGCCGCTCAGGGTCCCGCCGCAGCCGGTGACTGTGGCGATCTGGTATCCGGCGTCGGGTGTTACGGTAAAGCTGATGCTGTTGCCGACTGTGACGGTTTGGCTGGTGGCCGGTGCTATGGCGCCGTTGGCCCCGGCGGCGGGGGAGACGATGATGCTCGCCAGGGGGACTCTCGGCGTGACGCTGTTGGATGCCGTTGAGGCGGATCCCGTGCCGACTGCGTTGATCGGGGTCACCGTAAAGGTATAGGCCGTGCCGTTGGTCAGACCGCTCACGGTTATCGGGCTGGCCGCACCTGTGCCGGTGAGTCCCCCCGGTGTCGAGGTGACGGTGTAGCCGGTGACGGCGCTGCCGCCGCTGAAGGCCGGTGCGGTGAAACTGACCGTTGCCTGGGCGTTGCCGGCTGTTGCAGTGCCGATGGTCGGCGCCCCGGGGACCGTCGCCGGTGTGACGCCGGCCGATGCTGCGGATTGCGGGCTGGAACCAAGCGCGTTGGTCGCGCTTACCGTGAAGGTATAGGCCGTGCCGTTGCTGAGGCCGGTCACCGTTACCGGGCTTGCCGTGCCCGTGCCGGTAAGCCCGCCCGGTGTCGCGGTCACCGTATAGCCGGTTATCGAGCTCCCCCCGTTGGAGGCGGGTGCGCTGAAGCTGACGGTCGCTTTGGCGCTGCCGGCAGTGACGCTTCCCATGGTCGGTGCACCGGGGACGGTTGCCGGCGTTACGTTGTTGGACGCCGCCGAGACGGGGCCTGGTCCCACGGCGTTAGTCGCCGTTACGGTAAAGGAGTAAGAAGTGCCGTTGACCAGGCCAGTCATGACATGGCTCAGTGACGTGCTCCCTGCGTTAAGGTCCGTGCCTCCTGCCGGGTTTGAGGTGACGGTATAGCCGGTGATGGCGCTGCCGCCGTTGGAGGCGGGCGCGGTGAACAGCACTGTCGCCTCGCCGTTGCCCGCCGTTGCAGTGCCGATGTTTGGCGCACCGGGGAAGGTTGTCGGCGTGACGCTGTCGGATGACGGCGATTGCGGGCCGGAACCGATCGCATTGGCAGCGGTCACGGTGAAGCTGTAGGGGGTGCCGTTGCTGAGCCCTGCCACCGCTATCGGGCTGGCTGTGCCGGTGCCGGTAAATCCGCCCGGGGTAGAGGTCACTGTGTAGCTGGTTATGGTGCTGCCGCCGTTGAAGGCGGGCGCGATGAAGGATACCGCCGCCTGGGCGTTGCCTGCCGTTGCGCTCACGCCGGTCGGGGCGCCGGGACGTATCGCGCTAACCGGCAGGCTCTGACTCACCTGGGGAGCCGCGCTGTATGCGTCGTTCCCCGCCTGGGCTGCCGTGATGGTGCAGCTGCCGGCGCTCACCCCCGTGACGGTCGCGCCGTTGACGCTGCAGACCGCGGGGGTCGTCGAACTGAAGCTCACCGCGAGGCCGGAGCTTGACGTAGCGCCTGCCGTCGTGGTGCCGTTGATCGCCAGGGATGCCGGAAGGAAGGATATCGCGCCGATGGTCTGGGTCGCCTTGATAACGGTTAGGCTTTGCGTCACTTGGGCTGCAGCGATGTAGTCGATGCTGCCCGCCTGGTCAGCGGCGATGGTGCAGGAGCCGGTGGAAAGGCCGGTGATCGTTGAGCCGCTGACGCTGCAGACGGTGGGGGTAATCGTGCTGAAGATGACCGCGTTGCCGGATGCTCCGCCGATGGCGCTGGCGGTTGTGCTTCCATTTACCGCGATGGTCGAATGTTCAAATTGGATCGCTCCCCCGACAATGGTCTGGGTCCCTTTGCCGACAATGATCCCCTGCGTCACTTGGGCTGCTGCGTTGTAGTTGGGGTCACCTGCCTGGTCGGCGGCGATGGTGCAGGTGCCGGTGGTCAGGCCGGTGACGGTTGAGCCGCTGACGCTGCAGATGCCGGGGGTTGCCGTGCTGAAGCTGACCGTATTGCCGGATGCCCCGCCGGTGGCGCTGACAGTTGCGGTGCCGTCCACCGCGAGCGTCGACGGTGCCAGGGTGATCGCACCGATGGCCTGCGCCGCTTTGCCGACGGTGATGCTCAGAGTCACCTGGGAGGCAGCGTTGTAGTTGCCGTTGCCCGCCTGGTCCGCGGCGATGGTGCAGCTGCCTGCCGAAACGCCGGTAACGGTTGCACCGCTGAGGTTGCAGACGGCAGGGGTGAGCGAACTGAAGCTAATCTCGTTGCCGGATGCTCCGCCGGTGGCGCTGGCGGTTGTGGTGCCATTTACCGCGAGCGTCGACGGTGCAAGGGTGATCGCGCCGATGGTCTGCGCCGCTTTGCCGATGGTGATGCTCTGAGTCACCTGGAGGGACGGGCTGATGTTGTTATCGCCAGCCTGGTTCGCGGCGATGGTGCAGGTGCCTGCTGAAAGGGCGCTGACGGTTGTGCCGCTGACGCTGCAGACGGCGGGTGTTGTCGAGCCGAAGCTTACCGCGAGGTCGGAGGTTGCTGCGGCGCTCGCCGTGCTGGCTCCTCCGACCGCCAGGGTTGCCGGCGAGAAAGTTATGGCGCCGATGCTCTGTGCTGCTTTGCCGATTGTGATGTTCTGCGTCACTTGGGCGGCAGTGTTGAAGCTTGCGTTCCCGGCCTGGTCGGCGGCGATGGTGCAGGTGCCTGCTGAAACTCCGCTGACGGTCGAGTCGCTGACGCTGCAGACGGCGGGGGTGGTCGAGCCGAAGCTTACCGCGAGACCCGAGGTTGCCGTGGCGCTCGCTGTGGTGCTACCACCGACCGCCAGGGTTGCCGGGGAGAAAGATATCGCGCCGATGCTCTGGGTGGCTTTGCCGATTGTGATGTTCTGCGTCACCTGTGAGGCTGCGTTGAAGTTCGCGTTGCCGGCCTGGTCGGCCGCGATGGTGCAGGTGCCTGCTGAAACTCCGCTGACGGTTGCGCCGCTGACGCTGCAGACGGCGGGGGTGGTCGAGCTGAAGGCGACCGCGAGGCCCGAGGTTGCCGTAGCGCTTGCCGTGCTGGCTCCTCCAACCGCCAGGGTTGACGGGGAGAAAGATATCGCGCCGATGCTCTGGGTGGCTTTACCGATTGCGATGTTCTGCGTCACCTGGGAGGCTGCGCTGAAGCTTGCGTTCCCGGCCTGGTCGGCGGCGATGGTGCAGCTGCCTGCTGAAAGTCCGCTGACGGTTGAGCCGCTGACGCTGCAGACGGCGGGGGTGGTCGAGCTGAAGGTGACCGCGAGGCCGGAGGTCGCCGTGGCGCTCGCCGTGCTGGCTCCTCCGACCGCCAGGGTTGCCGGGGAGAAAGAGATCGCGCCGATGCTCTGGGTGGCTTTGCCGATTGTGATGTTCTGCGTCACCTGTGAGGCTGCGTTGAAGTTCGCGTTGCCGGCCTGGTCGGCCGCGATGGTGCAGG
>Ga0209212_1007883_pt1 | contig 11594 bp, 8 predicted proteins | sample RifGroC2_FD_183996 | JGI IMG/M metagenome (GOLD analysis project Ga0209212, IMG submission 183996) | Groundwater microbial communities from Rifle, Colorado, USA - Groundwater C2 (SPAdes) (version 2) | ecosystem: Environmental > Aquatic > Deep subsurface > Groundwater | place: Rifle, Colorado...
CTAACTGGTAACCGGGTGAAACTGAGACTTCTGGAAGAAGCCTGGCTGAACGGGGTTAAAATACCTGTCAATACTTTTTTGTATGGCATCTGTGAAGTTACCAATGAACGCCTTCAGATCGAAGTGCTGCAAATACCGGTTGGTGAAAAGTTTGTTCCGGTTGAAGTCACTGTCTGCGATCTGGACGGGTTGCCCGGCCTGTATGTTCCCGATAATGCTTCCCGTAAGGTTGCCAAAGAGGTCGGCAGCAGCGCTAACACTTCCTCGATGTTTGGTGTAAGCAACAATCCATTGACTTATATGGGAATGCAGGCTGCCGACAAAACGGCTCAATCTATTCTCCGAATGATCAAAATCAAAAAAGTCAGCATCAAAAAAAATACCCTCGTTTATTTAATCAACAAAAGCAAATAACCATGAAATCCTTTTTGATCCTAATTACCTGCGCACTGATTCAGTTTTCAGTTAGCGCACAAAATATCTTAAAAATATCCGAAACCAAGACCAGCCATCTGGTTTGCCCTGATAAAGTCAAGTATGTACAAGCCGGAGATTACTCGATTGTTCAGGCAGAGGTAGTTCCTGAATTATCCAACCTGATCCGGATCAAAGCCCTGCAACCTTTTGAAAAACCGACCTCCCTGACCGTCGTTTGTGCCGATCACATTTATTCTTTCGAGTTACAGTATGGCAACGATGCACCGATCACTTACCCGATTGAAACTTTTGATTCGCAAAAGGCCATGACCTTTTCCGGAAAGATGATGCCTGATTATCTACTGAAAGACCTATGCGATCAGGTTCTGGATCAGCACAGGCATAAGTTTCGCAAACGCAAATCAGAAAGATATGGGATCAAAATTCGTATGAATTCGATCAGCCTGAAAAACGATGCACTCTTTTTTGAGCTTCAGATCACCAATAAAACCAATATGGCTTACGATGTGGAAAGCTTTAACTTCTGGATTACCGATAAGAAAAAGGCCAAAGCAACCAATGTTCAGGAATATCGGCTTTTTCCGCAGTACCAGCAAAACAAGGTGCAGCGCATTCCGGGCGAAGTCACTGTCCGGGAAGTATTTGTGATCGAAAAGATGACTATTCCGGATCAACGTATCCTGAAGCTTGAACTCAATGAAAAAGCATTGGGCAATACCGGTAGAAAACTAAGCTTCAGCCTGAAGAACAAAGATATCCTCAAAGCTAGGTCCCTGAAGTAAATCGCAATTCAGGCGATTCCTCAGACATAAGAAAATTTAAAACATGCTATTCAGAATCCTCCCAATAGGAGGGTTCTGAAAGGCTAAAAGCTCAAACCATGTCAATGACCGAAGGAAGAGAACTGGAAAAACTGCACGAAGGGTTTAGGTTCTTTAGTTACCTACTGCTGTTTTTGTCCATGTACCTGAACCAATTGGGCTACTTTATGGCGCACGGGATACACATTCCGGCCTTTCATTTATTGGTTGCCAAAATGCAAAACTTGGCATTTCTGGCAAACGTTTATAAATCCAAAACTGTTTGTTTGGTGTTTTTGGCTATTACCTGCGTGGGAACCAAAGCACACAAAGACCGTGAACTGACTGTTTCTGCTATTGTTGGACAGGTGGTGACCGGACTCATCCTATATTGGGGAAGCCTGATCCTGTTCAAATCCTATCCGGTATCTTATCTGACCCTGACGTTCATTGGCTTTGTACTTCTGAACATCGGTTTTGACAACATCTCCAAACTGATCAACGTCAATTTGATGAAAGACCGGTTTAACGTGGAAAATGAGAGCTTTCCGCAGGAACAGATCCTGAAGGAGAACGAATATTCGGTGAACATACCGACAAGGTATCTCTATAAAGACAAACAACAGGAAGGCTGGATCAACATTGTTAATCCATTCCGGGCAACGATGGTCATTGGAACACCCGGTTCCGGGAAATCCTTTTCGGTGGTATTGCCATTTATTCGGCAACACTTGAAAAAAGGTTTTTCGATGTGCGTTTATGATTTTAAGTATCCTGATTTATCGCTGGTTACCTACAATCATTTTCTGAAAGCGAAGAAAAACAGAAAGCTTCCTGAAACAACCCGGTTTTATGTGATCAACTTTGAGAACATTCAAAAATCCTACCGGTGCAACCCGTTGGCACCGCAGTGGATGGAAAGCCCTATTGATGCCTTTGAGTCTTCGCGAACAGTTCTGTATAACCTGAACAGGGAATGGATACGCAAACAGGGTGAATTTTTCTCTGAGTCTGCTGTTTCATTTTTTGCAGCCGTGATCTGGTTTTTGAAAAAATACCGGAATGGACAGTTTTGCACGTTGCCACATGCAATCGAACTGTTGCAGATGGACTACGATGATTTGTTCGCCGTATTGGAGCAGGAAAAAGATGTGGCAAACATTATCAATCCCTTTATCAATGCCCACAAACGCGGAGCAAGTGAGCAGCTCGAAGGACAGTTGGGAAGTCTGAAGATAGCCATTTCCAAGATCATCAGCCCGGAGATATACTGGATCTGTTCAGGGGATGATTTTTCGCTGGACATCAACAACCCTGAATCACCCAAAATCCTCTGTCTGGCAAACAATCCGCTTCGTGTGGAAATGTACGGAGCGGTTTTATCGCTTTACATTACCCGGATGTTGAAGGTGATCAATAAAAAGGGACAGCAACCGTCATCGCTGATCTTTGATGAGCTGCCTACCATTTACTTTCGGGGACTGGACACGTTGATTGCCACAGCAAGAAGTAACCGAATTTCCACATTACTGGGAGTTCAAACCATTGACCAACTGATCCGTGACTACGGAAAAGAACAGGCAAATGCTATAACCAGCAATATCGGCAATGTGTTTTCCGGTCAGGCTGCCGGGGAAACTGCCCGGTTTATACAAGGGAGGATGGGCAAAATCCTTCAGGAACGCCAATCGGTCAACATCAACCGGAATGTCCAATCTTCCACGTTCTCCACACAGCTTGATTTTCTGGTGCCAGAAGGCAAGATTGCCACTTTACCACAAGGTTATATGGTGGGACAAGTCGCAGATAACTATGGAGAAGCCATCTCCCAGAAAAATTTTAATTGTCTGATCAATGTCGATGTAAAAGCTCAGGAAAATGAAGAAAAACGCTTCGTGCCGATTCCCGACTTTTACCAGTTTGACAACATTCCCGATGTGTTGGAACGCAACCGCACCAAAATACAGAACGATATCCGATCAATTACCATCCAGAGATCGGAACCCGATCAACCGGATCAAACCAACAAAAAAAACTTTAACTATTAAAAAATCTAAAAAATCATGATTCAAAATACCATTTACTTCAAAAGCAGGCCATCCCAATTGATTAACCTGGAAACCTTTCTGTTGACGATTCTGGTAGTACCGATTATTCTTTTAATGGATGAGATTCTGGTACAGGAACTCACAGTCCATTTTATCCCAGAAAGACTCACCGTTCATCTTTATCGGTTACCTTATTATCTCGGCATATTTGTTTTTCTGAACCTGGCTTATCATGTTCTTCGGGTGTATTGCATCCGATATGAAATCCACGCTGAAGAGCTCCGATACTATTCTGGAATTTTCCGGAGAAAACACGAGTTTATAGAAAATTACCGCATCAAAGACTATCGGGTAGAGCAGCCCGTGATTTACCGAATGTTCGGGCTAGGCAACCTGATTGTTTACACCTCCGACAAAACGACTCCGGTATTCCGGCTGGATGCCATCCGGGATCCGGAAGAAAAATATAAAATTCTTCGTGGTTTGGTTGAACTAAACCGCAGGGAGAAACATGTATTTGAAGTTAATTAACCATTAAAAAGTAAAAATTATGGAACAGAAAACACGCATGACTACGGACCAGATTCCGTATGACAAACTTGAGAAAGTAGGTATTGACCGCAGCTTTGTGGGCAAAATGGAAAAACAAGAACTGAACGATTTTCTAAATGGTTTCCGTTCGGACAAACTCTACACAGTCAATGCAAAAATCAATGGAGAGGATTACCGGATTCCGGCCAAAATCCGATTGCAAAGCAAGGAGGACGGATCAGTTGACGTCAAAGTTCATCCAATTCAACGATTAAACATTCCGGATGAGTATATGGGCCACAGGTTTTCCAAGGAAGAAAAAGGCGCATTGCTGAATGACAAAAACCTGGGCAAAACAATAGAACTGACCGGACGAGATGGAAAGAAAGATAATTACTACCTGAGCATTGATTCCAAAACCAATGAATTGATACCACTTCGTTCTAGTTACATTCAGATTCCGGAGAAGATCAAGGGAGCCACCTTATCAGCAGAACAGAAAGAAAACCTGGCAGCAGGTAAGAAAGTGACTGTGGATGGTATGACGGGCAAAGATGAAAAGAAGTTTTCTGCTGCTCTTCAGATCGATGCAGCCTCCCGGAGAATTGGGTTTTCGGATTTTAAACAGGAAAAGCAGGGTCAAACTGAAACAACTAAACAAGATATTTCAGAAACCAAGAAACAAGGGACAAGGCAAAAAGTAAGTTAAGTAAATACGGGTCTCGTTTTCAAAACCGGAAAGGGGAATTCTGAGAAGAGGTTTCCCTTTCTTTTTGTCATAGACCAAATCAATATAAAGACAAGTCGAGCTAATCGATTACAAACCAGGGTTCCTTGATCAATTTAGAGGTAGCCAAAATTTAAAGGTCGTTCCTTTTCCTATTTCTGATTCAAGCGAAATTTCCCCCTCCATAAGTTCAATCAGGTTTTTCACTATAGCTAATCCCAAACCTGTTCCTCCGTACAACCTGGTGGTTGAATCATTGGCTTGCCTGAATCGTTCAAAAACAGTCAGTTGAATTTCCTTTTCAATACCAATTCCGGTATCCGACACAAAAAAGGTTATTCTTTGTTCGGTGATCTCCATAACACCAAATTCAATTTCTCCCTGGTGGGTAAATTTGCTGGAGTTGTTCAATAAATTGCCCAGTATCTGATTAAGCCTGACCTTATCCGTATGTATTAAAACTGGAAAATCCGGAATCTTTAATTTTAGCGTAATATTTTCTTTCCCTGTTTCTGCTATTTTTCTCTGAAACTGGATAAAAAGCACATTCAATGTTCGTATTAGGTCGAATGTTTTTTTTATAATTATCACCTGTCCGGTTTCCAGTTTGGAAATATCAAGGATGTCATCAATAATATGAAGAAGGTTATCTGCGTTCCTGTTTATGATGGAAGAGTATTCTTCCTTGACTTCCTGAGACAATTCGCTGTCTTCGGTAAGCATGTCTGAGAACCCAAGGATCGCGTTGAGTGGGGTGCGGATTTCGTGACTCATATTGGCCAAAAAGGCGGATTTAAGTCGATCACTTTCTTCAGCTCTCTCTTTGGACATTTTTAAATCAGCAATGATCTTTTTCTTTTCAGTAATGTCTTCTTTAGCTTCTACAAAATGGTTGATATTTCCCTTTTTATCAATGATCGCGGAGATAACAGCACTCTCCCAATAAAGTTCTCCGTTTTTCTTTCGGTTATGGAATTCCCCTCTCCATTCCTTCCCACTAAGGATCGTTTCCCAAAGATTATCATAAAATTCTTTGGTGTGTTCACCTGATTTCAAAATACCGGGAGTCTTTCAAATTCTTTGGTATGCTCATCAGATTTCAAAATACCGGGAGTCTTTCCAATTACTTCTTTTGCGCTGTAGCCTGTTGCTTCCGTAAATTTCGGATTCACATATTGAACGATTCCCTGAGGATCTGTGATAACAATGCTTACAGGGCTTTGATCGGTTGACCGGCTAAGAAGCAGAAGAAGGTCCTCCGCTTTTTTCTTCTCAGTTATATCGTGGATGATTGAATGAAAATATTCTTTGTCTTTAAATTCAATTTTACTGGTAAAAATTTCGACATTACGGACAGATCCATCAGCCAACTGGTGCCGGAATTCGGTCTGCTTATTTTTTGAATTTTGACTAATAGTCAATTCATTATTGAAATCATCCTTTGACAGGAGAACAATCTGCCGAATATTCATTTTCCGTAACTGTTTTCGCGAATAGCCATAAAAGGATTGTGCAGCATAGTTAGCATCCACGATGTCACCTGACTGCTGGTCAATGAGCAATTTAACGGCTGCATGATTTTCAAACAGGTTTTTATACCCTTTTTCACTCCTTTTAAGTGCTTCCAGGGTTTGCCTGGATTCGGTAATGTCCAGATTGACTCCCCGTAGTTTTATGAGTTCTCCATTTTCAAATTCAGGGATGATCTTGTTAAGCATCCATTTGACCTGTCCATCAGGAAGAATAATCCTGATTTTCATATCAATGGGCTTTTTGCAGGATATAATGCTTGCATAGCCGCGATCTATTAAGTGCAAATCATCCGGATGAACCCTGCTTCGGAAATCTTCATAGTTGGGAACAATTTCGAACGGTTTTAATCCAAATAAACGGTAACAGTTCTCTGACCAACTGGATTCATTTTTAATTACATTAAATTCCCAGTTGCCCATCTGGGCTATTCCCTGAGATTCCTTTAATGATTTCTCACTTTTTCTAAGTGCCTGTTGAGCGTTGTTTTGATCAGTAAAATCCTGATAGATGATCTGAAACCGAGGAACTCCATCCCAATCGATGATTTTCCGAAAAACCTGAATATGACGAATTTGTTTGTCAGGACGGATAATGTCAATTTCATATTCGGGTTCAATATATTCGCCGTTTTTTCGTTTTTCACTTCTTAACTGATGCTGATCCAGACTTTCCGAAGTATAGCAGCTCTCAATAGGGTTTTGTGAAAATTCTTCCAAACTGCTATATCCATACATAGAAAGAAAAGCCTGATTGACATATAGTGTTTGACCGATGGATGAGACTATTCGCATTCCCAAAGGAGATTCATCCATCGACCTTCTGAAATTTTCCTCGGATTGAAGAAGTGCTTTTTCTGCTATTTTCCGTTCTGAAATATCAGTTAAAGTACCAATATAACCGACCAGTTGTCCGTTTGCATTAAGCTCTTTAACAGCCTCTCCGGTAACCCAGACAATCCTGCCGTCAGGCCTTAGGAACCGGTATTCAGCAGCCGATCCAGAAAAATGTTTCGTAGCCTCGTCCCATCCCCGTTGCAATTGCTCAATATCTTCGGGATAGACAGCCTTGAGCCAACCATCACCCAGTGCTTCCTCAAATGACAATCCACTCAATTCCATCCATTTGGGATTGACATAGGTCGTGTAACCATCAGGTTTTGTCCGGAATATCCCTACAGGTGAATTATCAGCGAGGGCATGGAATAATCTCTCCCGTTCAATTAATTCATCTTCCGCAAGCTTACTTTTTGTGAAATCATTGGCAATGGTCATGATCTCCCAAACGCACCCATTCTCATCGATGAGAGGTATACAGATAATATTCAAGTATCTTTCTCCAATATTAGGAATAGGGATCAATAATTTGAACTTTTGGGTTTCTCCGGTTCTCAGCGTTTCTGTTAATACCGGCAAATAATCTTTTAGTACTTCCTGATCCCAGATTTCACTATCCGTAAACCCAATAAAATCGCTAACAGGCCTTTGACTGATTCGGGTCATTGCTTCGTTAGCGTATTGTATCTTTAAATCGCGGTTATATATCACAACAACATCAGGTATATTTTCAACTGCCCGGCGAAACCTCTCACGGCTTTCATGCATTTGTCTGAGCATAATCCGTTCAGCGGTCTGATCCCTGAATATCAATACCACACCAATGATATTTCCATCATCATCGCGGATAGGAGCTCCACTATCTGCAATGGGAATTTCTACTCCTTCTTTGGAAATCAGCAGAGTATGATTGGCCAGGCTGACAATAATTCCCTCATGCAGTATACGTGGAACAGGGCAATCAACTTTGAGTCTTGAGTCTTCATTGATGATTCGGAATACGTGTTCAATGGGACAGCCAATTGCATCAGTCTCTTTCCATCCTGTCAATTGTTCAGCCAAAGGATTCATAAACTTAATCTTTCCCAATCGATCAGTGGTCATGACTGCATCGCCGATGCTATGTAAGGTTGTCCGGTAAAGTGTTTCACTTTCCCTGATTTCCTTTTCTGCCAGAAATCTTTTTTTGTCAGTCGTCAAGAGTAATCCCATGAGTAAAGTGCCAACAGGTAACACCAGCATAACAGGGATCCAGATTTTCCCGACAACCTGCAATCCGGTTGGCCATGGTAGTAATAATTGGCAAAACAGCATGAACAGATGTGCGGTAATGCCCATTCCCCAAAGGGTATAGATTTTTAATGATTCGGGTTTATTCTGATGCAGAAAACGAAAGGCAAATCCAACCAAAACAGAAGTAATAATGGTTGCCGTTCCGGCCCAAATACCAGCTCCTCCAAGATAAATACGGTATGCTCCCGCAATTAATACAGAAATGATTCCTGTAATTCCACCACCAAATAATCCGGCTAATGTCAGCACAACAGACCGGCCATCATAAATAACCCCGGGATTATAATGAATTGACATTTTCATGGCGGCTACGGCAATGGTTCCAAACAATATACCGCCAACTATTTTGCAGCTTAAAGAATCTGATTTGCAAACACGGATTAGTAATCCGTAAAAGACAGATAAGGCAATAAGCAAGGACGAATTTTGGATTAAGTCGTGAAACATTTAAATTCCTTCAGTTAGTGAAGTGTTAGTTGATTTTGGTTTGGAAAGCTATTAAAAATAACTGGGAATCGAAAGATGATCTTCAAATATTATGACATGTACGAAAAGTATAAGCTATAAAAATGACGTGCTTATAAAAGTGATAACGTACCTCCCAGGTTAATCAATAATTTAATATGAACCAATTCGGTTTGTCCAATCGATTAATAGGATGGTAAAAGAATACCAAATTGGGTCATTACTATTGGTTTTTGATTATTTCGAAAATATTTTTCGATTCATATTAATTGGTTGATATTGAGTTGTTTTAAGTTTTGTGTTGTTGAAAGTAAATTCTATCTTGTTAAGTTTTGTAGTGTTGAAAGTAAATTCTATCTTGGGTAGATAAACTGATAATCAAAGAGGGGAATGCAAGATGTGTTTTTGTTCCACAAAAACGATTCAAAACTGTCCTTCGGAGCATTCCCCTCATTCCCTGAAAGGTTGATGAAAATGATTCCCCTCTTTCAAAAAACAAGTTTAAAACAGAATGTAATTAATACAGAAAAGTAGCTTAATGCGACCTCCAACTCCGAAAGATAAAAAGCTTGGTGAAGGAATCCGGATTCGTCTGACCAACCTGGAAAAGGGATTATTGACAGAAAGGTGCCGGAAAGAAGGTTACTCCAGCCTAAGTGATTTTGGTCGGGCTAAGCTTCTGAGAAAACGGGAAATTCGAAGAATTGAAGCCAGTAAGGAATTTTCAGTATTAATGGGCCAAATGGATTTTGAACTCAATAAGATCGGGGTTAACCTAAACCAGATCGCCAAAAAGCTGAATACCTATTTGGGATATCAACTCGATTCGGAAGACAAGCGAACCCTGAATAACTCTTATGAAACACTCAAAAAGTGCTTTGTGCTTTTACAAAAGTACATGGATCATATTCCATAATCAGTAACTACTACTGATGCGTTAAAATTGATTATTAAATAAATCATATTGTTCTTTGAAATTTTGATTGACTTCTAATTCGGTGATTAGCTCCTTTACGGGTGCTTTGTCAAATACTGATATGCCTAAGATTTGTATTATCTCATAAATAGACAGTGTGCTTTTGAGTGAATATTTGACGTATGCGACAATTAGGTATGTGCAGATAGCTACCCAGATATGGAGGGCTACCGCATTTTCAGAGTGACCCCAGAGTGTTTTTATCGTCAGATTTTGTTTTATCCATTTAAAGAACACTTCTATTTGCCAACGGTTACGGTACAGATAAGCAATTTCCATTGCCGATACTTCGAAGTTATTACTCAGGAAAACGAGCAATATTTTTTTCTCATCATCGTAATATTCAACCAGTCGAAGCATTTCCGGATAAAGCTTTTTAGACTTATACCCATTTAGGTTTATAGTCTTATCGTTTCTTAATCCGGTGTTTTCATCAATGTTGTAATTGCACTCAACAACCGAGTAATCTAATGTCACTTTTGCTCTTGTAACAAAAAATGCACCTGCTCTATGGATATTGTGTAAAGCGGCAAAATCAACATACGCTTTATCCATCAGATATATTGCTTCAGGGATGGGAACCAGAATATCCAGTACATTGCTATCGTGGTATTTGCCATCTGTGATAAATATGAATGCAGGAATGCTTCCTCTTAAATCGAGTAATGTATGAATCTTTACAGCTCTCCGGGAGTACTTGCCTTTTGCCCAACTGAATAGCTTTATGCTTAAAGATATGGTTGTTGAATCAAGGGCAAATATGTCGTTGTCAATATCAATATTTGGGATTGGACTGTTTGCATATAGTGGTCTGACCAGTTTTATTAGATACTCACCAAAATCAGCAAAAATCCTCCAATCTCTTCGCTCGTTTGCACGTGAAAGGGTAGACTGATTGACATTTTGCTTAATGCCCAAATGATAGAGTTTGTTTTTATGGGCTTTCAAACAAGTACAAATATCCCTTAATGAATTCCGGGAAGTGAGTTGACCAAAGAAAAGTTGGACAAACTGGTTCCAGCAGTTCAAATCCCTTACATGGTAATCTCCTTTGTAACGCTCGACACACCTTTCAAACTCATATTTGCTGACAAACTGTAATAGCTGAGCGAAAACATATTTTCCTGAATTCATAATCTTGCACTTTTAAGGCGCAAAACTAGAAGTCAATTCAAATCAAAAAATCAAAGAACGCTTGTAATATTTTAATATATAGTTATTTACACGATTTTATAGAAAATTAACGCATCACTAGTAATCAGTAACCAGTAAAAACCATAGAAATGGTTATCGTCATCCATCAGGCATCAAGCACGGCGAATGCTTTTTTCTACAATGAGCGAAAGGCAAAAGAAGGTAAAGCCACCTTTTACCATAGCCGAAATACACCTTCTGTGAATCCATTTGTTTACTCCGCTCAGCACCGTCACCAGATTTTCAAGCGAATTGAGGATTCAAATACGAGAGTTAAAAATAAAGGGCTACATATCTCATTTAATCCAACCATCAATGACATGATCCGGATAGGAGAGAAGGGTATCCGAAAAGAACTGGACCAACTGATGGAGTATTTGGGATATGGAAAGCAGCCCTACCTGGTTTACCGACATGCAGATATTGACCGGGTACATTTTCATATTGTATCGACCCGAATTGACAAGCAAAGCGGCAAAAAGATCAAAGACAATTTTGAAAAGGAGAAAGTACAGAAGTTCATTAAGGAGCTGGAACAAACCTATCAGTTAAAGAATGATGAACCAAAGGAAAAGATCAATCTGAAGTTCACGGCATATAGCAAGAACCTGAAACAAAACCTTGAAAACCTATTCACGGAACTCAACCGGATGGATTTTATCACCAGTAAGCAAATGTATAATGATGCTCTGAAGCTATTTCATATTGAAATCAGGTCAGTTCAGAAAGGTCATGTGATAATTGTAACAGATGGAA
>Ga0209212_1007888_pt1 | contig 11588 bp, 13 predicted proteins | sample RifGroC2_FD_183996 | JGI IMG/M metagenome (GOLD analysis project Ga0209212, IMG submission 183996) | Groundwater microbial communities from Rifle, Colorado, USA - Groundwater C2 (SPAdes) (version 2) | ecosystem: Environmental > Aquatic > Deep subsurface > Groundwater | place: Rifle, Colorado...
TTGAGAGCATTGCTGGTTGTCAGCCAGCGGAAGAGCTCCGGATCCCGCACGAGAATATCGGCCAAATACTGAGATTGGCTGAAAAGTTCGAGGGCAATCTCCTGAAGTACTGGATGCTGTTGAAAGTCGTGGAGAATGCTCGAAGAGAATCCGGCAGAGAGAAACCGATGGAGGTTGTTCGCTGCTCGGATCGGATCCGCGGTCCGGGCAAGATCTCCCCTCAGCTTGCGAAAGAACTTACCAGGATCAAGCCCCGCCCCGATGACCAGCCACTCAAAAGATTTGAGTTCCTGAGAAGAGAGTGAACGGCGGGAAGATGTTTTTTGCCTGGGGGACATTCGCGATTAAAATAGAAAAAAAAAGATAATAAAGTCATTACCTGTTTTCGTGTCCTTGGTATCTTTGTGCCCTTTGTGTCTTTGTGTTTTTTGAACCACCAACCTGCCGGCAGGCAGGGACACCAAGAACACGAAGACCGTTTCCTTGCTTCTCGTCCTGTCATCCTCTATATTTCTCCACCTTCGCCACCAGTTCCTGCCAACATTCAAGGTGATTCATGATCAGACTGATTGCACTCTACAAAATGCCCGAAGACAAGGCCGCTTTTGATACGCATTACGACGAAGTCCACACGCCGCTCGTGAAGAAAATGCCCGGCCTGAGGAAGCTCGAAGTCGCCCGCATTACCGGGGCGCCCATCGGAGAACCCAAACATCACCTGATCTGCGACATGTATTTCGACGATCAGGACGCTGCGAATGCCGCTCTCGCCTCGCCTGAAGGTAAGGCCACAGCGAGAGACCTGATGAGCTTCGCCTCCACTCTTGTCACCCTGTTCTTTGCCGAAGTATCGTAAAGGAGATTTCATGTCCAAGTACTCGGGTTTGCTTCCCAAGATCCTCAGATTGAGGAACATCCTCTATGAAAAGAAGGATTGGGTTGCAACCGTTACAATCAACCGCCCGGATGTCCACAATTGTCTTAACCTGGAGACACTCCAGGAACTCGGAGCGGTCTTTCAGGACGCGTCCTGGGACGACCGAGTTGCTGTGGTGGTGATAACCGGCGCCGGGAACAAGGCATTCTGCACAGGTGCCGATATTAAAGAGTGGAATGAGGATTTCCTGAGCAAACCGAATGATTTCTACAAATGGATGGGTGTGTTCATTGAAACGTACGAACGCTTACACAATATTGGAAAACCCACAATCGCCCGCCTCAACGGTATGGTCGTAGGAGGCGGAAACGAGCTTCAAATGTCTTGCGACCTCGCCATCGCCGCCGATGATGTTGTGATTCGGCACGTTGGGACGGCACGCGGGAGTGTGCCCGCCGCCGGCGCGACTCAATGGCTTCCCTTGATCGTTGGCGACCGCCGCGCGCGGGAAATGCTCCTCCTTTGTGAAGAGGTCCCTGCGAAGAAAGCGCTTGAATGGGGGCTTGTGAATGAAGTCGTGCCGAGGAAAGAGCTTGACCAGGCAGTCAGGAGGATGGCAGCAAAACTGATCAACAAACTCCCCGAGTGCACCCGCTTCACAAAGCAACAGCTGAACTTCTGGCGGGAATTCTCATGGGGAATGACGATCGGGAGCGTGCGGGATTGGCTCACGGTACATACAGGAGCAGAAGAAATACGCGAAGGGATCCGGGCCTTTCAAGAGAAGAGACCCATCGATTATGTGAAGATAAGGGAGATGATGGCGGGAAAAACAGTTAAGAATGAAAAGTTAAAAGTTAAAAATGGGGGAAGGAAAAGGGGGTAAGAAGGTAAGAGACAAAATGGAGAATCAATAAATCAAAGATCTACAAATCACAAATTTCCCCCGAACCTACCTTATGTCCTACACTCACCTGCTTGTAACCAAAGATCCTTCGGGATTTGCGATCGTGCAATTCAACCGCCCTGATGTCTTAAATGCCCTGAACATGAAGCTCATGGAAGAGCTCGTCGACGCGTTCGAGGCGTTAGACAAAGACCCCGATGTGCGATGCATCATCCTCACCGGAAACGAAAAAGCGTTTGCGGCCGGGGCCGATATAAAAGAGATGGCCGATGCAACATCCGTCGACATGCTCATTCGGGACCAATTTGCGCGTTGGGACAGGATTCGGAAAATCAAGAAACCGATTATTGCCGCTGTGAGCGGTTTTGCCCTTGGCGGCGGTTGCGAGCTGATGATGGCCTGCGACATCGTTATAGCATCTGAAACGGCCAGAATCGGACAGCCGGAGATCAACATCGGAGTAATGCCAGGAGCAGGCGGAACACAACGGTTGACCAGGGCGGTCGGAAAAGTCAAAGCGATGGAAATGGTCCTGACTGGTTCAATGATTACGGCACAAGAGGCTCTCCAATGGGGGCTTGTGAACAAGGTCGTTGCCGTCGAGTATTACCTCCAGGAGGCAAAGAATCTTGCAAAAGAAATCGCAAGCAAACCGCCTCTCGCCGTCAAAATGGCGAAAGAGGCAGTGTTGAAAGCATTCGATACTACCATAGAAGGCGGACTTGAATTCGAGAGGAAGAACTTCTACCTCCTCTTTTCCACCGAAGATCAGAAGGAAGGAATGAAGGCATTCGTCGAGAAACGCAAAGCACAGTGGAAAGGAAAGTAGGAACCATGCCGGAATTCAAAACCTTACTGTATTCTCTACTCGACGGCGTCTGCACCATCACGATGAATCGGCCGGAGGTCTACAACGCCCTCAACGAACAGATGAAGGATGACCTCAACGACGCGTTCAAAGAGGCGGAAAAGGACGGGTCGGTACGATGTATCGTGCTGCGCGGGTCAGGAGAGAAGGCGTTCTCTTCGGGACAGGATCTGAAAGAGCACTCCGGAGGCGAGACAAAACGATCACTAAAAACCTCACTCGAGAAGAAGTATAATCCACTGATCCGACGCATGCGGGGCATGGAGAAGCCGATCGTCGGAATGATCAACGGTGTTGCAGCGGGAGCAGGACTCAGCATTGCCCTTGCCTGCGATTATCGAATCATGGCTGACACTGCGAAGCTCATTGAGGTCTTCATACGGATTGGGCTTGTTCCCGATTCAGGTTCTCATTGGTTCCTGACCCGGTTGGTCGGGTTGGCAAGGGCGTTTGAGTATTCGGCCCTCGGGCAGGATGTCTCCGCGGAAGAGGCGGAACGGGTCGGATTAGTCAACCGGGTCGTTCCCGCTGCTGAGCTGGAGGCAAAGACGCTCGAGCTGGCGCAAAAATTTGCAAAAGCCCCTACGAAGGCAATCGGACTGATCAAGCGCACGCTCAACAAAGCACTGCATTCGGATCTCGACACGATTCTGGATTACGAGGCAGTGATTCAGGAGGTTGCCTCTCAGACGGAAGACCATCAGGAGGGAGTCAAGGCTTTTCTCGAAAAGAGACCTGCGCAGTTCCGCGGTCGGTGATAATACTTCGGCTGGGGGACAAAAACCTCCTATTCCCTGATTAGCATCATCATTTCACGCAATACTTTTCCTCTTCATTCTTGTTTTTTCGCCCCTCTTTGAGTACGTTCAGCATGTGTCACGCCTCTGGTTTTTCATCCCGAAAACTCCATAAAAGGGCCTGACACGTCGTTTTAAGTCTTCCCTATTCTATGTTCAAACACCTTGGAGTTGTGGGCGCGGGTACGATGGGAGCCGGCATAACGCATGCCGCTGCCCTCACCAATACCGATGTCATGCTGTATGACATCAACGATACCATTCTTCGCCGGGCCCTCGAGCGCATCAAAACCGACCTCAGGACAGGCGTGAAAAAAGGGAAGATCACGCAAGAGCAGATGACCGAGGCGGTCACCCACATCCATCCCCGAACCAGTCTTTCCGATCTTCATTCCTGCGATTTTGTGGTCGAAGCCGCCATCGAGGATCTGAGAGTCAAAAAGGATCTCTTCAAGCATCTGGAAACAAGCGTCAAAACATCGACGATTCTGGCAACGAACACCTCTTCCCTTTCCGTAACGGCGATTGCATCGGTGCTCCACAGGCCGGAGCGCGTGGTGGGGATGCATTTCTTCAATCCCGCTCATATCATGAAACTGGTGGAGATCATTGCAGGAAGGAATACGTCGCGGGAAACTGTCCAAAAAGCGTTCGACCTTTCGAAATTCCTCGGGAAAGTGCCTGTTGTGGCAAAGGATACCCCCGGGTTCATCGTGAACCGTGTCGCGCGGCCCTTCTACGGAGAGGCGCTTCGCCTGCTGGGCGAGAATGTGGCGACCCATGAACAGATCGACCGTATTGTGAAGAGCATCGGCGGCTTCCCCATGGGACCGTTTGAACTCATGGATCTGATCGGCATTGACATCAATTTTTCCGTTACACAATCGATGTTCGACCAGTATTTCGGTGAGCCGCGGTATCGACCCCACCCCATTCAGAAACAGATGGTCGATTCCAATCTGCTTGGCCGGAAGACGGGGAGGGGTTTTTATGAATACTCCGATGAGAAGGCCGGGTAATGGGTAAGGCGAAGAGAAAAAGCGATCAGCGGTCAGCGGTTAGCGGTCAAACGTCAGGGGGGAGGGCGGTCCTCTCTATTATAGGAGACTCTCCCCTGGTCGAGGAGTATGCAGAGCTTTGCGGCTCAAAGGGGTATGATGTCGTTGTGGTACGCGATTCAAAAGGAAAATTCCCGCCTACGCGGGAACAGAAGTCAAAGGCCTTTCGTGAGACCGGTGCCATCCCCCCGGAAACGTCACTCGCATTAGAGCTCACCAATACCGATCTTCCTGCCAAGCGAAAGAACATCGAGCAACTCGGCAAAGCACTATCCCCTGCAACCGCCATTTTGAGCAGCTCAATCACAGTGACGGCCACCCGGCAATCAAGCTGGATGGACAAGAAACATCGTCTCGTCGGGTTTGGAGCGCTTCCCGGATTTCTTGACCGTGCGCTTGTCGAAGTAGCCCCAACAGTCTTTTCGCCTCCCGAGACGATTGAGGTTGTAAGAACTTTCTTTCATTCTCTGGGAAAAGAAATCGAGATCGTTCAGGACAGGGTTGGCATGGTTTTGCCGAGAATTCTCTGTCAGATCATCAACGAATCGATTTTCGCTTTGCAGGATGATGTCGCATCGCCCGCCGACATCGATACTGCGATGAAAATGGGTGTCAACTACCCGCTGGGGCCCATTGAATGGGCCGACAGGATCGGATTCAAGAACGTCTATGCTGTCCTCTCCGCACTCGAGGACGATCTGCGCGAAGATCGCTATCGTGTCGCACCCCTGCTGAAGCAGATGGCCGAAGGCGGTGATTGGTGGAAACAATCAGGGACTACTTCATGAAAAGGACACTCACACTTCTCCCTTGCTCCCTTCTCCTCTGCTCCCTTGCGCTGAGCCAGACGTTCGAGGGAGTCATGACCTTCCGTGTGTCAGGGAAAACTCTCCAGCAATTCACCTATGCCACAAAGGGCGAGAGGATCCGCATGGAGGTGGAGCCCTCTCCCGGAATGACAATGGCCATAATTGTCGACACCCGCGCGCGATCGGTGACCATGATACGCGACGAGGCAAAGATGTACTTCGAGATGAATCTCGATCAAATGTCGCCTCCCCCTTCCGTGAAGGAAACAGAGGTAACCGTGACAAAGACGGGCAAGAAGGAGACGATTCTGGGTTATGAGTGTGAACAGATGATGATCAAACAAGAGGACCGGAATGCGGAATTGTGGGTCACCAGGGGACTTGGCAGGTTTGTTCAAGTCAACATGAACCCGCGCGCGCAATCCCCGATGTTGAAAAAGCTCGAGGAAGAACTGCTCAACGAGGGGTACTTTCCGCTGCGGTTGTTGTCTACCGGTTCAGAAGGAAAAACCGTGATGGAGGTTGTGAAGATTGAAAAGAAGCAACTGGACGATAAGATGTTTACTGTCCCGGCGGGGTATCAGAAAATGCAGATGCCTCAACCGCCCAAACAATAGTATCCAGGAAAAGGAGCAACTATGAAAACGATCGTCTCGCTTTTTATCGCATGTCTGGTGCTGGCACCATCCTCTCTCAGCCAGACCAAAGCGGTCCATTTCAAGAAACTTCAGGAGTTCCTCCCGTCGGCAGATGTGAAGGGATTCGAGAGAAAGAAGCCGACCGGGCAGACACAGTCCGCAATGGGGATGACAACGTCCGAGGCAAAGGTCCGTTATGTCACAAAACCGGCATCGGAGAACGACACAGGATACGTAGAGCAGTCGATCGAAATCACCCTCTCAGATATGTCGGGAATTCCTTATGCCGCAATGGCGATGATGCAATACCAGCAGGATTTTGAGAACGAGACCGAAGACGGGTATGAGAAATCCGTGACGGTAAAGAGTGCGTACAAAGGAAAGGAATCAGCCCGCACAGGCGACTACAAGAGCTGTGAACTTGAATTCATGGTCGGCAACCGATTCATGTTCAAGCTGGGGGGAGACGGTTTTTCTGACACTCAGATTCTTGTGAAACTTGTGGAAACCGTCGATTTCGCAAAGCTTGAGAAGGTAACGCCGTAGGAAACAAAGGAGAAGATCATGTCAGTCCGTCAATTGTGGATTCTTTTGGGGTGTATTGTTTTCTTTTTTGGGCTGTCTGCAGCACAACCAAAACTCGTCCTCGAGAAGCAGGAAATCGACCTTGGGAGCGTCTATAACGGGACAATTGTCAAAGCACGGGTGAAGCTTACAAACGGAGGAACGAGTACACTGACCATCGAGAGCATAAGAACCTCATGCGGGTGCACCACGGTGAAACAACCGAAAGAGGAGCTGAAGCCGGACGAGGCCGACATGGTCGAAGTGGAATTCAACTCTGCCAATATTCGGGGAATCGTCAAGAAATACATCTACATTGAGACCAACGACCCGACCAATCGGTATGCCACGGTGACGCTCACAATTTCGATAAAAGAGGAACTGGAACCCGTCAATTCTGTCAAGTTCATATGGTTTGGCGATGTATCAATCGGCAAGTCGGCAACGCTCACCTACACGCTGAAAAACGCCGGGGAATCGAAGATCTCAATCAAGGGCGTCAGCAAGGTTTACGAAAAACTGACGGTGGAATATGACAAAGCCACCGTTGCTCCGGGAGATACCGTCGTCGTGAGCGTGTCCGTTGTTCCGAATCGTGTCGGATACTTCAGCGAAACATTCACGCTGAATACGGACAGCAAGAAACAGCCAAAAGTGCCTATCCTTCTCAGCCTTGTTGGAGTGAACCGGTGACGCGTTTTCAAACCTCGTGGCGGGAGAGTCTTTCAATCACGGTGTGCGCCGTGATTCTCGGATTTTCCTACACTTTTGTTCAGGAGAAGGGGCTGTTTGCAGGACCCGCATCAGCACGCACGGCGTCAGGACAAGTTTCAGCGGCACCTCAAATTATTGAGATCCAGGAGGCGCTGAATCTGTATCAGTCGGGTAACGCAGTGTTCGTCGATGCACGACATGAATTTGACTACAAGCTCGGCCACATCAAGGGTGCCGTCAACCTGCCGCTTGCCGAGTTCGCCGCAAAATCGGAGATTGTTTCGTCCCTTCCGCGGAACAGGCCCATTATCACATATTGCGACGGAGCTGAATGCAATTCAAGTGTTGAGCTCGCCACTCTGCTGATGGAATCCGGATTCACTTCGGTGAAGGTCTTTTTTGCGGGATGGAACGAATGGCGGAATCAAGGGCTCCCCACGGCGGTGAGAGAATAATGCTGAAACGATTCCTCGCGAACGAATTCAATATCCTCACAGCCCGCGTTTTCCTAGGGTCGCTCCTTCTGATCGCCAGCATCGACAAGATTGCCGACCCTCTCGCATTTGCCCGGTCAATCGAAGACTACCAGATCCTCTCCGGTCCGGTGGTCATGGTTATTGCAACGGTGTTGCCGTGGATTGAACTGATATGCGGTATGGCCATGGTTTTTGGGCTGCTCATTCCGGGAGCTGCGCTCCTTTCCGGGGCACTCCTCTTCGTTTTCACTCTCGCCGTTCTCTCCGCCCTCTTCAGGGGCCTCGACATCTCATGCGGATGTTTTTCGCAGGATCCGGCTGCGGCCCGGATCGGCTGGGCGAAAGCGGGAGAAAATGTCATCCTCACAGCAGTCAGCGCGTATCTTTATTTTTCCCCAGGCATACGCTTCTCGCTGGAACACTATCTCACGAATCGTGAGAAGAATCCCTAGCGGTTCTCCCGTCACCTTCTCGCCAGGAATCATGCAACGATCGAGCAACGAAGCCTTTATCATTGACGCTCTTCGAACACCCGTGGGAAAATACGGCGGCGTTCTCAAAGACGTCCGGGTGGACGACCTCAGCGCCCACGTCCTTCAAGCGCTTATGCAAAGAACCGGAGTGGACCCTGCGCAGGTTGAAGACGTTCTCTGGGGATGCGCCAATCAGGCCGGAGAAGACAACCGGAACCTCGGACGCATGGCCGTGTTGCTTGCAGGTTTTCCTCAAACGGTTCCCGCCACCACAATCAACAGACTTTGCGGATCAAGCCTCGACGCCATCAACATGGCTGCGCGCGGAATCTGGAGCGGCGACAGCGACCTGATTATTGCAGGCGGGGCAGAAAGCATGACACGCGCCCCCTTCGTGACGGCAAAAAATGTCAGCGGACAGCCTCTCTACGGAAATCTTACCGCCTTCGACACTGCGCTTGGCTGGCGTTTTCCAAATCCCAAAATGGAAAAGCTCATCCCGCTCGAATCGATGGGTGAGACAGCCGAGAACATTGCGGAACGGTGGAAGATCACCCGGTCCGATCAGGATGCGTTCGCCCTCCGCAGTCATAAGCTGGCTGTAAAGGCCCGGGAAAACGGTATTTTTCATGACGAGATCATCCCGGTGGAAATACCACAGAAAAAGGGATCGCCCGTTGTCATCCAGGATGATGATGGACCGCGTCGTGATACCTCACTCGAGAAGCTTTCACAGCTTCAACCGGTGTTTCGCAAAGGCGGGACCGTAACGGCAGGGAATTCCTCGTCACTCAACGACGGCGCGGCCGCCGTGCTTATCGCAAGTGAAAGAAAGTCAAAAGAACTTGGACTCAAGCCCCTCGCCCGAATCGTTTCCACCGGAGTCGCGGGAGTCGATCCGCGCATTATGGGGATAGGGCCTGTTCCGGCGACAAACATTGCATTAAAGAAATCCGGACTGAAGCTCGGTGAAATCGGATTGGTGGAGTTGAACGAAGCATTTGCCGCACAGTCGCTTGCAGTCATCCGGGATCTTGGGCTCAATCCCGACGTGGTGAACATCAACGGCGGGGCGATCGCCCTCGGCCATCCGCTCGGCTGCAGCGGTGCCCGCATCATGACGACGCTCCTGCATGAAATGAAAAGGAAAAAGATTCGATACGGCCTTGCGACGATGTGTATCGGAGTCGGTCAAGGCATCGCCACAATAGTTGAACGAATTTCTTAGGCAGATTCAGTTTTTCATTCGGCATCATCAGGAGGATATATGCGTTCCTTTCTCTCTGGCACAATCATACTTCTACTTCTCTTGTTCGCTGGTTCATGTTCGACAAACCGTGACAGCGTGCTCGCACCTGCATTGGAGAGCATTACAGCAGACGGTCTCATGACACATATCAAAGTCCTCGCCTCGGATGAATTCGAGGGAAGAGCCCCGGGCAGCAAGGGAGAGGAATTGACTGCGGACTATCTGATCGGCCAGTTCAAACAACTCGGCCTCCAACCCGGAAACCCTGACGGCTCCTTTGTCCAAAACGTCCCGCTTGCCGGTTTCACCGCCCAGGCTACCGCTTCGATTACTGCCGGCGGAAAACGGATGAGCCTGGAGAACCTGAAAGACTACGTCGCTGTCTCGCGCCGCTTTGTCCCCCAGGTCATCGTGGAAAATTCGGAGATCGTCTTTGTCGGCTATGGCGTTGTGGCGCCCGAATACGGGTGGGATGACTACAAGGATGTCGACGTTCGCGGGAAGACGATCGTCATGTTGATCAACGATCCCGCCGTTCCCGACCCGAACGATCCGACGAAGCTTGACGAATCCCTTTTCAAGGGGAGGGCGATGACATACTACGGCCGATGGACGTACAAGTACGAAATTGCTTCGGAAAAAGGAGCGGCAGCAGCGATCATTGTACACGAAACGGGCCCGGCCGGATATCCCTTCGAAGTCGTATCGGGAAGCTGGGGACGCGAGAACTTTGACATTCAGACTTCCGACAAGAACATGGGGCGAGTCGGCGTGGAAGCGTGGATCACACTGGGTGTGGCAAAGCAACTCATCTCGGGCAGCGGAAAAGACTTTGATGAGCTGAAGAAAGCAGCGGTAAGAAAGGACTTCAGGCCCGTATCTCTGGGAGCAAAGGCATCTTTCCGCATCAAGAACACTCTGCGAGAGGTTCAGTCGAAGAATGTTGTCGCGAAACTCGAAGGTTCGGATCCGAATCTCAAGGACGAGTACCTTATCTATATGGCCCATTGGGACCATCTTGGAAAAGACGAGAAGGCAAAGGATGACGGGATCTACAACGGCGCCCTTGACAATGCCTCCGGCACCTCCGCCCTCCTCGAAATCGCCAAAGCATTCACGAAGCTTCCAACGAAGCCGAAGCGATCAGTCCTCTTTCTCTCCGTGACAGCGGAGGAAAAGGGATTGCTCGGCGCGAAATACTACGCGACCAACCCGCTCTATCCTCTCGCAAAGACCCTCACGGCCATCAATATCGACGGACTCAATCAATGGGGTCAGACGAGGGATTACACGGTCATAGGTCTCGGCAATTCAACGATCGACGATCTTCTCGCAGAAGAGGCACGTACGCAGGGGCGTACGCTCAAGCCGGATGCCGAGCCGGAAAAGGGATTCTACTACCGTTCGGATCACTTTGAATTTGCGAAAGTGGGAGTTCCCGCTCTTCACAGCGACGCGGGGGATGATTATATCGACAAACCCGCGGGGTACAGCAAGCAGAAGCGGGATGAATACACGAACAATGACTATCACAAACCATCCGACGAGATAAAAGCGGATTGGGATCTTTCAGGCGCGGTTGAAGATGCAAAGCTCTTGTTGAAGCTCGGGTACAACATTACAGAAGGAACAAACTGGCCGACGTGGAAAGAAGGAACCGAGTTCAAGGCGAAGCGTGAACAGATGCTGAAGTAGTTCTAACTCATCCCCGTTCGGATCTCCCCCTTCTCTTTGAAGAGAAGAGGGATGAGTTCGGCAATAACCTAAAAGGAGGAGATAAGTGAGAAGACGCATCCTTCCCGTGTTTCTAGTAACTGTACTTGTCTCGTGGGTTTCGTTTTCCCAGGCGACGTTCGACGTCAAGGAACATTACACCAAGTATGAGTACATGATTCCGATGCGCGACGGGGTCAAGCTGTACACTGCGGTGTATGTGCCAAAGGATACACTGCGCGACTATCCTATCATGTTCCGGCGCACTCCTTACAGTGTGGGCCCTTATGGGGCGGATCGACACCCCACCCTGCTGGGACCTTCAATCCTTTTTGACAAGGAGGGATTCATCTTCGTCCATCAGGATATCCGCGGAAAGTTCATGTCGGAAGGGGAATACCTCTACATGCGCCCCAATGTCCCGGTGAAGAAGAGCAACAAGGAC
>Ga0209212_1007889_pt1 | contig 11587 bp, 11 predicted proteins | sample RifGroC2_FD_183996 | JGI IMG/M metagenome (GOLD analysis project Ga0209212, IMG submission 183996) | Groundwater microbial communities from Rifle, Colorado, USA - Groundwater C2 (SPAdes) (version 2) | ecosystem: Environmental > Aquatic > Deep subsurface > Groundwater | place: Rifle, Colorado...
CAAATTTTCAAAAGAAAGTAGAAAAAAATAAAGAAATCAAAAAAATAAAAGAAAAAGTCAGAAAATTGGCTCTAGGTTTTTATATCCCTTGATTTTTAAAATATTCTGTATATCATTAGTTATGGCAAAAAAAGAAAAGATAGTCAAAAAAGATATTACTTCTAGTTTGGTAGTCAGGCCGCCAAAAAAAGTATTCTTTCTAAGTTTAATTGCTCTTTTGGTAGTTGGCTTGATTTATTTTTCGGCAAAATTTTTTCTTGTTGTTTCAGTTAATGGACAATTGATTAACAGGTTAACGATTATTAAGGAGCTGGAAAAACAAGGGGGCAAAAAAACTCTTGATGTGGTTATTTTAAAAACATTGATAAATCAGGAGGCCAAAAAAAGAAAAGTAGCTGTCAGTCAAAAAGATATTGACGCGGAAATACAAAAAATTGAAGCAAACGTTACGGCTCAAGGATCAACCTTAGACCAGCTATTACAGCAACAGGGTATGAAAAAAAGCGATCTAATCGAAGAAATAAAGATACAGTTATTGGTGACAAGAATGGCAGGAAGCAACATCAGCGTAACAGATAAAGAAATAGATAATTATTTAGCCAGTCAAAAAACTCAACCTCCATCGGGCTTAGCCCAAACTGCTCCGGAATTAACAAGGGATCAAGCAAAAGAAGCAATCAAGCAGCAAAAACTTCAACAAAAGATTCAAACTTTTGTGGCTGACCTTAAGGCCAAAGCAAAGATCAACTACTTCATAAAATATTAATTTTTTTTCACTTTTAATCTTTCTCTGAAAAGTTTCTCACGGAAGCCGCCTTCACGGACAAATTTTTCTCTTAGAGATATTATTTGCCTGTCCAAAAGATAAGTAGTGCGCTGGCAAAGCATTATCATTAGATTGCTTACTACCTCGATCTCGTGAGGGAGGTGGGGGAATTGAGGGATATGTGGAAAGGGATCCCTCATAACCCTTAACTCCCTCAATTTCCTCATTTCAGTACTATCTTTTGGCCAGAGCTTAAGATGATTCTGGCGAATATAATCTTCGTAATCTTCCAAAAGTTCTTTAATCGAACCTTTAGCCACTCCAAGAAGTTTAATATAGCTTTCAAGACTTTGAAATTCATAGCCTTCAGCAATATTTTGTTTTCCGCTTCTGGCCGCTTGAGTCATCTGGTCTCTTTGACGTAATAGTTCCCTTCCTAATAAATATCTTTTGCAGAATTCATGGGTAAAATCACAGATCACTAATGAATATTGATAAGAAAGAAGATATTTATAACCTGATTGTGATTTTTTATCAAACATTTCTTAAATAATAAGGAAAGCATATTGTTTTAGTCAATCGCTTATAACCTACAAAAATACGTTTTTAGATTATTAAGATAGGTTAAAACTTTCGAAAGACGTAAGGTGGTTAATTGTCAATCAAATTTTGATTTAATTTATGTTAATTAACTTTTTTTTGTTAAAATATAAACATAAGATTATTTATGCGGGATCATCTAATGGTAGGATGCGACTCTCTGAAAGTTGTCATCTTGGTTCGAATCCAAGTCCCGCAGCCAATAAGAAGAAGAAAACGCAAAATTTTTTAAAGAACTTTTATACAATTATTTCATTACTATTTCTCTAATCTTTTCTTGAACAGTCTTTGCCTCATTGTAGGAGATAAAAGCAAAAGGTAATGAAGTTTGTCCATTTATTAATTTTAAAGTAATAAGATTTGTTAATTGGCGCATTCCGACCTTTTCTGTAATCAAAATGTCTTCAACGTCGGAGAACTTTACATCTAAGCTACCATTTGAAGTTGAAAGTATCCGACTATTTTTATCTACTATAACTTTAGGGAACAGAATAGGTAATGCAATCATTGCAAATAGCTTTACAACAAAACCTCCAATTGATCCACCTATAAAAATAAGGACGAGAGCAATAAGAAGATCGCTAAGGGGCTTTTTACCAGCAGAAACATCGGGAAGAGCTATCAACAAAGTAAACATAACTGCTAATGTAGCTACAATTCCTAAAATCAATTTATTCATTTCACCACTATCTACCGTCCTTTGGATAATTACCTTTCTATCCGATTCTTCTATGATACTTATATAAACCCATATTCTTCAACGGTAATTTTAATAAAAATAGCTTTTGATTCGTCGCTTTGGAGCGTTATTTTGCTTTTCTTTTTTGCATATACCATGCTGCAAAATAAGCAATCAATCCAGATAAAATAACTCCTATCCAATCAACGGGTTGTTCAAACTTACCCATAAGTACTCTGTAACCCAAAAAGGCTCCGGCAACAATTAAAGCAGTTACTATTGGATTTTGCTGTTTATTCATAATAATTTCACCTCCTTTTCTAAACTGCTTCCTATTTAATATAAAACAGTAAATACAGTTTAAGATTTTTAGATCACTTTTAGTTTATCATTTTTCAGTGCTAAAATGATACAAGTTAAAAATTAAATGCTCGGCTCGAAGGCGAGCAAAAATCGTGCGCGCAAAAAATAGCGGAGGCGCGACGGGTGGGGGCGTCGCGCTGGAGCAAGCGAGGCCGACCGTGTCCCTCGTAGCTTTAGCGGAGTGGGAAGGCCAAGTTAATCAAATGAAGTTCGACATTTTTTGTATACGGCTAGCCAATCTAGACTCCGATGAAAACCAAAAACTAAAGATTAATGTACAAACAAGGGAAAATGAATCTCAATGAGTTAAACTCTCTCAAAAAGGATTTTATTAAGCTCCTTATAAAAAAATAACCCCGCTATTTCTAGCGGGTCGTCCCTTACGGGAATTTGTACTTACATTATATCATCTTTTATCATTGTCAAATGGAAAAATTTTTACGTATAATAAAAATATGAAAATAAAATCACTTCACGCTCAGGAAATTTTAGACAGTCGAGGAAACCCGACGATCGAATGCGTCACTACTTTGGAAGACGGTTCAACTGGTTGGGCGGCTATTCCATCGGGAGCTTCAACAGGAAAATACGAAGCAGTCGAACTGCGTGACAATGATCCCAAACGCTATGGCGGTCTGGGGGTTTTGCAAGCAGTTAAAAACGTCAATATAACAATTCAATCGGCCATTCAAGGTTTCGAGGCCGCAGATCAGGAAAAATTAGATAAGACGATGATCGAACTTGATGGGACTGAAAATAAAGCTAAACTAGGAGCCAATGCTATTTTATCAGTTTCTTTAAGCGCTGCTCGAGCCGAAGCTACCAGCGAAAAAAAACCCCTTTATGAATATTTAGCAAAATTCAATCCTGATTTTAAAGGGGAATATGTAATGCCACTGCCGATGTTTAATGTATTAAACGGCGGCAAACACGGCAACTGGGCGACCGATATTCAAGAATATTTAATCTTTCCTGTTAGTGCAAAAAATATTACCGAAGCAATCAGAATGGGGTCAGAAGTATATCAGTCTTTAAAATCGATTCTCAAATCAAAAGGTTATGCAGTTGCCGTTGGTGACGAAGGCGGATATGCACCGCAATTTAAATCAAATGAAGAGCCATTTCAGATTTTGATGGAAACAATTCAAAAAACCGGCCATACTCCGGGAGTTGATATTAGTTTAGGAATTGACGGAGCCGCTTCTGAATTTTTCAAGGATGGAAGATACCAGTTGAAAAAAGAAGGATTATCATTAACAACCGATGAGTTGGTTGATTTTTATCTAAATCTTTGGAAAAAATACCCGATTGTCTCAATGGAAGATATTTTTGATCAGGATGACTGGGAAGGTTTTAAAAAACTTTATCAGAAAACTAAGGGAAAAATGCAGGTGATGGGTGATGATCTTTTTGTCACCAATATTAAAAGACTGCAAAAGGGGATTGATAAAAAAACCTGCAATTCAATTCTTATTAAATTAAATCAAATCGGGACTTTGACTGAAACAGTTGATGCGATTCTTATGGCTCGCAAAGCCGGAATGACGGCGGTTGTTTCTCATCGAAGCGCTGAAACGGAAGATTCTTTTATTTCCGACTTTGTTGTGGCAATGGGAACAGGTCAGATTAAAACAGGAGCCCCAGCCCGAAGTGAAAGAACCGCCAAATATAATCGGTTGATGAGAATTGAGAGAGAATTGGGAAATAAAGCAGAATTTATCAAGTTTCCTTTTATTAAATAAAATTATGAAAGCATCTGATTTTTCGCTACCTGATCAAAAAGGGAAAGTTCATAAACTTTCGGACTATCGAGGACAGTTTGTTGTTTTATATTTTTATCCTAAAGACGATACGCCAGGATGTACAAAAGAAGCCTGCGGTTTTCGAGATAATTCTAAACTTTTTCAGAAAAAAGATACGGTTGTTTCCCATAATAAATTTGCTAAAAAGTTTAAATTAAATTTTACAATTTTTTCCGATGTTGACAAAAAAGTCATCAAGGAATATAAAGCCTGGGGTAAAAAGAGTTTTATGGGAAGAACGTTTGAGGGAACTCTCAGAAAGACTTATTTAATCGATAAAAAAGGCAATATTATTAAGGTTTACGAAAATGTCAATCCATTGACTCATCCTCAAGAAATATTAAATGATATTTAATACATTGCTTGAATAGAATACTTACCGTCAGAGTTTAAGATAAAAGCTTTTTGTGGATAAAAGGGAAGAGTAGAAGCGATTTTTTCTTTAGGAATAAGGACTTTTCCCACATAATCCTGTATATCCTGATAGTTTTTTCCGTAGATAAAAACCTGGCTGTCATTAATATAATATTTAGCAGTGAAATAGTCCAGATCGCTGGTAACATAGACAGAATCATCCTTATTCATGATAGCTTTTATCTCTCTTAAAGTTTTTCCTGAGTCGGTTTTTTTCCTATAAGAAAGTTGTAATTGATTATAATTTATCGTCAAAGCAAATAAAAGAACCAACAAAAGAGCTCGGGCCAAACCATTGATTTTTTCAAGAATAAAAATTATTAATAAAACCAGTCCCACGGAAGCGAAGATAAGATAACGGGCCAAAAAGACCGGTTTGATGAAAGATATTGCTCCAACAAAAACGGGAATTCCAATCGCCCAGATAAAAAGCATCTGAAAAACCAAACGGTCTTTCTTATCAAGTTTTTTTACATAAAAATATACACCGGTCATCAATACCGACAGTAAAACTAAAGACAGGTAAAAAAGATTACTTTCAATTTTTTTTAAAACAATTTGGTCAATATCAAAATAGGATTCGATACCGGTATAAACAACTACTGGAAGGCCTAAAATATATTTTAGTTGGGGTCTGGTGATCCAAAAAGAACTAAATAAATTTCTTTCCCATAAAGAATATAATAGCCAAGGAGAAAAGACAAACCCTGAAAGATAGATATAAGATTTTTTAAATTGAAAACCTTTCTTTTTGTTGATCCATAGGAACAACCATTGGCCGGCGATGACAAAAGTCATGAAATAATGAGTAAACAGACCAAGAATAGTTGTTAAAGTATAAAGTTTATAATTTTTTTTAAAAAAATAGTAAAAAGACAAAGTGGCAAAAAAAGCCAGCATTGAGTACATCCGGGCCTCAAAAGCATAATAGAGTAAAAATGGATTTATTACAAAAAAAAGCAGGTAAAAAAAAGCCCTGTTAAATTTTATTTTGAATATATCGTTAAGGAAAAGAAAGACAACGTAAAGAGTTGCCCAAAAAAAGATAAAAGAAACCGTCCTCAAAGAAATTTCGGAACCACCAAAAATTTTCATCCAGAAATGCAAAATCAAATAATATAAAGGCGGACTAAAATCTTTAGCAGTTAAAAAAATAATCTCGGAGATATTTTTTTTAGCCATAAAATAAGAAAAAGCTTCATCTCTCCAAAAGGACTGGGTAAAGAAGAATAGATGGGTTTTGGTAAAAATAAAATTTAACATATTAGATCCTTCGACTTCGCTCAGGATGACAGAAAAGGTTATACCTTTTCTGTCACTTTATATTTCAATTTTTTTCCTAATAAAATTCTAGTGTGTGCGTCAAGAGCAGGGAGGGAAGAAAAGAAAAAAGAAACCACTGGTAATAAATACCATTGAACAATCAATAAAGGAAGACTTGAAACACTTGTTTTCATATTAACTTTTTGTCTAAGTTTAATATCTAAATAAATATACAATATCAACATAACCGATGACAAGGTCAAGATTAAAGCTGACAGTTTAGGTAATAATAATCCAAGGACAGTTTTTTTGAAAGAAGGATTAATTAAAGGTGGAATTGAAGCGCTAATTGTTAAAATAAAGAATGACACCGGCCAGAAAAGATGAGTCTCAATGATAAAAATAATTTTTTTTAGTTTTTGCCAAAAATTAATATGAGGAGTTTGAAAGAATCTTTTTAAGACATAACCAACGTCAGTTACTCCCCAGGCCCAGCGTCTTTCTTGTTCATATCGATTAGCTAAAGTTTTCATTGTTCCACCAGAATAAACAGCGTCGCCATTAACAATAGTAAAAAGTGGTATGGTTTTTACTTTTTCTCCAAAGGTGAAGAAAGCCTGAAAAAATACATGCCAGTCTTCCGGAATAATATCAATATCCCAAAAATTTATTTGTTTAAGCATCCAGAGATTTGTTGAATAAGTGGATACTTGAATTAAATTTTCTTTTTGAGATAAAAAAGCCAGTCTAATAATTGAAGAAAGAGTAGCCTGCATTCTAACAAAAAAAGGTAGCTGATAAAAATTATTATAAAGAAGCACCGGGGCCCAATAAAAATGGAAAAGTCTATCTTTATCTTTAAGATATTCAAAGCTTAGATAAGAAAAATAATTTTTTGGTAGTTGGCTATCGGCGTCACAGATAGTAATAAGAGTATTTTTTCTGTCAATATCGTTTTTTATTACATAATCATCAACAATTTTTGCTGCATAAGTTTGATTACTGGCTTTACCCGGTTCTTCATTTTTTTTTAACGGATGATAACAAGAGATAATTTTTTTGAAATATTTTTGATATTGATCAATAATTATTTGGTTTTTTTGAGTAGATTCAAGTTCGCGTTTCTCAAAGGCTAGAACAAGGTAAACGCTATCTTTATCCGGATAGTCATTATCAGTTAACGTCTTAATAGTCTCATCAAGTTTATAGATCGGTTCCTTATGGTTTGGGATAATAATAAAATGTTTTAAAACATTAAAATTTTTAAGATTCTTTAGTTTTTTATAGTATCTTATCTGACTACGAAAAAGAATTTCGTTATAAGAAACAACCGAAGAGTAGGCGGTTGATAAACACTTGGAAAAAAAATAAAGGTCAAAAGCAATGATAAAGTAAGCAACAATAGCCGGGTGAAAAGGGGAGAGCCATAAGGGTAGAGTAATCAGAAACCAAGAACTAATCGGAACAATAATTTCCAAAAGTTTTTGAAAAAATCTTGTCTTAATGAATCGATTGGACATTAGGGTATATTATACAATAATTAATTATTGCCAGGCTTCGCAGATGATTTTGAAGGAGCAGAAGTTGCAATGTTTGCCAGGGTTAGCGAGGAAATCATTTTTTCTAATTTTCTCAACCATATTCATTATTTCATCCTTTGTCTTAATTAAATCCCCTTCATTTTTTTTGAGAATAATTTTTTCCGGCGTCTGAAGATAATAAAAAGTCAGATTAATATCTCCTAATTTTTTGTTAAACAAATTTTTATCGTTGGCAGCCAGTGCATAAATCGTCAATTGAAGACTTTTGGAAAGCTCACGCTCATTTGGTTTTTTTCCGGTCTTATAATCAACTATTTCTATTTCATTTTTGTTTAAGCTATCAATTCGGTCAATCTTTCCGGTGAGGAAGATATCATTAGCGATTTTTATTTTAAATAACTTTTCCAAAGCGATTATTTTTAAACCAGAAGAATGAAATTTTTTATAAAAATTAATTAACATTTTTTTACCCTCTTCTATCATCCGAGTTTGATGAGTTAGAGAAACATAGCCAATCGGAATCCAAGTTTTTTCATAAATAGCGAGAAGATCTTTTTGATTTATTTTTTTGTTTTTCAGAAACTCAACGTAGAACTTTTGCAGAGTTTGATGAATGGTGATGCCAAAAGATTCGGCTGCCGATGGTGTCGTTGGGATTTTAAGAATATATTGATATTTATATTGTAATGGACAGGTTTTAAAACTATTAAGTTGGGAGAAAGAGAAGTTTTTGTTAAAGTCCTTCGACTCACTGTGTTCGCTCAGGACGTCCAAGCTAGGTCGCTTGGACGGTTTAAAATCAAAGATTGAGAGTTGGGACTTTTCCTCTTTTTTGATGTTAGTCTGTTTATTAACTAATTCTTCGCCTAAAGTTTCAATGACAAACCGGGAAATTTTTCTTTGTCTTTTTCCTTCACCGTATAACTTGGAGGCGGACAAAAATACTTTATCTTTGGCTCGGGTTAAACCAACGTAAAAAAGCCGGCGTTCTTCTTCAATATGATAATCACCGATTGGTAAAATTTCTTTGATTAGTTCTTGAGGGATACTAATGGTTTCTTTTTTATGGCGGGTGGGAAAACGTTCTTCGGTTAAATTAACCAAAAAAACAACCGGGAATTCCAATCCCTTAGCCGAATGAACTGTCAAAATATTGACTGCATTATATGATGAGATATCAGTCTTGGAAACGATCGGGGATTCACCCATTTCCAAACTCATATTAATAAAGTCGACAACAGCGAAGACCGAAGCATCCTCATGTTCTGATTCAAACACTTTCAATTTATTAAAAAAATTAGAGATATTGATAGCGATTTTTTCTTGAGACTCAGTTTTATAATTTGTTAACGTCATTAACAAACCAGATTCTTCTAAAAAATAGTAAAGGATCTGTCCAGCCGTATTAGTTTTTAAAAGAGAGAGATGTTTAATAATCATTTGATAAATTTTTAACAACTTATGTTTTGTTTCTGATTTTAAAAGTGGCAAGTATGGCTTATAAATATCAAATTCACTTCGATTTAAGAAATAAATTTCTATAGCTTGAAAAAGTGGTTGGTTAATTTTTTTGGAAAAAGAGAGAAGTAAAGAGACATCTTTTTTATCGACATTATATATATCCATATATAGGATACGAAAAAGAGAAGGAGAATCTTCTAAGTTGCAGAGAATCTTAAGATAAGCAATGAGATCTTTAACTTCCGGTTGTTTGTAAAGCGTGCCCGGTCCTAAAAACTGAAAAGGAATACCGGCACGAGCCAGAGATTTGACAAAAGGTTCAGAATGATTATTAGCCCGAATTAAAATAGCAAAGTCGGAAAAACGATATTTATCTTTTAATTCTAAGATTTTTTTAACAACAAACTCTGACTCTTCTTCTATTTTTTCCGCCAGATAAAAATTAAGAGCTTTTTTATCATTAGGTTTGTTGGCAGTTAAATCTTTTGAAATTCCCAGTTCTGCTTCCAAAGTATCGGGATCGTTGTTTTTAATCAGTTGATAAGCATTATCAAGAATAGTTTGATTGGAACGATAATTTTTTTTCAAAGTTATTTGTTTGGCCTTTTTATAATCTTTCATGAAAGAAATAATATTAGAGACTGAAGCACCGCGGAATTTATAAATCGCTTGGGAATCATCAGCAACGATAGTTAGATGAGGATTTTTTTTAGTCGGGCAAAGAAATTTAATTAATTGATATTGAGCAATATTGGTATCTTGAAATTCATCAACTAAAATAAAGGGATACTGCTGTTGATATTGTCTTAAAACGTTAGGGCGTTGGCGAAACAGTTGCAATGAATAATAAACTAGATCGGCAAAATCCATTAAACCCTCTTTGATTTTCAATTTCTGGTAGGTTTGATAGGCTTCAGCTAGTTCGAAGTATCTCTCTCTTTTGATTAATTCCCCCCCTTTTTTTGCGAAGCGAATGTATTCTTTCGGAGAGACATCCTCATCTCGTAAACGAGAAAAGTGTTGGAGTAATGCCTCAAGGAATTTATTTGGGTTGCCCAGAGGACGAAAATATTTCAGATTAAAAAGAAAAAGATTTTGTTTTAAAAAAATAATTGTTTCCGCTTCAGTCATTAAACGAAAGTTTAAAGATAGGCCAATTTGATAACCATTTTCTTTTAAAATTCGATCGGCAAAAGCATGAAAGGTCGAAATATTCATTTGGAAATAACCATAGGGCATTGCTTTGTCAACTCTCTCCTCCATTTCGGCAGCCGCTTTTTCTGTAAACGTTAGCGCAAGAATTTGTTCGGGCTTAGCCAATTTCTTTTTTACTAAATATTTGATTTTTTCGACGATGACAGAAGTTTTTCCCGTTCCCGCCCCAGCAATAATAAGTAAGGGACCTTTATTATATTTTACCGCCTGTAGTTGTTCTTTATTTAAAACGTAGTCACTCATGATAGACATCATAGCAAATGTTATATAATTATTTCATGGAGAAAATCGCTGTTTTTAAAAGTCAAAAAATCAGGAGACATTGGGATGAGAGGCAGGAGAAATGGTATTTTTCAGTGGTTGATATTGTTGCGATTCTTTCGCAGAGTATCGATCCAAGAGCTTATTGGCGAAAATTAAAAGAGCGTCTCAAAGCTGAAGGAAGTGAAAGTGTGACAAATTGTCACGGTTTGAAAATATTATCTTGATCGCGGTCGTTCATAAGATAATAGAAATACAATTTAATGCGATAATTGAGGTGGTAACAAAATGTCACCAACTGAAACTAATGGTTTAATTTAAATGTCATTCCCGCGTAGGCGGGAATCCAAGCTAAATATACATTTTAAAATGTGATTATAGACTGGATCCCCGTCTTCACGGGGATGACAGACAGAAAATTCCAATCGTTTACCTTTTATTGAATTGGGAAGCAGATAGAAATAATATTGGTGATTAGTGGAATTAAGTATATAATTTTGACATGAAGTATACAGGTAGAGATATTTATTGTGATTTAATTTTGAGTAAAAAAATAAATATTACTATATTAAAAAAAACAGATAATATCCTCGCTTTTTATCATACCAATCCTCGTTGGAAAACTCATATAGTCGTTATTTCTAAAAAACATATCGATTCTTTTCTAACTCTTAAACAGAAAGATCATGAAATATTTCTTGAATTGATTGAAGTAATTAAACAAATTAGTGGTAAAATTGTTAAAGAAAAGGGAGCTGTAAGAATATTAACCAACTTAGGAGAATATCAAGATTCTAAACATTTACATTTCCATATAATTTCAGGAAAAGAAACAGTGAGACAAAGTTAAATTTTGCCCAGTTTTGCCCTTGACTTTTTGGGCATAAACACTTAAGATAAATTCTGAAGCTTAAAAAGCCTTCTTGTTTTTTTAAATTTTTTAGTTATAATAAGTAAGGCTTTGTAATTTTATTATTAATTTATTTTATATAAATATATGGCAGACGGCGTTTTTAAGAGGAATAAACCTCATTTAAATATTGGTACGATTGGTCATGTTGATCATGGAAAGACCACTCTTACTTCAGCAATTCATTATGTCCTGTCAAAAAAAGGCCAGGCAAAATTCTTAAAATACGAAGATATTGATAAAGCCCCTGAAGAAAGAGCCCGTGGAGTTACTATTAACCTTCATCACAGTGAATACGAAACAGATAAAAGG
>Ga0209212_1007891_pt1 | contig 11584 bp, 15 predicted proteins | sample RifGroC2_FD_183996 | JGI IMG/M metagenome (GOLD analysis project Ga0209212, IMG submission 183996) | Groundwater microbial communities from Rifle, Colorado, USA - Groundwater C2 (SPAdes) (version 2) | ecosystem: Environmental > Aquatic > Deep subsurface > Groundwater | place: Rifle, Colorado...
ATATCATGAGCATAATTTCTCCGTCAATAAGGAAAGTACGATTAAGAAAAGATTCCAAGCTGTTCTTTAGATTTATCTACCAAAGACTCTTCCCCTTCTCTCCAGATTTTCACCACGCCAAATACCCCGTCATAGCCGGGTTCGATGAGATTATCCCCCTTAGAACTTTATCTATTCCTTCTACTATCCGTTTGCCCTGAGCAGCACCGAGGGGCCTTCCTGCCATATGAACCTTATCGCTTCCTCTTGTCTACCTTCTTAAATTTGTGCGCAAACGCTAACCTATTTTTCTAACAACGAGCCTAATAGGACAATCCGGATTATAGTCCGGATCACCTTCGGGAATTGGTTCAAAATGTAATTCCTTTCTTCCCAAGTACCCTCTCCCCTAGTCTTTTGATATATTGATTTGTAACACTTGCATTCACTGGAAAAATAAAATCATCTGATTTGAACGTATTCTCAGTTAGGTAGTTTCTCAACAATTCATAGCTAAGCATAAGTTTTATTTCCCTGCCGAAAGTTTTGCTCGTTTCTTCTCTTATAGTGAGCAATAAATAAGGAGTTCCTTTAATGTCAGCAATATCCTTACTTTTTATGTTTAAGAACTCCGTTACCCGTATACCACTATCAAATAAAACTGCCATTAATGGCTTGTATTCTGGTTTGGCTGCATTTAGAAGTTTCTTGAACCCTTCTTCTGCGTTCATGCCCCCTTTGTGACCAAAATAAACAAATTGTGGTTTTCTATCTTCTTTTATTGTCAAATATTCTGTTACATCCGGAATAAGTATTTCATGCTCCCTTTTCATATAAACCATATACCAGTGCCAAAAGGCCTTAATTCCTTTAATGTAATCCCTTATAGAAGTGTATCTCTTGCCATCTTTCTTGACAATCCCGCCCTCTTCCATTTTTTCAAATAAATACCTCAGGCTGAATTCTATCTCTTTCAACTCTTCTTTTTTCTTCGGTGCAATATTGTATATTTTGTAATGCTGCTCTAAAAGTTCTGATATTCTTTTTAACCTGTGCTTTTGATTGTTCAGTCTATGATAACCTCTTTTGCCTTTTGTAGCTCTCGGATTTAGATTAATTCCATTTCTCATATCGTCAAGATATTTAACAATAATTTTTTCGTTATCAGCAGAAATAGAATTAATTTTTTTATCCCAGTTCTTATAGGTCTGCTTCTGTTTGTAAGGGTCAATTACTACTTCTTCCATATCAACATTTATTCCCATTTTTGATTTCTCACCTATAAAACTATAAGTAGAAGTAGTATTTATATTTATCCCCTCCAAATCACATAGTAGTATAATGCTCCCATCGGGATTTGAACCCGAGTCACCGGATCGAGAATCCGAGGTGCTTGACCGGATTGTGCGAACTCTTAATTCTCTACACTATGGGAGCGCAATAAGTTAGAATTATATCGCATTTTTAAAGGTTAAGGTTTTTACGATATTAGAAACGTTTATTAATGCACTAAATCACTTGCCTCCCTAACCACATTCAATGAAATCACACCAACAAAGAAGAAAGCAGATTATTGCGCAGGGTATGCGCTCTACAATTATTGGAATAGCTGCCAATGCAGTCCTCGCGGCAACAAAGGGCATTGCTGGCTTCCTTGGAAATTCTTATGCTTTGATTGCTGATGCAATTGAATCAACATCCGATATTCTGAGCTCGCTGATTGTTTGGACCGGCCTGAATATTGCTTCAAAGCCGGCAGATGAAGACCACCCTTATGGGCACGGAAAAGCGGAGCCTATGGCAGCCACAATTGTCGCTCTCATGCTTTTTGGCGCTGCAATTACAATTATTGTCCAAAGCATCAAGGAAATAAGGGTTCCCCACCATGCGCCTGCATCATTCACGCTTGCGGTTCTTGTTGTAGTAGTTTTGACAAAAGAAGTTTTATTCAGGTTTGTGATAAATGTCGGCGAATCCACGCAGAGCACCGCCGTAAAAACAGACGCATGGCACCACAGGAGCGATGCAATAACTTCAGCGGCTGCTTTTATTGGGATTTCCATCGCATTAATTGGCGGAAAGGGGTACGAAAGCGCTGATGACTGGGCTGCCCTTCTTGCCTCGGCAATAATAATTTTTAATGCTTTCAGGCTCATAAGGCCCGCAATCGGAGAGCTGATGGACGAGGCGCCGCACCCATCTGTTGAAGAGAACATAAGAAAAACCGCAGGCTCCGTAAAAGGAGTCATGGCACTGGACAAATGCTACGTAAGAAAAGTGGGATTTGATTATTATGCAGATTTGCATGTTGTGATTGACGGAAACATGTCTGTTAAAAAGGGGCATGAAATAGGGCATGAAGTCAAGAGCGCTGTCTGCAATTCCAACCCGAGAATTTCAAATGTTTTGATTCACATTGAGCCGTATTCTAAAATAAAGAAAAAGAGCGGCTAAACAGCCGACCCCTGCCCTAAATTTAATTTTTGCGTGCATTTTATATAATCCCTCCTAGTTTCAAGCCTATTATGGAATACAAAGGATTAACTTTAGACAAATTTCAGGAAGATGCTATAAACGCAATTGAGCACAACAAGTCAGTTGTAGTTTCAGCTCCTACGGGCTCCGGAAAAACGCTGATTGCGGATTTTATCATTGACCGGGATTTTAAGAAGGGAATCAGGGTCATCTACACGGCCCCGATAAAAGCGCTTTCAAACCAGAAATACAAGGAATTCTGCAGGTCATACGGCGAAGAAAATGTCGGGATACTTACAGGAGACATGCAAAAAAATTCTGATGCCCTGATTCTGATAATGACAACGGAAATTTACAGAAATATGGTATTAAGCAACGACCCGTTCATAAGCAAAGTTTCCTATGTCATATTCGACGAGATACATTATATTAACGATATTGAGAGAGGGTATGTTTGGGAGGAATCGGTGATATTCTCAAAGCCAAACACCAGGATTTTATGCCTTTCGGCGACAATCCCCAATGCGCAGGAATTTGCAGACTGGATTGAGGCAATCAAGGAGCATGAAGTGGTTGTGGTCAGGCACGATGAAAGGCCGGTTCCGCTGCATGTCAATTTTTATGACGCGGAAATAGGGGTCACGGACTTAAAAAATTTAAAGGCCCACATGGATGTTCCCGATTACAATAAAGTGATGGGAAAGCGCATCAGGACCCGGCACAAATCGCCGTCTCCCGTTGAATTAATCAAGGAAATCATGGACAAGCTGCCGTGCCTTTTCTTCAGCTTTTCAAGGCAGGGCTGCCAGAAAAATGCAATGGGGCTTTCACGGGCAAATTTGTTCCGGCACAATCCGGAAATATCCACTTTTATCCGGACAAAGCTGGCAAATTCAAATCCTGACATCAACAAGCTTGAATCAACAAAAATTCTGAGGCAGGTGCTGCCGTACGGCATCGGATTCCACCACGCCGGAACTGTTCGAGAAAGGGCTTATAAAAGTCCTCTTTACAACCGAGACATTTGCCGTCGGAATCAACATGCCGGCAAAAAGCGTCTGCTTCGAGTCGCTGAGAAAATTCGACGGAGTCTCGTTCAGGCTGATGAACTCGAAAGAATATTTCCAGATTGCCGGACGGGCAGGCAGAAGGGGAATTGACACAGAGGGCTTTGTGTTTATCACTATTGAAAGGAAATTCTTCGAGTATGAAAAAGTAAAAAAACTTATTCATTCCGACACAACCCCGATAAAATCACAGTTCAGGCTTTCGGTCAACACGGTCCTGAACCTGATAAAGCAGCATGATGAAAAAGAAATTGGCGAAATCTTAAGCAAGAGCTTCCATTCATTCCAAAGGTATGGAAAAGACTTCAAGAAAAGGGAGAATTTCGTCAGCCACAGCGCATTCCACAATCACAAGAAAAAGCTTGAGAAAATGGGCTATGTAGCCGGCAATTCACTGACGGAAAAGGGCGAGTTTTCCGCGAACATTTATTCCGATGAAATTGTCCTCGGGGAAATCTTCGGGACGGACTTTTACAAAACACTTAATGAGTACCAGATGCTGATGATTGTTGCGTGCATCTGCTATGAGGGAAGGGAAAGGACGGAGTACTACAAAAGGTTCCATTCAAGGGCAATTGATGACTTGAAAAGAAAGATATGGTCTGACCATTTCCTGAACAGGGAGAAAAAATTCAGGGAAATTGACAATCTGACATCATTAGTGCATCCGTGCTATTATGGGACAGACTTATTTAAAATTCTAGGCCATGTGAGCCTGCTCGAAGGGGATGTCATAAGGTTTTTCCGCCAAATAATGGACAAATTAGGCCAGATAAAATCAGCCACGCAGGACAAAAGCCTTAGGGACATGCTTGACAACTGCCAGCAGCTGGTGAACAACTGCGTCAAGGATTTTGGGATTGTGTAAATATCAATTCAATCCTTACCTTTTTAAACACCGCTTTCTTACTAAAGCACATGGATAAGCAATTTTTACCGACATCATTAAACGAAGGGAAAAAGTATTACAAAAATTTCAAGGAGTTTGATGTAGTCTTTGTTACAGGCGACCCTTATTATGACCATCCTCTCAGCGGGATGACGATAATTGCAAGGTTATTGGATAAGAAAGGGTACAAAGTTGGGATAATTGCACAGCCTATATCTGATGAAGATTACAAAATTTGTGGGAAGCCAAAATATTTTTTCTGTATCACGTCTGGATTGCTGGATTCAATGCTTGCAAATTACACTCCGATGCTTAAGCAGAGGGAAAATATTTTAGTTCCTGAAAGGGCACTGATGGTTTACACTCAAAAAATAAAATCGCTTTTTAGGGGAAGCATTACGGCCATTGGTGGCGTTGAAGCGACAATCAGAAGGTTTACCCACTTTGATTATAAAGAAAACAAATTAAGGCGTGGAATCTTAAATGACACAAAAGCGGATTTATTGTTATTTGGAAATGCAGAGCGCTCAATTTTAACATTGCTGGAAAGGATGAAAAAAATAAATGACAATTCTTTTGATGAAGTTAAAGAAAATTTGGATTTAAATTCAATTGAAGGTGTTTCATTCAGGGTAAAAAAATCTGAAATAAGCAAAAAAACAAGAATGCTGCCATCCTATGAGGAATGTATAGGTGACAAGCAAAAATTCAATCTTCTGACGAGAACTTTTTACCTTTTGCCTGATGATTCTTTCACGGAAGGCTGCGGCTCAGGATTTATACAGCACAACAGGCAGTCGCATACATTGACAGAAAAAGAAATGGATTATGTTTATGACGTGCCGTTCACAAGAAAGCTCCATCCAAACTCAAAAAATTTTGGTTTCAACCAAAGCATGGTTAAAAATCTTGAATCATCGGTTATAATCGGAAGAGGATGCTGGGGCTCATGCTCTTTCTGCATCATTCCTTTAGTGCAGGGAAAAGAAATTGCAAAGAGAAGCAAAGAAAGCATTGTAAAAGAGATTGAAAATTTATACGGCAATGGAATTACTAAAATAAATGACCTGACTTTGCCGACGTTAAACATGTACGGCTCAAGATGCGCGCTATACAAATACAAATCAAAAATTTATTCTCCAGTAATTGAAGAAAATATCACGGTTTATGATAAAAGAGATTACTGCAACCAGCAGTGTGTAGGGTGCCAATTCAGGGTTTTGAGCGACGATTTGTACCCTTTGCTGGAAGAAGTGGAAAAATTAAATCACAAATACAAGAATACGTCGCTCGAATTAAGAAGCGCAATAAGGCATGATATAATCCTTGACCAGAAAAAACTGTTCAGGAAAATAATGCAGTTTGTAACGAGATTAAAGATTGCGCCGGAACATTTGAGCGACACTGTTTTGAAGCAGATGAACAAGGCAACAGCTTCAGCGTTCAAAGAATTTCTTGAGGAATACAAAAAAGTTAACAAAGAGCAGGGAACAGACAAAAATCTGGTCCCGTATTTCATCGCAGCGCATCCCGGAAGCACAATGAAAGACATGGAAGACACAAAAAAATTCTGCAAAGACAACGGGCTTTTTGTGAATCTGACGCAGGTTTTTACTCCGACTCCAGGAACACTGTCAACAGCAACATATTATACAGGGGAAAATCCCATAACACGTGAAAAAGTTTATGTTCCTAGAACATTCAGGGAGAAGAAAGACCAGAAAAACAAGCTGCTGAATAACGCAAATTCGCCGAAATATAATAAATCAGGCGAATTTGCGGGATTGAAAATTGGCGGACTAAAATCAAAGGCGTTAAAACCGTCAATTTTCAATAAGGATGATGATTTAGTGGATGATAACGGATAAAACACAAGCATTTAAAAAGGCAGTTATACTCTCAATAGTAGAGTGGTTTGGAACAACTGAATGATAGACTACAAGATAATCAAGTTCTGTAAGTTTTGCAGAGTGAGATTTGTCGTTCACAAGGTTGAATCCAAGCGAAACCTGTGCAAAGAGTGCCAGGCGAAATACGACAAAGGAATTAGAAATTAGAATGGAGGAGTAAAAATGAAAGGAACAGTAAAGTTTTTCAACAGGATGAAGGGATTTGGGTTTATAGCAGGTGAGGACGGAACAGAGTATTTCGTTCACCAGAGCGGATTGGCCGCAGGCGTAAACTTGAGCGACAATGATTCTGTTGAGTTTGAAGTGACACAGGGCGACAGAGGCCCAAAAGCGGTTAACGTGTCAAAAAGCGACTCTGCCGGCGCGTCAAAGAGTGACGATGACGGTGAATCAGAAGGCAGCGAATCAGAAAGCGAGTAGGAGTATTAATTAGGTATTTGATTTAGTAACTAATTTAAAGCACCTCATTAAGCAATCCTGATGTTCATCCCAAAGAAGTACGGTGAGAGCAGGATTGAAAAGTGCCCTTTCTGCGAGAAACAGGCAACAACAATAAACAAGCAAGGAATTGCTGTTTGTGTAACCCATAGGGAGGACACTCTGGACGACTTAAAATGCGCCTGCGGCGAGACGCTTGACATTCTGAAAGGCAAATTTGGCGTTTTTTTCAAGTGCATCGACTGCGGGAATATGGGCCTGAAAAAAGTTCTTGAAATCAATACGGTGAAGGCTAAAAATCATAATTTTAAAGAGAAGAGTTCTGATAATTATGACTATTCCGATAATGAAACGCAAAAAATAAATAATTGCAATAAAAATCCGAATAAAACTGAAATCACCGTGAGAAGCGATGACCCAAGATACTTCGACTAAATTTATTGAACTTAATTCTTTTCTCAAAGTTAAAGGAGTTGCAGTTACAGGCGGCATGGCAAAATTAATCATAAGGGCGGGCTCCGTAACCGTAAATGGGGAGATTGAAACGCGCAACAAAAAGAAGCTAAGGGCAGGGGATGTTGTTGAGTGCCTTGAGAAAAAATTTATAGTTGAGGAAGCGTTGCTGAGATGATGCAGAAAATAGCAATCATCGCGTCTTCAAAAGACCCTGCAGGAGCCAATATAAGAATTAATCTGATTGAGTTATTTGATTTTAGAAAATTAAATGATAAGTTTGACAACAATGAAGTGTATGAATTTGACAAAATTAATGATAAAATAATAAAATTGTATTTGACCAATAATGATTTAATTTTTTCTGAGAATATTGACGGGCAAATTGATGCTGACATTTTCATTTTTGCCTCAAAGCACCGCTCGAAAGAAGATACACCGGCATTTACTGTCCACAGCATAGGCAACTGGAACAGCGCAGAAATGGGCGGCTGTGAAAGAAAGTTATGCCCTTCATCAGCAATTTTGATTAAAAATATTTTTCTTGAGCTGAATGAAAATGCAAAACATACCAATTACGATATTACGATGGAATCAACCCACCATGGGCCTTACGTTGAAAAGCCCGCAGTTTTTGTTGAGATTGGAAGCACAGAAAAAGAATGGAAAGACAAAGCAAACGGGGTAATAATTGCAAAAACAATAATAAGTTCCCTGCAGAATAAAAATAAAGATTATAAAATTGCTGTCGGAATCGGGGGGACGCATTACTGCACAAATTTCAACAAAATAATGCTCAGAAGCGATATCGCATTCTCTTACGTCTGCCCAAAATACGCACTGAACTATCTTAATGAAGAAATGATTAATCAAGCAATAACTAAAACAAAAGAAAAAGCTGATTTTGCTGTTTTGGACTGGAAAGGATTAGGAACAGAAAAAAAGAGAATTGTTGAGATATTGGAGAAATTAAGTATTAAAACTGAGAGAACTAATAAAATTTTGAAGGATTAGGCAGCAGCGCTGCCAGTTCCTGTTTCTTCATCATTTACTTCATTCCATAATTTTTTGAGCCTTGCTTTTTCATCCTCGTCCATTTTTAGCTCTTTAATTAAATCGATGTACTCTCTTTTTTGATAATAGATTAGCTGGCTTACCAATCCATTGATAAGTTTATTGTCTTTCGGGAGTTTGGCAATAAAATCGTTCAACTTGGCATGAAACACTTTGAAAATCTCTATCGCCCTATTAAGGCCCATTTTTTCATCCCGCATGCGTGTTAAACTTACATTTATAGAACTAGATTCTGATAAAGTGCGGTCATATAACTCTCCCATCTCTGTTCTTAGGATATCCTGTATTTGCCTGACAATTTTTATCATTTTAACGCACGCTTTTTTCTCATCTATTTGCGCTGCCTCAGCTTGTTTTTCATCATTTTCCAATTGTTTTGTTTCTTTTTCTTCCTGCTTTTCTTCGCCTAGCCTCCCGCCCTTATTTCTAAAAAGATACCAAATCAAGAATAATACAAAAACTCCGCCTACAGCTCCGCCTATGTATGCAGTTGGGACATCAAAATTAAAAATAGCAACCATATCAGCTGATTTCGTATTTCACTTTAAATACTTTTTCAAAATAAGGGCTCTGTAGAAAATACTTCGCTTTGCTCAGGTTTTGATGCCAGTTCGCATTAGAATTGTATTTCGATAATCAGAATTCCCATTGCATAGAAAAAATCCATAGGATTTTTGAAATTCAAGAATGTTCCATTCTTGAATATTTCCTTCTGATGTTGCTGTATAATCCTATGATGCTCACAAATTAAGGCATCAAAATACTATTTTCTACAGAACACAAAATGAGAATCAAGCGCCTTTCATGACCAAATACGCCGCAACTGCCGCGAATGCCAGAAAACCGAGGAACAGTATTGTGTGGAAGAATTTCTTGAATATTTCGTGCAGGAAGAACATGGCGACAATATACCCCACAATCGCTGCAACTATTATCGACAAAACCATTTTTTTATTAACCTCTTTTTATTACAGTAACGATATTTGCTAATATGGAACTTGACGCACAAACGTGCCTTCCTGCATATATTTTTGCCCAGTTCAGCTATTAATGCATGGCACTCATTAAATAACTTTTCGCTATTGAATGGGATTTTATAAATAATTTAAATTTTGTTCGTGAGAAAAAGCAGCGCGGGAATTATTTAAACGTGACGGAATCTGAAGCTGAGCTGCGGCGCTGCCGGCTCTGGAACAGGCTCATAAGCACGCGGATATTGCGATAAAATTTTTGCAATCTCTTTGGAATATGCAATTGATTTTGTTGTTGAATCCCCTGTGATAAACTGATTTGGAAGCGGCGCAAGGTTTGCCTTATCGGCCGCAAAATCGTAATCCTTTTGCCTGACATAAGTTTTTGCAGGCGCTTTAAGTTTTTCCCTGAGTTCCCCAACTGCCTCGGGATTTGCTAACTCTGCTGCTCCCAATCTTTCTCTAAGATTGTGCCTTCTCCCAAAAGGATTTTGCCTCGCATATGCCCCCTTAAATTTATTTGGTATGCGCCTGTTGGCATTTAGGCTCTGGAACCCCGAGCCATGGGAGTGGGCATAATGAAAAATTTCGTACAAATTTGCAGATTCAACTCTGGCCATGAATCCCGGGTCTTGCTTCCTCCTTAATTCATAAAAATCAGCAGGAGTAACCAGTATTTCATCAAGATCAAGATGGCTCGATATACCTTCAAAGGGCGTTTCCACCAGGCCATGATGGCTTATTGGGGCCAGCCATTCACTGCTTCCCAGAATATGCCTCATCAAAGTTTGACTTGGAGGATATCTTATCATAAAGGTAATTCAAAGTTTCTTGTTTATAAATCTTTCTGTTGTTCGTAACTTAGAAGTGATGAAATCATTCGGATTTGCTGTATGAAAATGTGTATTTTGGAGGCTTAACTTCCGCCACAAGATTATAAAATCCCTGAATGCACCCTCTAACTTCTTCTTCTCTTTTGCTAATATCTCCGCGTAAATTCCTAATTCTAGCCTGCTCTTCTGCAATTTTTCTTTGGGCTTGGGCATCATCTTTCGCTTCCACTAACCCTTGCAGGCTGTTTTCGTAATCCAACTTTTTTAGCGCTTCTAACTTTGTTTTGCGCAAGAAACCGCCAAATTCAGAATTGAATATGTCAAATGCGTATCTTTCTCCCAAGCCGTCCTGTACCAATTGCCCTAAATCCAAAATATATGCCCTTAATTGAGTGCCTCTGACCAAATCGTAGTCAGGCACTTGAAGCAAATCAACGCCAATTAATTTTTTTATTCTTGGCATGTCTAAAGGCGCGCGCTTTACGTGCGCTCTATTAAAAAAGGAGTTGAACCCGCACACCAGATTATCCAAGGAGATGGGAGCTTCTCCGGTTCCTGAAAATAATAGCAGTGCCTCATTCACCGAAGAAAGACGGTCGTACCTTAATACATTGTTTTTCATTGTGCTGCCTTCTAGCACCCCTTTTTAAAAATCTAAGAACAATTGATTAAGCAATCAAAACAGCATTAACAATTCCGCTCTGCCCCGGCCTTGAGGTTACTCTCGCTTTTCCAAGCTCAGTGTCAATGACAGCTCCCTGAGTCATTATATTTCGCCTGACGAAGTGCCTGTTTGCAGGATTGGCAGTTATGGTCTTTATCTTAACCTGTTTGTAGGTCTTTGATTTGGGGTCAAACAAGTTTGCCATGTCAGCGCCCAAAAGCCTTAATTTCCTGTGCGCGCCCATAGCCCTGATTACAATCATTCTTTTCTTGCCGAGCTTCGTCAATGACGGCTCTCTGCCCAGCTCGAACTGCTTTTTCTTCCTGTAATCCTTGTACCTGGCTCCGGTTTGCTTTCTCCTCGGCCTTGCCTGTGATAATGCCATGAGGAGAAGGAAATTTTAGCGGTTTAAATAGGTTTCGGAAAAATAGTTTTTCCGAGACCTCCCGAAAATTTCAAAAATTTTCGATAGGTTTCTATTAAACATCTCTTGATAATTTTCATGCATTTTTGTTTTTCACTTTTAATTATAAACTAAGATTATTCTAAGTTGTTTAGCGGTTCTACTGATTAAGAAAATTAGTTTACTGGCTTAATAAAACTTTTTAGGAATCAACAAATTAATTTTTAATTTCATAAAAAATAATTAATAAATTTCCTATAAAATAAAAATTTATCAAAAAAAATTTAAAAAATGAGAAACTTTATATACGAAAACAATTTATTTTCTGCCGGGGTAAAATTTTGTAAAAATGGAACACGAAAGAAGGGATATAAAAAAATATTCTACCGGATTTTCTGACAAGCTTCAGCCTTTGGAGTCTTTGGACC
>Ga0209212_1007896_pt1 | contig 11579 bp, 10 predicted proteins | sample RifGroC2_FD_183996 | JGI IMG/M metagenome (GOLD analysis project Ga0209212, IMG submission 183996) | Groundwater microbial communities from Rifle, Colorado, USA - Groundwater C2 (SPAdes) (version 2) | ecosystem: Environmental > Aquatic > Deep subsurface > Groundwater | place: Rifle, Colorado...
CTTTAGCCGGGTGGAGTTCGCTGGTTTACAATTTGGAGTGCGAGGTGAAATAACCGGGGAGGCGCCTGCTGGATAACGCTCGCTCTCGCAGATCTTTTTGAGGTCACGCCCGGCGGTTCCGTGAGATACATCGGCCGCCGGGCTTCCCAGCGAAACGAGCGCGTAGGAACGCGGAAACTCGGCGGCGGGCTTTTGCGGTAAGCGAACAGTTCCGGAGATAATTTGCTGTGCGCGCAGTAAAAGCCCGCCGGGGCGCCGGGCGGCTCTTCGGCCTGTGCCGTCACTTCTGTTCCTTATACCAAGGCTCGTTGCCGTATAGCTTTGCCACGCAAGCCTCGCACAGGCCATGGGTGAACTGCGCCTTGGAGCGCTGGCTTATATAGCTCTCGACGCGCTCCCAATAACCCTTGTCGTTCCTGATCTTCTTGCAGCCGGCGCAGATGGGGATGAGCCCCTGCAATGTGGAGACTTCCTTTACCGCGGCTTCCATCTTTCTGCGCTCGGTCACGTCGCGCATGATCACCACAAGGTACTCCTTGCCGCCCAGCACCGCATGCTTCTCGTTGGCTTCGGCGGGGAACGTGACTCCGTCCTTGCGGAGGTGGGTGATGGGCAACAGCAGCGCCGGCGCGGCTTTGACCTTTTCCACCTCGCTGTTCCAGTCATAGTCCGGGGGCAGGCCGGAGCAGACTTCCGGGAATCTCTTCTTCAGCAGTTCCGGCTTGGAGTAGCCCAGGCTCTCGCACGCGCTTACGTTTACGTCCAGAAAGCGGCCGTCGCGCGGGTCGAGTATCATTACGGCGTCGGTGGTGCTTTCGATCAGGTCCCTGAAGAGCCTGAGGTCGTCGCTGGTGCGGCGCAGTTCCGTTACGTCGCGTATCACGCCCACTATGCCGCCTACCACGCCGCCTGCCGCGGAGAAAGTGGCCGAGTTCACCACTACGTTCCTCGGCTCGCCGGTCTTGTCGCGTATTTTAAGTTCGTAAGCCAGCGAACCGGGCGCGGACAGCAGTTCTCTGTTCTTAGCCTCGTACGCGTCCGCAAGGTCGGGAGGGAAGATGTCCCGCACGGTGTGCCCCAGTATCTTGTCGGCCGGAAGGCCGGCGAACGCCTCGTACGCCTTGTTGCAGCCGATCAGTCTGCCGTCAATGCCTTTGTAAAAGACCGGGTCGGGGATGGTGTCCATGAGCGTGCCCATCAGCCTGGTATGTCGGCGCATGGCGGTCTCGGCGCGCAGCCGCTCGGCCAGGTTGGCTGTGACTATCTCGATGTAGACGGCGGTCTGATTGAGCAGCTGGTACCCCACCTCGCCGAAGGTTATGGGACCAGTGAAACCGGGGGTGCGCTTGCCTTCCAGGCCGGAGTGCAGGTAGTTCAGGATGCAGTTGCACGAGAACATCACCCTGTCGCTGATCCCCTGCGGTTCTTGGTCACTGAAGGCCCGCGGGTAGTCCCCTACCGGCTTGGCGTGGCGGTACTCCACTCCCTTGAAGACGGGCGCGAAGAACTTCACCTCGCCGTCCGCCGCCAGGGCGTCCTGGAAGGAAACGTTTATCATGGCGCCGCCGTAGCTGGCGACCAGCGGGAGCCTGGTGTCCAGGTCCTTGCCGCGGATGTAAGCCTGAAGTTCCGTCGGCCTGCCGTTCACGAGCGCCTCCCTGGCGCTGAAGCCGTTCTCCGTGAAGGTGAGAACGTCGCCTTCCGAAGGTTCGAAGATGTTGATGATGCCCACCACGGCGGTCCGGCCTTTCGGGAGTTCCGCGTGCATCACCACCGCCGCGTCCTCGTACGCGGCACCGGTGCGCCCGTCGAACACCAGCGGAGCGGTCTTGCCTATCTCCGCTACGCTGACGCCGGCTATCCATCCCGCCAGCGGACTTATAGCGAAATTATCGTAACTCGGGGCGTTCAGGGCGAAGGAGAGGTGGGTCTTACTGGCTGCGGGGATGGCTATGAGGCTGAAGCCGTTGTCGGGCGAGTCCCTGTAGACATGGGAGAGTGTATTGCTGTCGTAGATGGCGACCTTAACTTCGGTCAGATAGCCCAGCAATTCCAGGGCGTAGGCCTTTTCCCGCGTGCTAACACCGCCCTTCTCCGTCATGAAGTATGGTGTTGTCCCCCCTATCCAACTGCCCTTCGGTAGCCGTCTCAATACCGTCTCGTCGGCGGCGATGAAAAAAAAGCCGCCGCGCGCTATCCTGTCGGCCAGCTCTCCGGCATCCGTCAATGTCGTCGTGTTGATCATTTCCCCTCCCGGACCCTTTGCCTCGCTCGCGGTCCCCTCCTTATATTAGCACCGTTTATGTTTCACGGTCCAGAGAGGGGGATCAGGAAAATGGGGGGCAGCATCCCATGGGACAAAGGGCCCAGGGCCGAGAGGGCCGTTCTGCTCTATACAAGCCGGGGGCGTTCGGCTACAATATCTTATCTAATCAGGTCCGGACAGCCGGACATAGGGGTGCCATTAATGAAAAAGAAACTCTGCGCGGCGTCGGTGTTTCCTTCTCTCCTGTTAGCTACCAGCGTGATCTTTGCTGCCAACGACGGTGCCGTAACGCAACTGTCGGATGTAGGCGAGAGCGTTAAAGAGATCATTCAAGAACAGAAAGATCCTCACATCAAACCTCCTAAACCGGGGCAGCCCGTAAAGCCCGGTCAGCCTGGTCAGCCCGGGCATCCCGGCCAGCCGCCTAAACCGCCGCAGCCCCCCAAGCCGCCGCAGCCCCCGCAGCCCCCTCAGCCGCCCAAGCCGGTTGATACTACCCACGCTTATAACGCCGGCATGCGCGACGGCGCGGATAAAGGTGCCCGTGAAGGCCGCCGCGAAGGTTACGCCGCCGGCATCGACGACGGCGAAAGGGAAGGCCGCTGGAACGGCAACCGCGAAGGCGATACGGCCGGCAGGGCCGCCGGTTACAGGGACGGCTACAATGTGGACCAGTCCGCCGGCACCCACCAGGGCAACGCCGACGGCCGGAACGCCGGCATCAATAACGGCACCGAAGCCGGCAAGCGCCGCTGCTACGACGAGGGCTATACCAGCGGTTACAATATCGCTTACGCCGCCGCCAAGCAGCAGGGCGAGCAGGATTCCGCTTCCTACAGCAACGGTTACGCCAAGGGGCAGGCCGACGCCGCCGTTATGGAAGCCGAGAGCGGCCGCAAAGCCGGCTACCAGGCTGGCTTCACCCTGCGCGAGAACGAACTGCAGGCCTCTTTCCCCAGCGGGAGCGGCATGCGCGTCGCCGGCACGAAAAGCGTGAAGGGCGCGGACCTGGCCATAGAACTGGCCCGCGGCGGGTATTCCACCCCGGAAGAGCGCCAGGCTTATGACCGCGGCTACCGCGAAGGCTACCAGCGCAGCTACCGCCGCGCCTACGACGACGCCAAGCGCGACGGCTACAACGAAAGATACAACCTGGCCTACAGGCGCGCCTACGACAACCAGTACTCCATAAGCTACCGCACCGGCTTTGCCGACGGCAAAGACAAGGGCTATAAGGCGGCTTACAGGACCGCGTACAACTCGGCTTACGCGTCTTTCTACGAGCAGTACAGCGGCATGGAATACGCCGACCAGCGCGCCCAGGGCCAGAGCAGCGGCCGGGCTACCGGCCAGCGCGAGGGCTTCGAGGCCGGCTGCGCCGAGCAGACCAAGCGCGGCTACAACGCCGGCTACCAGAAGATGGCGGCCGAGGTTTACCCGGGCGCCTTCGAGGCCGGCAAGCAGTCCGGTATCGCGGCGGCCGACAAGTATTACGCCGAGAACTCGGTGCTGAAGGCTTTCGGCCTCTCGTTCTACGACGAGAACAATAACGGCAAGTTCGAAGCGGGCGAGAACATCCTGCTGCGGGCCGACCTGACGAACTACGGCTTCCAGAAGTCCGACACCGTCGCCATAACGGTCAAGAGCGAGCGCGGGGAGATAACCCTGGTGCCCGATCTGCGCGCCGAGGGCGTGGGCGGCCGGACGAAAGCCGCGCTTAACCTCAACATCGGCCGGCTGCACGACGTGGTGGCGCCCGACGCCGACGCGCTGGTGGTGACGATCATGGAAAAAGGCCGGGTGGTGGCGGACTACCGCCAGATGTACACCAGGACGAATCCCAACAGGGTCGCCGTCATCAACAAGGACGACACCGCCATAAAGGAAAAGGCCGGCTGGCTGTTCGTCGGCACGGTGACCAAGCTCAACGCCGGCGAGAAAGTGCTGATAGTCGGCGAGAAGGACGACTGGTACAAAGTGCGCCGGTCCGCCGTCGGCGCCGGCAGCTGGAACGAAGGCTTCGTTAAGAAAGGCAAAGTGAGCGTGCAGTAAGCCCTCTTAACCAGTAAATACGAGACCGCCGGGACAGCCCGGCGGTTTCGTTTTGGTCAGATCACGGCGTACAGGACGGTTTCGCAGGCCACGGGCTGGTGCTGGCGCAGGTAGAGGCGGTATTCGGGTACCAGCGACCTGATGAAGAGGGGAATTTCAAAAAGATCCCCGGGCTTGTGGTACACGCAAACCGCCAGCTTGGGGCGGTTTCGCTTTATCGTTTCGGCCGCGCCCTTGAGGGCTTCCAATTCGGCTCCTTCTATATCTAGCTTTATGAAAGTGGCGTCGGGGGCCAGTCGGTCCACCGTGTCCGCGTCCACCGAAACCCCGCCCTCGCCGGAGACGGCCGAGGCCGAGGTGCCGTGCCACACGGCGAAGGGCAGGCGGGCGGGCGCGCTCCACAAACCCTTGTTAAAAACCGTTACGCCGCGCAGGCCGCGCTTCTCCACCGTGGCCTTCAACTTCTCCGCCGTGGCCGGGTCCGGCTCGAAAGCGCGGCAACCGGCGCAATGGCCGCCGGTGAGGCGCATGAAGGTGAGCAAGGTATCGCCGGTATAGGCCCCGCCGTCCACGAATACCTCGCGGTCAGAGAGCTCTATGATGCCTTTGGGGAAATACTGCTCCTTGCGGCTTACTTCGGCCAGCGCCTCTCCGGCCCTGCCGAGTTTGCTGTCGATGAAAGCCTCGAAGGTCCGGCGCGACAGGCCGTCGCCGAGCAGCCCGTAGGCAGCCTCGAACCGGGCTTTGTTCGTCTCCAGATAAGCGCGGTCGAAAGTATTGTTCAGCAGCTCGCCCATGACGTCGAAGAAATAGACGCCGGCCACGCGGCCCCGGTCCAGGCGGGCCAGCTTCTCCCTGGCCAGGCGGGCGTTGGCGAAAGCTATGACGATATTGAACCGTTCGAACCTGGCGTTGACCTCGCCGAACCCGACGGCCTCGCCGGAGGTGGTGAAGCCGGCGTCGGTAAAGACGGCGGCCGCGCTCAGGCCGCGGCGCGCCAGGTACTCGCGCACATAAGGCGCGTACCAGCCGTCGCCGTAAAGCGCCAGCGGCAGGCCGGAAGCCTTCAGCTCTTTTATGTCCTCCGCCGCCCTGCCGGGGCCGGCGCCGATCCTCTCCCAAAGCGCGGTCATACCCTATTTTAACAAACCACGCGGTCCCGCCGGGCCCCGCGGCGGTTTTGTTCCAGGCCCCGGATTCGTTGACAACCTGGTTTTATATAGCCTAAACTGGAAATTATGCGCTTAAACATATTGTTCCTGCTGCTGCTCCCCTGCCTGTTGCTCTCGACGGCGCCGCAGGCCCAGGCCGCTAAAAAAAGCGCCGCGGCCAAGGCTTCCGGCTACAAGGAGATCCCGGCTTTCAACTGGGGACTTGCCGCTACCGGTTTCGTGGAAATGTTCAAGATGCGCAACAGGGAAGTGGAATCGTCCCACCCTAACCGCTATTTCCCGGGCACGGCGGCTTTGGCGCTGGGCCGCATAGACGACTCCGGCCATTTTCTGCTGCTCAAGTGCGGCGCCTCGAGCAGCTGCGGCAGCATAAGGGACGTACTGGAGGACCGCATGGTGTTCGTCACCCTGCTGGACGCCGTGCACACCCCCAAGGTGCGCAAGGACCAGCTTTATAACCCCATTACCTGGGAACTGAGCCCGCTGGGAGAAAAATATATCGACATCCTGCGCAAGCGCTACCCGGACCTCTCCGCCCGCCTGGGCAGGCTTATAGGGGCGGCCTTCGCCGACCAGTAGAGAGCCGCGGCGGCGCGGTCAGTTGCCGCCGGGTCAACCCGGCGGTTCTGTTTTGTAGGATTTACAATTCCGCCGAACGGAAGGAGAACGAGATGAGCACTTGGCTGTTGCGCCTGCGCGGGATGGTCTGGATGTGTCTTACCTGGGGAGCGGGCTGGGCTGTAGCCGGCCTGCTTATCGGGGCGGCCAGCCTGGCTACGCCTTTCCTGCCCTGGGACGCTTTCTTCAGGGTTTTCGACGCCCCGCTGCCGGCGCTGGGCATGCCGGCCTTTATAGGCGGCGGGCTGTTTTCCATCGTGATCGGGTTCGCCGAGCGCCGGAGCAGGTTCGAGGACCTGTCGCTCGGCAGGTTCGCCGCCTGGGGCGCGGCCGCCGGGCTGCTGCTCAGCCTGGTGCCCGCGGCCATGGTGGCGGTCGGGCTGGCCAGCCTTAACCGCCCGGAGTATGGCCTGTGGAAACTGACCGCCCTGATAAGCGGCCCGCTGACGCTGATGGGGGCCATATCGGGCGCCGCCACGCTGCGGCTGGCCAGGGCGGCGCGGCTCTGGCGGACGCTGCTGCTGCAGCTGCTGGCCGCCGAGTAGCGCGGGGCGGCGCTGACTGGTCGCCAAATAAAACCGCCGGGAGAGCCCGGCGGTTTTTATTTCTGCGGGTGAAGGCGTTCAGTAGTAGGCCACGGTGGTGAGGCCGAAGATCACGCGGGAGTGCATTTCGGAATAGTCTATGCGGAAGAAGCCGTTCTCGCCCCAGCCTTCGCCCCAGCTGTTCTTTACTATGAAATATTCCTCGGCGTCGTTGTAGCCGACCAGCAGCACGGCGTGGGCGCCCACGCGCTTGCCCGCCACGCGGGAGTAAACGCCGCCCGTGTAGTTGAGGAAATCTTCGTAGACCTGCATGGAGGTGGGCAGCGGGCCGTAATGGGCCAGCGCGGCCTTGATCTTGTTCACGGTGGGCAGCACCATGCCCCAGCCGTCTATCTTATGCGCGCCGCGCTCCCAGCCGGCGGCGGCGTTGGAGCAGGAGCCGTTCTCTTCGGCGTAGGGATAGGCCGACTCGGCCGGCAGGCCCTGGCGCACCAGGAAGCGGGGAAACAGGGCGCCGCCCTTGCAGCTGCCGACGCTGCTGCAGGAAATATAGAGCTGCTCGGACAGGTCGATGGCCAGGCCGGGCTTGTTCTGTTTGCGCATGACGTAGGATTCCAGCGCGCCGGTCATGGCGAAGGACCAGCAGGAGCCGCAGCCGCCCTGCTGCTTGGGCGCGGTGACGAAGTTGCCGCCGTTGTTGCGCCAGTCCACGGCTGCGCGCAGCCGGGTCTCGGGGGCTTCGGGGGCCAGCGGGCCGGAGGGGGCGTTGGTGTCCAGGCCTACCAGATTGCTCCACTGGTCTTCGGTGAGATTGGAGACAGCGGTCTCGCCGGCGGTCCAGCGCGCGCCGCGCGTCTCCAGCGATTTCTGCAATTCGGCTATTTTGGCGCCGGCTTCGGGCGTGAGCTCGGCCGCGACGGAGCCGGCCATCAGGCAGACGAGAGCGGCGGCCAGGCGGGCGGGGCGTATTGTCATATATATAGGTTAGCCTCCGGCCGCGCATATTACAAGGCCATAGGGCCCAGGCCCGGCAGTACCATGCGGGCAACCGCGTTTTTGTTTTGGGGATTTAAGGCTGCAGGGCCAGGGCGGGCGGTTCTGCCGCCCTGAGCAGGCGGGAGGTGGCGCCGCCCTTGTGGAACAGCCACGAGGCCCAGACGCCTTTGGCGAAAGTGGAAAGGGTAATGGCCCACCAGATGCCCGGTGTGCCGAAGCCCAGGGTGATGGCCAGCAGCCAGGCGGCCGGCCAGCGCGCCAGTGTCAGCGGCACGGCGATGAACATATAGTCGCGGGTATGGCCCAGCCCCGTGAACACGCCCTCGAAGAGCAGTTCCCAGCCGAGGAAGATCTCGAAATAGCCCACGGTGCGCAGGTAGCGCGCGGCGTTGGCTATCACTTCAGGGTCCGACGTCATCGGGCGCACCAGCAGCTCCGGGATAAAGATGAAGGCGAGGGCCACCGGCAGCAGCAGCACCGTGATGAGCAGGCGGCCGCGAGCCACTATCTGCCGCACCCGCTGCATGTCGCCGCGGCCGAAGCTCTGCCCCACCAGCGCCGCCATGGCGGTGGAAAAACCTATGCCAAGGAAATAAGGTACGCCTTCCAGCCGGAAGCAGACGCTGAGCCCGGCGAGCGGGGCCTCGCCGAAGCGCGTGATGATGGCCGTGAGGGCCGGGTAGACGAGCGACCACACAACATTTACAGAGGCGGCCGGCACGCCGATCTTGAGCATGCGCGCGGCGCGCGTGAAGGCGGGCAGGCGCAGCACCTCGGCCAGCGGCGGCAGGTAGCCGCGTCGGCGCAGGAATACCACCTGCAGCGCCAGCGCTATGGTGGTGACTACCACCGAAGCCGCCGCGGCGCCAGGCACGCCCAGGGGTTTGCCGGTACCCCAGCCCAGTATCAGCACCGGGTCCAGCACGATATTAAGGGCCACCGTCGCCGACATTATGATCACGTTGGTGCGCGTGTCGCCGTAGGCGTTGAAGACGGCGCCGGCCAGGTTGCAAAGATAATAGAGCGGCAGGGCGCAGACGTAGATGGTGAGATACTGCCTGGCATAGGCGGCTGTCTCCGGCTGCAGGCCCATCAGGCGGAAGATGAGGGGGATGCTGGGCAGCAGCAGGGCCATGATCAGCAGGCTGCCGCCGAGGCTCAGCCAGGCGGCTTCCACTGCGGTCTGCCGCGCTTCTTCGCTCTTGCCAGCGCCGAAGGCCTGGGCTATCAGGCTGTTGGCCCCGGCGGTGGTGGCGGCCATGGCCGCGTAGACCGCCCAAGTGAGGAAAGCGGCCGAGGCCACGCCGGCTATGGCGGCGGTGCCCAGCGTGCCTACCCAGAAAATATTGATGATGTCGAAAAGGACGAAACCCAGCGACCCCAGGAAGGCGGGGACGGCGATGCGGAAGATCTCGCGGTCCAGCGGGTGGCGCTTCCAGAGGGCTTTCATACTATGATTTTACCAATTCAGGAAGGGCCGCGCTTTATCGTCGGAGCCGCAGTTTCGACGGCGGCGGTAAATTGTAGAATAACGCTACATTATGAATACATCTTCCCCTTGGTTGTGGCTGCTGGTCGCCGGCTTTTTCGAAGTGGTGTGGGCCTCGGGCCTGAAGTCGACGCAAGGGTTTACGCGGCTGCTCCCCAGCGTCTGGGTTGGGCTGGCCATGGCGGCCAGCCTTTACGGGCTCTCCGTCGCTATTGAAGGCCTGCCGGTGGGCACGGCCTACGCGGTGTGGACCGGTATCGGGGCGGCCGGCACCGCGCTCGTGGGGATATTCCTGTTGGGCGAATCCGCCGCGCCGGCGCGCGTCGCCTGCATTTTCATGATAGTGGCCGGCACCGTGGGGCTGAAGCTTTTCAGCCGCGGCTAGCGCAGCAGGACGCGCTCTTCTCGCGGATCCGTGGACTCGTCGGCCCTGACCTTTATGTCTATGCGCCCGAGCTCCCTGCCGTCCGAAGTGATGATCTCCACCCGCCAGCGGCCGGGCTGGTAGTTGGCTTTAGAGGTGAACCCCCGCCAGCCGCCGTCGCGGCCTCCCGTTATGGGCATGGGCATGGTGTCGGAATCTAGCCAGCCGTCCCGGCCGCGGTACCGCCAGCGCACGGAGAGGTGCTCCCTGAAATTAGTAGGCGCGAAAACCGCGGCCCAGCAATAGAGCGTGTCGCCCGGCCGCGCCAGGAAGGTCTGGTCGCCGCGCTGCCAGAACTTCCAGCGGGGCCGCGTGGAGACCAGTTCGAAACCGTTCTCATTGCGGCTGACGCCGTGGTAGACGCCCAACTCGGAGATGGACAGCGGCACGGGCGGTATCACTTTCGCGAAATAGAGGATGGTGAACAGCGAGGCGACCACGGCGAAGGGATAGACCGTATGCCTGCGCACCGCCAGCTCCTGCTGCGGCAGGCGCGCTTTAAGCCGCCAGGCCAGGAGCGCGGCGCAGGCCGAGGCGCCGATTATCGAACCCAGGAAAGGCAGGGCGCCGATGCGTCCCATCAGCATGGGCACGAGATAGGTGAAATAGGACACCAGGCAAAGGCTGAACAGGCTCATGCGCAGCAGGGTGCCGGAGTTCTTGAAAGGCTTCAGCTCGTTCACCGCTATCAGGCCGGTCAGGCCTACCAGGAACACCAGCGAGGTGCCCAGCGAAGCGCTCTTGAAATAGAAAAGGGTGTAGATGTTCAGCAGGGTGCCGAGCATGAAATGCGTGGCCCCCTTATGGTAGCGCCAGGCCGTCCGCAGGCGCTCGGGCGGCACGAAGCCGCCGTAGGTCTCGCGCAGCTCCAGCCCGGTCAGCCAGGCGCACAGGGTAAGGTAGGTCGCCTGGTGGATGACATTGTGCAGTTTGTCTATGCGCCCGACGGCGATGACGTCGAACAGGAAGCCCGCGACGAAAAAACCCGCCGTGCAGGCCGGTTCGTGCTTGTTGTAAAAATCTTTAACTCGCTCCCACATCGGTAATCTCCACTCCGCGTTTCCTTCCCACGCTATGATACCAAAAGCGAGGCCGGCGGCTTTGTTTTGTAGAATTTGAGTATGAAGACCGAAAAAGCAAGTCTGCCTGAAGGCGCGTCGCTGGGCCAGCTGCAACGCTATATCGAGAGCGAAGCCAAGAAGCGCGGCTTCGGCAAGCAGGCGCCGCTGGAAAAATGCCTGATACTCGGCGAGGAAATAGGCGAGCTCTTTAAAGCCATTCGCAAAGAGGAGAAGATCCCGGTGGGCGAGCACTCCAAGATCGGGACCATCAGCGAGGAGCTGGCCGATGTGCTGATGTACGTCTGCACCATAGCCAGCTACTACAAAGTGGACCTGGAGCAGGCCTTCCGCGACAAGGACAAGATCCACGCCGGCCGCACCTGGCGCTAGCAGGGTCAGGTCTTTACTTTTGCCCGCTAACACAGACCTACCGGGGCGGCCCGGAGGTTTTGTTTTTGTGGCGGGCGCGGAATATTTGGTTCAATTGCTGTGCCGGACCGGGAGCTTTATGCGACTTCTGAAAAACTTTGCATTTTGGGTGATGGTGTTCTGTTTTGAGGGCGATGTCTATGGCGGACAGGCTTCCGCGCGGTTATCCTCACTTTCCGATTCCCTGATCAAAAACTATCTCGCCCAAGGCGTCCAGCCAAAAGTTACCCTGGCGGTCTTTCAGTTCAATTGCGATGCCCAGCTTGAGAAAAGGCGCGTCGGCTTTGCCGTATCCGAGCTGATGTCCCACCGTTTCGTCGCGGACGGAACTTTCACCGTGGTTGAGCGTGGAGAGATCGGGAAGCTTCTGCAGGAGCAACGGTTGCAGGCGTCCGGCGCGGTCGATAACGACATCGCAGTCAGGCTTGGGCAACTGGCCGGCGCCTCGGTGGTTCTGCTCGGCAATATTCAAAAAGTCGGCGATGAGTATCAGGTCAACGCGCGTCTCGTGAGCGTCGAGACGGGGG
>Ga0209212_1007897_pt1 | contig 11578 bp, 13 predicted proteins | sample RifGroC2_FD_183996 | JGI IMG/M metagenome (GOLD analysis project Ga0209212, IMG submission 183996) | Groundwater microbial communities from Rifle, Colorado, USA - Groundwater C2 (SPAdes) (version 2) | ecosystem: Environmental > Aquatic > Deep subsurface > Groundwater | place: Rifle, Colorado...
CCGCGCCCCTACACGACAAAATATTCAAGGAGTGCACATATGAAAACATTCGGAGGCCCTGTCCTCTTTCTCGACCGCAGCGACATCAACACCGACGAGATCATCCCGGCCAAGTACCTGACCGAGATCACCAAGGAAGACCTGAAACCCTATATCCTGGAAGATCTGAAGCTGCCCGGCTTCGACCCCAAAGGACCAAAAACCAGAAACGCCCGGGTGATCGTGTCCCGCGCCAACTTTGGCTGCGGCTCATCCCGCGAGCATGCCCCCTGGGTGTTCGAGGTCAACAACATCACCGCGGTGATCGCTGAATCATTTGCCCGCATCTTCCGCCAGAACATGTTCAACTGCGGCATGGCCGCCATTGAACTGCCCAAGGCCGATCTCGACCTGATCTTCTCCCATGCCGGCGATGAAGATGCATCCATGAACATCGATATCGAGGCCGGAACCATGACCATGAGCGGTGGCGGCAAGCAGAAAACGTTCAATTTTGAAATATCCCCCTTTGACAAAGCCCTGGTGCTGGCCGGCGGCTGGGTTGATTACGCGGATCAGAAATATTAACAAAGGGGGGCAAACATGAGAACTATTAAGAAGCTTACAACCACTGTAATGGCAGGGATTATTGCTGTACTGATGCTTGCAACCCTGGCAGCTGCGGCAACGGTCGAGGTGAAAACAAAAGACGGCATCGGTTACTATCTGACCGATGACAAAGGCATGACCCTGTACCTGTTCAAGAAGGATGCACCCGGCAAAAGCGCCTGCCTGGCACAAACCGGCTGCCTTGAAAGATGGCCGATCTACTTTGTCGATAAAGTGGAGCCGAGCGGCGGCGTCAGTCCGGGCGCGTTCGGCACCATAACCCGTGACGACGGCAAAAAACAGACCACCTTCAAAGGTCTGCCGCTGTACTACTTCTACAATGACAAGGAACCAGGGGATACCAACGGGCAGGGACTCGGCAACGTCTGGCATACAGCCGCTCCGTAGCAGAGAAAGCCATAAGCACAGAACTAAAAGTCCCCGCCAACCAGCGAGGACCTTGATAACAACATGAGCCCTGCAGAAATGCGGGGCTTTTTACATCAGAACTGTCGGCTCAGCCCGAGATGAAGAGCCACATCCGGCGCCGTGGCAACTGCCACATCCTCGGAGACCCCGATGTCCAGGCGATAATCGCCGAAAAGTTTCAGTGCCCCACCCATAATCAGCATCAGCGGGTATCGGGAAAGCTCGTCCAGCGAACTGTCGCGGTAGAACGGGGTACTGCCGTTAAGCTGAACCTTAAAGGAGATCCACTCCGCAGGCCTCCAGCCAACCCCGATGGTACCGAAGCCAACGAAATTCTGCTGCTGATCTCGCAGGACCTTGCCGTCAGTCATAGCCATCCCGCCCGCTGAACCGAACAACCCCAGGCTGCCCCACTCAGTGAAATTGGTCATGCTGCCGCACAGGGAAAGGGCAAAGTCGGTGCTGCCGCTACCCTGCAGCGATGCGCTGTCGCCTGTCGGCAGCTTGAGTGCCGCCCGTAAAGACAGGCTGTCATGCTCCCCATTGTCGCGGGTTTCGTAGAGTTTCATCCCCCCGGTCAGACTGACATCACCAATACCAGAGCCGGCATTATTCATTGCAAGCTTCTGCACGCCATCTTTACTGTAGCTGTAATTCATCCGGTTCTTGGCTGCGGTATCGCGCCCACCCTGAGGCAGACCAAAGGTCTTGTGCCACTCGATGATGAAGTTGTCCAGAAAACCGCCTCCGTCCAGCAGATAGGGAATCTCGACACCTGCCTCGAAACGCTGGCCGAGGCCGTAACTGGCAGCCAGTGTCCAACGGTAGGATTCTCCATCAAGCATGATTTGCTCACGGACTGTCCTATTGAGCGTGTAGCTGCTGGCAATATCCTGGGAGAGAGTGGCCGTGACCCGGCCGGCTGGAGCCAGTGCAGCGTCCGATTGGGCAGGAAGCCCGAAGATTCGCACCAGGGGACTCTGGTTCACGGTTCGGAAGGGAGTTATCTCCATATCGAAAGCCGAGGCTGGGGCGGTTATGAAGAGACACGCCAGGAAAGCCGGCAGAACAACACGCCGCCAGTTATGCATCCCTGCTTGCCTTTCCATCTATGGCAGCACTTTTACCGACACGGTATTTATCAATAAGATGCGTCAGCAACTTGAGACCTTCCAGGATCTTCCTGCTTTCCACCGCATTGTAGGAGATCAGCTCCTCGACCCGCCGCACGGCATCCACCGCCTGCCTGGCCACGGCAATCTGGCGCGACGCATCTTCCTTCAACTCACGTGTCCTGTTGTTGTCATCCATGACGCTTTTCAGGTAGACACGGCTCCCCTGGGCCTGCTCCTGAGCCGAGGAGTTTACGCGGTGAGCCAGCTCGCGCATCTGCTCCAGATTCATAACAATCAGGCTGGTTCCTTCCTGTTGCTGCTCAGTGGTCATGGTGATCTGCTGGACCCGCTCCAGGTTTTCCTGAGCCACCTCGCTGATTTGCTGGATGTTGATCGCCTGGTCGGATATCTCACTGGCGATACTCGCTCCCATGCCGGAGGCTTCCTCAGCGCTCTTCTCGATCGCAACCAGGGCTTCGTTGGCCATGGCAGAGATCTTGACCCCCTCATTAACCTTGTCCTTGCCCTGGGTAACGGAGCGCTGCACCGCAGAGGTCTCCTTTTGGATATTGCGCACCAGCTCTTCTATTTCCTTGGTGGAGGCAGAGGTGCGGTGGGCAAGGGAACGTACCTCCTCGGCCACCACTGCGAATGCCCGACCACGCTCTCCGGCTTGGGCAGCAATGATGGAGGCATTCAGCGACAAAAGGTTGGTCTGTTCAACCACCTCCTGAATGACCTTCAGGAATTCACCCACCCGCGCCGAATAACGCGACAGTCGATTGATTGATTCAAAGGACTCGTCACTGCTCTTGACAATTTCCTGCATGGCCATGATCGTAGCCGCCATGCTGCGCATACCTTGCCGGGCCTGATTACGTACATTCTCCGATGCCGCGGCACTTCGCTCGGCATTGCCGCGCACACTGACCTGTGAATTGCTGATCTGATTGATTGAGGCAAAGGTCTCCTCGGTTGAAACGGACAGGCCACTGATATTGTCGGCCGTCTCCCGGATGGCGTGGGTCATCTCCTCGATGGAGCTGGATGTTTCAATCACGAAGGTAGAGTACTGATTGATATTTTCGGCAATGATATCGGTAGTGGCACTCATCTGTGCCGATATGGTGGCCCGTTCCTCGGTGCGGCTGGAAAGTTCCTCCAGTTCGGCAATAACCGAGGAAAAGGCATTATTCATGTTCTCCATGGCTGCCGCAGCATCGCGCACCTGGGCAACCTCCTTGTCGTCACCCGACATCATGCTGTTGATGATCAACTTGAGTTGTTCCTCGGCAGCAACAATCTGCTCCAGAAGCTGTTTTCGCTCGGCCCGTCTTTTTTCAACCGTAGTAATGATAACATCGTTGAAAGACGAGATGGCCCTGATGTCGTCCAGCGACTCTTCCCGGTTGGCTGTCTCGTCTTCGGACAACTGGAGACTCGCCACAACACGTGACTGATCAGCACGTATCCCGGCAACAACCTTCCCCATAAAAACGGAACAGAGCAGGGAAATCAGAAGGGATGTAAAGGCAATGCCTATGAGGACCTGGGTTCCGGACCCAGCGGCAAGCAGCAAAAGCCCCACCACCACGGCGACCAGGAGTGACGTTACCACCATTTTGAATCTTATTGCCGACATGCTTATCTGTTGATTATCCGTCATGCAGACACCCTCATGGGATGGATGAGATTAATGCGTGTTTGTATCACGGCGGGTAGGTACTGTCAACGAAACTGAAACGAAGAAAACTCCGCCTCATTCGTGATTTATGGCATTTTACAGGAGGTATGCCGCCGTCGAAAGCGGTGGTGACGGCATAACCGTCAGTACAGTCAACCTGAAACCGTATACAGGTTTTGCAATACTTGATTTTTTAGCTTTTCAGTGAGATACTACAGTCAATTTTAACGTTTATCAGGAGGATATAATGTTTGGATTTGGCATGCCGGAGATGATAATCATACTGGTCATCGTGCTGGTGGTTTTTGGCGCCGGCAGATTACCGGAGATTGGCGGCGCCCTGGGTAAAAGTATCCGCAACTTCAAGAAGGCCTCTGAAGGCAAGGACGAGATTGAAATCAAGCCCAAGAACGATGACAACGAAAAAAAGGGCTGAACAGTAAGTTGGAGAATATTTTCCAGGGTTTTTGCAGAAGGTAATTTCGTTAACGCTCTTATCCAGTTAACAGGATTATTGCCTGGGCAGAGTTTCAACACAAAAAGCGGGAAAGGCATAAGCCTTTCCCGCTTTTTGTTTCAGTGCCATACAACTGCAAACAGCTACGAGTTGAGGTACTCTCCGATCTTCTCGGTCAGAGTGCTGTAGATACGGCGACACTCATTTTCGTCCTTTTCCAGCAGCGTCACGCGGAACCCTTGCAGCGGGGTGGAAAAGGAGGACAGCGGCACCACACAAATACCGGTTGCAGCCAGGATGTGGTAAACGAAACGCTTATCCAGGGACACACCCGGCTGGTTGACCAGCCCATCGACCAACTCCTTGACCTCGGCATTGGCAATGGGTATGGACTGGCGATTGGTGAGCAAGCCTTCCTTGAAGGCCACTGCCATATAAAAAGCGCCATTGGTACGGTTGACCTGCAGGGCCGGCACCTGGCTGAGAAAATCATAGGTTATATTGCTCATCCGCTCGTAACTGGCGATGCGCTCCGCCAGGTAGGATGCGTACTCGGGATGACGCACAACTGCCGGGATAATAGTCTGGGGCAGTGTTGTAGAGCAGACCTCGTTCATCTTGCCGGTCAGGATCAGGTTGATGTACTTGCGGAACTGCTCATCCTTGTGACCGTTGTAAACCTCGATCCAGCCGCAACGGGAACCGGGCCAAGGAAACTCCTTGGAGATCCCTTTCAGGGAGATGGCCGGGACATCACCGATTACGTCGCTGATGGGAACGGTTGTCTCGCCGTTGTAAACAATATTGGTATAAACCTCGTCGGAGATTATGAACAGGTCGTTTTCGCGGGCAACGGCCACAATCTCCTCCAGCATCTCCTTGGTGTAAACCATGCCGGTGGGATTGTCCGGGTTGATAATCATTATGGCGCAGATGTTCGGGTTATACTTGACATGGTTGCGCAGATCATCCATGTCCGGGTACCACTTGTCCTCCGACTTGAGACGGAACAGGGAGGGCGCCGAGTGGGCGTGGCCAATCTCACCCAGGGTATGGGTGGTGTAGGAAGGAGACGGCATCAGCACCCGCGCCTCTGACCGCAGACAGCCATAAATCTTGGCAATGGCATCACCCAGGCCGTTGAAGAAGATGATGTCGTCCGGTGTGATCTGCGATCCGCCACGGCTGTTGGTGGTCTCGCAAATAAACTCGCGGGTTTCCAGCACGCCGCGCGTATGACAATAACCCCAGGTATGGTTATCCATAACCGCCTTGGCCACGATCTCCTTCATCCATTCCGGGATGACCTCGCCCTTAACGATCGGATCGCCGATATTTTCCCAGTTGATCTTGACACCGTGCTTCTGGAGCTTTTCCGCCACGTTGACAATGTTCCTGATTTCGTAAGTCAATTCCCCGGTACCGGGACTAACCAGCTCAGTTCTCATTTTTGCCTCCTCGGCATGGTATATTTCGCACAATCGGATTGTCAGTAAACAAAACAGCCGTGGACGACTGCCCACGGCTGTTCAATACGGATCTGGATGGCAACGGAGATCAGCGAACAGCAGGCACACGTGCGGCATTACGCGCCGCGGCGTACATAGCTCGTCCTGCTGCCATGTTGAAGATCATCTGTTCCATGATTGGCTTCAATATCATACCGAAATCGGCACGTCAACGGTTTTGTGGTATCGGCCTGAAACAGACCAAGACCGTTACTGTTTGCTGATTGATATAATCCGTTCCAGGCCGATCAGCAGCCTGCCGTCATCATCCCGCCAGCGCAACCAGCCCAACGAATTCTGGTCCGGCATTACCAGGGCCCAATCTTCCTCAAACTTGATAATCTTGAAACTCTTTTTAGAAACCTGCGTCTGCAGCTCACCTTTTCCCGGCTCCTGAAAAAGCTGGTAAAACTGTTTGCGCAGTCCAGGCAACAACCGCCCCAACTGCCCCTTGAAGAAGCTGTCCCACGGATGAAAAGCGCCCTGGCGTCGTGGCATCAGCCAGGCCTCCCGGCCGGCATCGTCATATACCACCCGCAACCAGTTCCCTTTGCGGGACGTGACAATCAACGGCAACTTGGAGTTGCTCATACCGAAGATCCAGTCGTAAGGAGGAACTGTACCGCCATTCAACTCACCAAGCCGCGAGATGGCTGGTTGCTCATAAAGATAAAGCGGCTCCGGCTTTGCACCATCAACGCCAGGAACAACCGACAGCAACAGGATGCCGATACCGGTGTAAGGCCTCATTTTTACAGGCGCAGTAGCAGCATTGGGGCACGTCGGCAACAGGACCACCAGTGCTATGAATATGGCAATTATGGATTTCATTTCAATGACAGCAGACCGCCCCTGATGGAATGTTTATAACAGTATGCTACAAACGTGCCACCGATAGGATGGTAAGTCTCTTTATTCGAAGTGCGTTCGGAGTTGCTCCAGATAGGGCAGTGCTCCGGCATCACTATCGTTCGGTGCCCATGACGCCTTTTCGGCTTCGGTCAGCGGCAGATAGGGGCCTGCCTTGCATTCATAAAACACCGTTCCAGATTCAAGACTCACAGCAGTATGATAAACACCATGGGGGATATCAACAGCCAGATTGCCGGATTGGTGGGACAGGGTCACCGCCTGGAGCACGGCGCCGGTATCGGAAAACGTGATAACACCCAGGCGGCCACTCATCAGAATAAAGGCCTCATCCTTTTCCGGATCCAGGTGACGATGGGGGCAGATATAGGAGGGAGGTTCGACGGCGTTCAGCAGGCGATGACAACGGGATTCATCAGCCGGGTGGATATTGTGGTTTTTCCGCAGGCGGGGCGACAACCTCGCCTGCTCGGTGACCTGATGCAGAAGATCACGGGTGACCAACTTCATATCATCTGTCTACAATGGCGAACTGGTTGCCGTCAAAATCGGCGATTACCGCCATCTTGCCCCAGGGAGTGTGTTCCAGCGGTTCGATAAACTTCACTCCGGCAGCCTGAAGGCTCTCGCACAGAGTATCGATCTGCTCCACCTTCAAGGAAATGGCGGTATGCCTCCCCACCAGTTTTCGGGCTTCATCAGTCAGCGCCAGGGAAACTCCCATGGTAGTGGGCGCACCCGGAAAGAATTCAATCAGCATCTCGGACTGCCCGGCCACAGGAAACTTCAGCAAATCTACATAAAACGACTTGGCCTTGGCCAGGTCGGTAACAAATACCACGATATTTTTCATGGAAACGTTCATTGGCAACTCCATTTATCCCGAAAAGGCGGTTGGAATAACACTGAGAAACGGAGAACACAGAGAAGCAGGAATATATGATTTTACTCCGTGTTCTCTGTGTGCTCCGTGTTTCAAACGTTTTGCAGGGTTTATTTCTGGGACAACCGATGTACGCATTCCACCATGAATTTGGCATTCTCCGGCGGTACCGTCGGCAGGATGCCATGCCCCAGGTTGAAGATATGCCCCGGACGCCCGGCGTTCTCATCCAGAACCCGCTTTACCTCGCGTTCGATAATGGCCTGCGGGGCAAACAGCACGGTCGGGTCCAGGTTCCCCTGCACCGCCATGTCGGGACCAAGTACGTTGCGTGCGCTGGACAGATTGACATGCCAGTCCAGGCCCATCACATTACCACCGGCTTTTTTGACCGTCTCCAGCATGGTTCCGGCACCCTTTACAAAATGGATCACCGGAGTCTGCATCCGGTTCAGGCCGTTAATCAGCCGGGTTGTATAGGGGAGAACATAAGCTTCGTAATCGGCGGGCGAAAGGATACCGCCCCAGGTGTCGAAGATCTGGATGCATTGCGCCCCGGCCTTGATCTGGGCGTTCAGATACTCCATGCTCATGGTGGTGATCTTTTCCATCAGGGCCGCATAAACAGCGGGCGCAGTGTACATCATGCGCTTGATCTGGGCAAAATCCTTGCTCCCCTTCCCCTCCACCATATAGCAGGCCAGGGTAAAGGGCGCCCCGCCGAAACCGATCAGCGGCACCTTGGATGCCAGCTCCCGGCGCAGGATCTTGAGGGTTTCCAGGACATAGGGCACATCCTGCTCCATCTCGGGGATACGCAGCTTCTCCACGTCAGCCATCGACCTGATCGGATTTTCAAAGACCGGTCCAGGAACAAAGTCCAGCTTCATCCCCATCGGTTCCACCGGGGTCAGGATGTCGGAAAAGAGGATCGCGGCATCCACTCCCAGAATATCCACCGGCTGGATGGTGACCTCGGCGGCCAGCTCCGGTGTCTTGCACAACTCAAGAAAGGTGCACTTGGAGCGCACGGCCATGTATTCGGGCAGGTAGCGGCCCGCCTGGCGCATCAGCCAGACCGGCGTACGGTCAACCGGTTTTCCCCAGCAGGCATCGAGAAAGCGTGTATTCATATGGTCTCCAATACAGTGTAAACTAAAATAAATTAAGCAAAATGAATTGAAATTGTAGTGCTTTACTGCGTAAAAAGTCAAATCATTTGAGGTTGGCTGCTGCCCGCTCCACCACAAAAACATGCCCGGCCAGCAAAACCTGATCGCCGGGATACAGCTTGCGGCCCCGCCGCAGTTCCACCGCACCGTTCACCGACACATGTCCTTCAGAGATGATCAATTTTGCCTCGCCACCGGAACCGACGGCGTTGACCCCCTTGAGAAAACTGTCCAGCTTGATGTACTCCGTAACAATACCAAAAGACATATTCACCATTCCCTTTGTGCGCTTGTTGTAATGCATTTGCGGAAGGCAACCTTACCATGCCCCTGGAGTGGCACACAAATGAAAAGGGCTGTACAGCACTTGCCATACAGCCACTTTGATCTTTTTGCGATGCTGCCGGTCAGGCAGTTTTATGTTCCCGTCAAGCTCTTATGTTCCATTCAGGCTCTATAGTCTTGCCGCAGATGGGACAGGTTACCTTGAACATGGTGAAGGAATTTCCGTTTATCTCCACATCCGATGGATGTACGATCGCTTTCAGCAACTCACCAAGGCCAAATTCCTGGCCGCAGCAGGCAGGCTTTATCTGCCGTACCGTTTCTCCCTTGAAAACCGCCTCGTAATTCCTCAACACGAACAACTTGCGCTGTATCTCTTCGATGGGCCGCATGTTTTCTCCTGTTAACCGGATGACAATATGTTCTCGGCAAACTTCCGATCTCTGAATCAAGGATGCAATATATCCTGAATTGTTTTAACCAGGGTGCGCTGGCTTAGTGGTTTTCTAAGAAATTTCACATTTTCCGCAGCAAGCAGCGGCTTGAGAATATCGTTTGGGTGACCACTGATAAAGAGCGTCGGCAAACCAGGCCTGAGTTTGTTCACTTGCTCGTAAACCTCGCTGCCGTCCATGAACGGCATAATAACGTCCGAGACAAGCAGATCAAACGAATCCTGATTGTCGCGGAAAATCGAGACCGCCTTACTTCCGACTACGTGATAATCGGCATTTTCCAGCATGGCGGTAACAACTGTGCGCACATCATCATCGTCATCTACCAGCAGAATTCTTGCGCGGTCGGATTGCAAAACCTCTGCCCCATCCTGCAATTTCTGCGGCACGGACAGCAGAGGCTCTCCGGACATTGAACGACTTGACCCGAAAGACAATTCACTATCCTTGACAATATTTTCTGCATTACCGGAAGCAAGTGCATAGGCAAATTCGCCGCAAGGCTCCAGATGGCCGCGCATCAGCAATCTGATAAAACCGTGGCTGAATTCCTTGGGAGTAAAGCCGATGTGCTTGCACTCGGACTGCAGCCAGGAGACATCGATGGTCCGATTCTTCTGATTCTGGGTCTTCAGCAAGGTCAGAATAGAGTTCTCAACTGAATTGAGTTCATTGTTTTGTATTTCCGGATCCAGATAGCGCATTTGATGCAAGCGGGCTTCCTGATTCATGGCTTCACCTCTTAGTGCTCCGTGGCTGGACAATGTATACATACCTTTGTTCCAATACACAAAAAGTGCCAACTTACAGATAAAATATCTGTTTGCTTTAGATTCAGCTAGTTGCATGGGAAATGGAGAGAAGTTTAACTGTGATGGCGAACGAATACAGGAGTGCCAAACGTAAAGTTTCTTTACACTCGTTTTGAAAAACATGGCGCAAAGGCTTATGTAGAGCGGCTTTACGCAACTTCGTAAAGTTTCTTTACACTTTACACTTTCGGTGGCAAACCGTGTACTGGCGGGGTTTTGCTGAAACGTAAAGGAACTTTACACCGGATAAATATTGGATTTACCATAAACAGTGGACAAACTAATGAAACCTCTGCTATTTTGCGGCACGGCTCATATTATGAATTTAATCAACCACCTGCATAGCCTTCGGGCATTCCTGATAACCCTCTGTCTGGGGCTGTGTCTTTCTCCCTGTCTTGCCTGGGGCGAGGATGATGTAAGGACCCTGGATCTGTATAGTGCCTACCAGGAAATATCCTCCACCGCATCCCGTTCACCAAAACAGCTTTCCCAGACCGCCGAAAACGTCACAGTTGTCACCTCCAAGGAGATAGAACAGCTCAACGCCCATACCCTGGGCGACGTGCTGGCCACGGTTCCCGGCCTTCAGACCTTGCATTGGGGTGGCCCCGGCAGTGTTGTCTACACCTATATCCAGAGTTCGGCAAACTCCCATGTACTGGTGCTGATGGACGGCACCCCGCTCAACAACCTACCAGACAACTATGCGGAAGTCTCCATGGTCCCGGCCCGGATCATCGAGCGGATCGAGATCGTCAAGGGAGCTGCCTCCTCAGCCTGGGGCCAGGCCCTGGGCGGAGTAATCAACGTCATCACCAAGGCGCCGGAACTCGGACGGATCATCGGCGGCAGCGCCAGCGCCTCCATCGGCGAGCGTACCACGGCGGATGCCGGCGCCGAACTTAGCGGCAGCAGCAACAATCTGGGCTATTATCTCTCCGGCGGCTACCTTGGTTCCGACGGCCTGCTGCCCCACCTCACAACCTACTCCAGAAACGCCTATGCCAAGCTGACCTATGACCTGCCGGACCGCAGTCAACTTTGGGGCACCTTCCGTTTTAACAATTTCAGCCGGGTGGACAGCTACGTTACTGATCCGGCCTTTGACTTCACGCAACGCGAGGCAAATCAGCAGCTGTATGCCAACCTGGGTTACAAAAAGGCGCTGACCGAACAGCTGGGGTTGGAACTGTCAGCCCGCCATGTCTCCAGGAATTTTGATAATTATTTTAACCTGGTCAGTGACGGCAGTCTCGTGCAGACTGTTCTTGGTAAGGATCGGGTGACCGGGGGAAGCGCCAAGCTGGTGTGGCGGGG
>Ga0209212_1007898_pt1 | contig 11576 bp, 8 predicted proteins | sample RifGroC2_FD_183996 | JGI IMG/M metagenome (GOLD analysis project Ga0209212, IMG submission 183996) | Groundwater microbial communities from Rifle, Colorado, USA - Groundwater C2 (SPAdes) (version 2) | ecosystem: Environmental > Aquatic > Deep subsurface > Groundwater | place: Rifle, Colorado...
GGAATATTTAATTATATATAACACCTTTAGACCTCACGGCAGTCTGGACTATAAGACTCCTCTCGAGGTATATTCTCAATACTGGAACAATTCTACCAAACTGCACAAAGAGATGTGGACTCATACAAATAAGCCGAATTGCTTTAAAAAAACCAAAAATCATGCTAAAATATAAAGATTTATATTAATAGCATTTTAATGATCCATTCCGCTTTAACATATATAAACAGAATTTTAAACACTTCAACTCACGAATGGCCGCGAATAGGAATAAGCTGGTCTCTTTCCTTTTGCTTTAAAATCAGCATGATTATCGGATGGACAATATTGCTGTCATCTTTTGTAAGCCGCATGGGAGTAAAATATTTACCATATTTATTTGTGTTGCATGCAGTTTTTACCATACTGGGAACAATCTTATACAGTGAACTGGTTTATATTTTCAAAAAAGAAAAATTATTAATAGCCACCGCGGCTTTAATCGCTTTTTCACTGTTCGGTGCATTTATTTTCGCTCATTATAACGACCTGTTTTTCTTCACATTCCTTTTAATAGGCGGTTCTTTGCTTCTATCCCAAATGGGAATTTTAATTTCCATATTTAACGAAGAATTATACACGCCTCTTGAAAGCGAAAGAACTTTTCCGATAATTGAATCTGCCGAAACAATCGCCGGTTTATCAGCAGGTATTTTAATAACATTATTATCCCACTATTTGCATCCACGTGATTTTATTTCCATCTGGATTGGATTTACTCTTTTAGTGATACCGCTTATTTTTATATTTATTAATTATCATAAAAATTTACCAAAAATCGAATTAATTGAAAGTAAAAACACATTAAAACCGGTGGGAATCAAAAATTTTCGGAAAAATTTTCAAATAATTAAAAAAATCCCCTTTCTAAAAGGACTATTGATTGTGATAATTCTTCAATGGTTTTTCATAAATCTATTTGAATTTCAATATACAAAAGCAATTAATGCTTCCATAATTGAAGACCATTCTAAAAAGGTCGCGTATGAAAAAAGCATTGAACAGAAAAATATTTCAAACAATACACATAAACTGACCCGTGTTCAAAAACCTCCTGATTTAGAACAAGAATTAACAAAAAAACTCGGATCAATGCATATTATTTTCAGCGGTTTCGCGTTAATCGTTCAACTGTTTGTAGCGAGCCGGCTTATACGAAACCTCGGCATAATCGGTTCAATGATAATAAATCCTTTAGTAATGCTATTCGCGAGTATAGCTTTAACATTCAGATACAATTTTTTTACAGCCGTAATCGCCAAAACAGGTTTTGAAATTTCCAACGTCATCTTCAAAAACCCCTATCACTCTTCATTTTACGCATTATCATCAAAATATCGAAAACAAGCAAAAGAATTTTTGGAAGGCATAGGAAAACCAATAGGCGCGATTTTCGGAACATTAATAATAATCCTCTTTCAACAGCTTTATTTGCAAAAAAACCTAACCTTTGCCATAAACATCACCTTAATTTCCGTATGTATACTTTTAATCAGCCATCTTTTACTGATTCAAAAAAAATACACAAAAATGTCCACTATTCCCCTGTGGGAAAAAAGTGATGAACAAAGCAAATTAACAGCATTGGAAATATTAAGTCAAAAAGGCCATTTCGGGCGAACAAAAGTTTTAATCAACACTTTAAATGATCCGAAAACCAACCGAGAAATTAGAATTAAAACACTGGAGGTTCTTGGTATAATTAAAAACACAACTTCCATACCCGATATTCTCAACTGTCTTCAGGATGAAGACGTAATGATTCGAAAAGCCGCATTGGAAAGTTTGGAAGAATTTGAAAATTTGGATTCGTATGTAAATAAAAACGCGTTTACTCTTTACCTGATAACCAGCACCTTAAAAAATTTATTCGATAAAGAGACAAATGAAGATAACCTTTCTTTAATAATCAAAATCCTATCAAATTTCAATAATACCAATACTGTTGAATTCATAATCAATAAACTCAAAACATCAAAAAGCGATAACATTAAAGTAAGTTGTATCAGTGCCTGCGCTCAGTTCAAAGATCCTAATTGCACCTACTATGTGCTGCCTTATCTTAACTCACCGAATCTTTATATTAGAGTCAAAACAATAATCGCATTATGGCAATTTCCCAAATATAAAAATCTTCTTCAAAAAGAAATCGATCAATTATTAAAAAATCAAAATATCAAAAAAGACCCTCTTTTGTATATAGAACTTATATCCGGCTTAAATCTGGAGAAAAAATTCAAATATATCTATCATTTCCTTTATTCAGATAATATTGAAATTAAAATAAAAGCCGCGATTGCTCTGACAAAATCCGACTCAAACAAAGCTTATGAAATACTTGCCAACCGGATTCTGGAAAACAACCCTGAAATAAATTATAATATTAATAATGCGATCAAAGATTTACCTGAAAAAAGCCAAAAAGAATTTAGAAACATTCTTAACCAAAAAGCTTCATTATATTTAAATAAAATATTCAAAAAAATCAAAAACAAAAAATTGGAATCTTTGGATAAAAACACATTGATGAAATTATTGAATATTTATAAAGTTACTGATTCATATGAAGAATATTATCAAGTAATGGAAAAAATTAACTTGGAAAAAACAAATGTTTAAAATATTTAAAACAACACTTCTGGCTAAATTCGCGTTAATAATAATTATTATCACCGGTGCTTTTACAATCGGATATTACTTGGCATATGATTCCAACCTCTTAAAAACATTTCCTCCTTTATATTTTACAGCGATTTTAATTATTTTTGCGTTATTGAATTTTCTTTTGATTTATGAATATATTTCCAAACCGTTTAAAGTTGTTTTATTGGAAATTAAAGCGCTTTTAACCGGCAGAAAATACAAAAAAATTTATACTGAAAGATTTGATGAAATAGGCATAATTGCTCATTTTTTCAATCAAATGACAAAATCACTGGAAAAAGCTTCTTCAGACATCAAAGACCGCAGAAGATTATCAGCGGAACTTGATATAGCCAGCAAAATCCAAAAAGAAACCCTGCCTAAAAACGTGCCTGACACAACAGATTTAACAATTATAGCAAAATCCAAACCGGCCGGAGAAATCGGCGGAGATTGCTTTGATTTCGCCCATAATAAAGATAATTTTTATTTCTTTATTTCCGATGTTACAGGCCATGGAATAGCATCAGGGCTTATAATGATGATGGGACATACATTGATTATGACATTCGCAAAAATGTTTTCTACAGGTTATGAAGTGCTTTTTCAAACCAATAAATTTTTAAAACCCCTCATGAGTTCCATCATGTTCATTACATTAACTCTAGTCCGATGGAATCAAACAGATAAAAAACTATATGCTACCGGCGCCGGACATGAACATATAATAGTTTATCAAACTAAGAATAAGAAATGCTTTGTGGAAAAATCCGGAGGCATTGCTTTGGGAATGATTGAAGATAATTCAAAAATTATCAAAGAAAGAGAGATCCCATTTGAAAAAGGAGATCTGCTCGTTCTATTCACGGATGGAATAACAGAATCCAAAAATATTTATGGCGAACTTTTTGGATTACAAAGATTACTGGATATAATTGAAGAAAACGCTGAACAAAAACAAACAGAAGAAATATTCGATATAATCACGGAAAAACTGCAAAATTTTACGGAAAACCATATCCAAGAAGATGATATGACTATAATTCTTTGCCGCTATAATAAAGAAAATTCCATTTCACCGGAAATTAATACGATTCAATGGAAGATATAGTAATGGTAGCAGGAGTGAGAATTGAACTCACGACCTCGGGCTTATGAGTCCCGCGCTCTAACCAACTGAGCTACCCTGCCGAGCTTTTTGGTTGCGGGGGGAGGATTCGAACCTCCGACCTCCGGGTTATGAGCCCGACGAGCTGCCACTGCTCTACCCCGCGATATATTTAAAACAAAGAAAACTTAACATCAATAAAATAAAAATTCAAGAAGAAAAAAGTGTAATCAGCATTACTTTTTCAAAACTTCCTCAATTACCGATTTAATAGCTGAACTTATCAAAGCATCTTCAAGAATTACAGCTGATAATTTACTTTCATTATAAGTGACAAAAAAAACCTTATTCAAAAAAACATTGACTTCCAAATTTTCAGGAAAACTGATGTTTTCAATAAATTTTATATATTCTTCCAAATTAATATTCCTATCTCTGAAATAATTCCTAACCTCAACAACATTCTTCGCATCCGCAAATATCAAAGTTCTGCAATTATTATTCTCTAAACGTTTAAATAAAAATTCATATTTCATTTCCAATGCTTCATCTTTTGCCTGAAGAATCGTATCAGGACTAAAAAAAAATAAAGTATAAATTTCCGCGTCACAAATCTCAATTTCTTTATATAATTTTTTTATCCCCGGCAAATTTTCCAAAAATACAACTCTTGGTTTTGAACTTTCCGGATTAATATATGACATAATTTGAGGAATCAAAATTTCCAAATCAGTTTTTGTTCTTCTCAAATCATTGATTTTTCTTTCCACAAAACTGACTAAATTATCTACCGAGATTACAGAAAAATACTTTATTTCAGCTTTTATAAACTGACTGATCAGACCTTTTCTAAATAAAGTCTCCAAAATTGCGTAAGTCGTGGTTCTGTTTAAACCCGCGGATCTGGCTAAAACCGAAGCAGGCTGAGGCCCCAATTTCAAAGCGGATAAATATATTTCAATTTCCTTGTCAGACAACCCTACATTCCGCAAAATTTCTTCAATCATGGATCAAAATTTATTGTATAATAAATTTATAAAAACATTAAACATGTTGTCAATTTCCATCAACACCCTTCATTTTATCAATAAAAAAGACAAAATTCAATACTCTCTTACAAACAGGCTAAATCTTTGACATTAAGCTTTAAAGTCATTAAAATGCTATATTGACAATTTAACTATAAATAATTTTAATTCGTTTTTATTTTTAATTTAACCTATTTAGTTATGCCGTCTTCCAATGTAATCCCAACGTTTGAAACATTTGAAACTCAAAAAAATCTTAACAACATTGGACAAATCGTTAAAAAACTTCTAATACTTTTATCGTCTAAAGAAAAATACATTATTGAAAAAAGATTTGCCTTAAAAAATAAAAGAGAAACATTGCAACAAATTGGAAATCATTTTCAAATTACCAGAGAACGTGTTCGTCAAATAGAAGAAAGTGCTTTAAACAAGCTTAATAGACATGCGAAACATACTGATTTAACCGTTATTAATAAACTGGCTGTATTGATAGTTAAAAAGAACGGCGGATTAATTGAAGAAGACAATTTAATTTCCACGATAATCAATATAACAAAAAATGAATCAGACCCATCAATAAAATCATATATAAAATTATGCCTTACCCTGGAGGAAAGTTTGACAAAATATTTCAACAGTCAATATAAAAAACCATACTGGAAACAAATTACCATATCCGAAAACATCATAGATGCGTTATGCCAAAAATTGGTTGAAACTTTGGAAAATTCAGAAAATACCAGAGAAAAAGAATCATTGGTTAATGAAGTATATGAAAAAATGGACGAAAAACTTAAAAATGAGACAAATATGGAGATGCTTAATTCATTACTATATGTGGATAAACGTATACTCCATATCAATATGTCCCAAATCGGATTAGAAAATTGGCGCCATATAAATCCAAAAACAATTAAAGACAAAGCAATATATATATTAAATGAAAAAAAAGAGCCTCTTCATTTTATGGAAGTGGCAAAATACATAAAAGAAAAGAATTTTGATGAAAAATATATCAATTACCAAGCTGTTCACAACGAATTGATCCGAAATGAACAATTTGTTTTAATAGGACGCGGAATATATGCGTTAAAAAAATGGGGATTTGAAAAAGGAACAGTCAAAGAAGTCATTTCCAACCTCTTAAGAAAGCATAAAACATTAAAACGAGACGAAATAGTGAATTATGTTCTAAAAGTCAGAAAAATAAAAAAACTAACCGTAGTATTAAATTTAAAAGACCAAAAATTATTCAAACGCGTAGGAAGAAACAACTACCAATTGGTTGAGTAGAAAGCTTGCTTAAATTTTATCGGAAAAAACAACAAAAACACATAATTTCTTATCAAATTATGTGTTTAAATATGTCATTTTGAGATGGTGGGCGCTGAGGGATTCGAACCCCCGACCCTCTCGGTGTAAACGAGATGCTCTAGCCAACTGAGCTAAGCGCCCTAATATTTAACAAGCTATTTATATTTATCAAAATTTTATCCTGAAAGCAAGAAAATTTATAAACAAAATTGCATTAAAACATTTTATCATAAATTTTATCCAATAAAGCTTTTATTTCGTTATTCAATTTTCCCTGTGTTATTGATGAAATTTCAACATACACATTCTCATATATAAAACCGCACATAAATGAATATTGTTTGCCATCAGTATTCAAAATTTCCTTAAGTTCAGTACAATAAAAATTATTTTCCACAAATTTTTCCAAACTATTAAAATAATTATTATTTTTAATAATTAACGGCTTTGAAGAATCCGAAAATTTATAATATCTGATCTGCATGCTATCTGAAAAGTTATCCTGACTTTTTATGATCAATTGATGAATAGCCTGATCCGGCTTTGGAAATCCGGCGTAATTCATATAACTCAAATCATTGAAATCAGTTTCCGTTATCACAAATTTACTTCCACTCACTTTTTTGGAATCCGTTAAAGTGTTATCTTTCATTGAAATTTTTAAATTATCATAATTCATAAAATCCAAATCATTATCACTAATTAAAATATTTTTAATATCCACATCTTTATTATTATTAAATACCGCGACTTCTCGAACACTTGATTTATTAAAGCCGGCAATACTTTTAATTGAATAATTATAGACTAAAAAAGCCCCTAGAACCAGCATACAAATTACAATGCTTAAAAAGAAAAATTTATTTTTTAACATAATTGATAAAATAATAAAACATCAAAATTCATATTAGCATAAAGAAAAAAAATATAAAATTTTTATCCAAAATGCCAACCATTATTTTTTAACCAAACTTCCTTTTCCTTATATTGAGGATCAATACCGGCTACAAATCTCCAAAAACTTTTTGAATGATTAAAATGAATCAAGTGCGCAAGCTCATGTACGCAAATATAAAAAAACACTTCTTTTGGTGCAAAAAGCAATTTTGAGGAAATATTAATATTACCTTTTCTTGAACAACTGCCAAATCTGGAATTTTGATTTCTGAACAAACATTTATTGAGCTCACCATGAAAAAATTTTTTGTTTAATTCTTTTAAATAATAAGTTAAAAAACTCTGATTATCTTTCGCCAAAACATTCATGATTGATTTTCTGATTTTAACCTTATCCAAATCATTATCCAAAAAAACATCAATAAAATTTCCTCTCAATTTTATCTTTAATTTTTTTTCGTTTTTATGAAACACTAACTGATAATTTTTATTTAAAGTGCGTAAAATCTCTCCATCATGAAAATCAGGCTGCCATAATTGCCATTCCCTATCGATGTTACTTAATTTTTTATCTGCCCATACAGTAAATTTGTCTATTATTTCTTTTTTCTGAACATCATTTAAATATCGGCTTAAAGAAATATCCAAAACACCATTATTCAACCGCGCGCGGCTATTAAACCCCTTGGAAATTCTGATTTTCGTTTGAAATGAAGACATTTTTAGTAATAAGTAATCACATAACCGGCCTCTCAATTTCCAAAACCTCAACCTCACCGCCTTCCTGCCCTTCCGTAATCGCGTAAACATCCTTATTAACTTTCTTAAATTCATGATACGCACTATTGTATTTATTAACCGTAGTTTCCAAATTTTTACCCAAGCCCTGCATAAAGGCATCATATGATTTTAAATGTTTTCCCAAAAGTCCGATCCTCTTTTTAATTTCATCAACATTTTTCCCAATATTCAATTCTTTCAAATATTGCATAACAGTTTGCAAATAAGCGAAAAAAGTCATTGGCGAAACCATTATCACCCTTTTTTCAAAAGCATATTCAATTAAATTTTTGGAATTTACCGCAACTGATCCCACCTGATGACTTAATAAATTATAAAAAATTCCATCCGCCGGCACATACATCATCGCAAATTCAGTCGTACCCTCATTACTCCTCACGTATTGGCTGGTTTCATCTATCCTGATTTTTATGGATTTTTTAAAATCTCTCTCTAAAAGATCTCTCTTTTCCGCATCAGTTTCATTCACAATTTGATTATATAATTCCAAAGAAAATTTTGCATCAATCGGCAATATTTTTTCCTGTAAAAAAATCGCCGCATCCACGATTTTCCTGTCTTTCTCAAACATATACTGCATTTTAAAAGCTTCCGGAGGTAAAATAGTGGAAAGCATATTTTCCAAAAAAATCTCACCTAAAATTCCCCTTTGCTTTGGGCTTTTTAAAATATTTTCCAAACTCTTCATCTGCTCCGCAAAACTAACCACTTTTTTATTGGTTTCATCCAATTTGGAAAGCCGCTCCGTAACTTCCTGAATGATTTTTGAAGTATGCGTATTAATATCACTGATCTGCTTTGAATTCAGACCAAACTGTTTCTGTAAAACTTCATTGGATTTTTGAAGTTGATTATTAATCGTACTGTTTTGCTCTCTCATTCTTTCATTAAATTGCTTTGTCATCTCAATAATCTGGTTCTGAAGCATCAAAACCGTCTGATCGTTTTTCCTGTTTTCCGTAAAATCCTTTAACTTGTTCCATAACAAATAACTGACTCCCAAAAGCGATATAAACAAAACGATGATTACAACAAAAAGAAAAAATTCCATAAATTAAATCAAAAAATAATAATTTCGTACTCAATATTAGCAAGGATGAACGGTTGTAGGAAAGAGGAAAAAATCTACAATAAAGTCGACCACTTTGGCAAAAAAAGATTAAACTCCCAATTCATCTCTTTCTCCCTCTTCATTTTCCGTAACTTGCATCAAAGTATTGGTATTATCAAAAATATAACAGGAAGGATTAGATCCTATATTCTTGAATTCTCCTTCAAACAAATCCCCAAAAGTCGTATTTCCTTCTTTAGTTAAATTCAAAGTTTTTTCAAAAAAAGCATTTCCATAATCTGAATAATCACCATATCCAAATTGTCCATACTCGGATTGTCCGATAAAAATCGGTTTTGGCATATTTTCAGGTAATAAATCATAAAAATTTCTTATAAAAGTATGATTATAGCATGATGTCAGAATAAAAATATCTTTATTAGCCGGATCTAATGACGATAATTCAGGAAAATTTTTACATCTTTCAACATAAGCCGAATTTAACTCTTCCAAAGTGATTTTTATAGTATTTTTAGTTTCTTTTTGATTTGGTCCTTGATTGTTAATTTCGGGGATTTGTCCATCGGAAAAATATAAAGCGTCTTCTCCTCCATGACCGTCAAAAATAAAAGTAAACGGCGGTTTGGTAGTGGAGATTTTTTCTAAAACATTTTTCTTTGTTTCTTTTAGTGATTCAAGTGTTTTTTCAGGACGATTAAAATCAATTGGCTTTCCGGCTTGTTTTTCTAGAGCTTTCTTAGTCGCTTCTTTCCCGAATTTATTATTGTCACTTGTAACCTCATTATGCGCGGCATAAAGGATATTTCTATTCGCGAAAATCGGGATATTTTCATACTCCTTTTGTGTAATGAAAATTTTCATTATTTCTTCTTGAACATTTGTTTCATTGACTTCCATGTTTTTAAAAAATAAATTTCTGGCAATCATGATTTGCCATGATGGAATCCAGTCGTTTGGTATCTCTTTTGAAAAGTTTTTATCCTTAAATTTATATTCTATCGGATTTACTTTTGAAATCCATTCAGGATCAATTTTAATAAAATTTTCAAACGCCGGATCTAAAATCAATTTAGATAATTGAGGTTCAGATGAATCGTTTGTTATTGTTTTAAGAGTCACAAAAAATTTCGGATTAACAAATTCAATCCACTTATTAAAATTCTCGAGGTTTTTTATTATGCCTTTATAAATTAAAAATTCTATAACTGCTTTTTGGCTATCATTAGTAATCGCCTCTAAGTTATCCTTCTTTAATTCATTAAAATTCCCGGGGCTTTTGATTATGACTTTATCAATTAAGGATTTTATAACTTTTACTTGCTCATCATTAGTAATCGCCTCTAAATTATCCTTCTCTAATTCATTAAAAGACCTGGGGCTTTTTATTATGCCTTTATAAATTAAGGATTCTATAACTTTTACTTGCCACTCATTCGTAATAACCTCTAAATTCTCCTTTATTTCACCAATCCAATCATTAAAATCCTCGGGAGTTTCGATAATGCCGTTCTTAATCAAGGTTCCTATAACTTCTCCTTGCCCTTCATTAGTAATCGCCTTTAAATTATCCTTTATTCCATTTATCCAATCATTAAAATCCTCGGGAGTTTCGATAATGCGGTTATTAATCAAGGTTCCTATAACTTCTCCTTGCCCTTCATTCGTAATCGCCTTTAAATTCTCCTTTACTTCGTCTATTTGATTTTCATTGATGATCTTATTTTTCATTAACAAAGCTAAAACCCAACCTGCATGGATATTATCCAAACTCGGAATATATTTTAATATTATATTTATGTCTATATTTTCAAAATACTTCACGGTTTCCTTATCTCGCTCTAGAAGTACCGCCTTCTTATTTCCTCGATCATTCAATATATTAAAAATTTTGATCGTCTCCTCATCAAATTTCCCAAAAGCATTAACTAATTCTTTTTCCAAGTCCACGGAAAATATGATTTTAAAATCGAATTTTTCCTCTTGTTTTATCCATTTTTCCCAAACCTTATTGAATTCCGCATTGATATTTCGCAATATATTCATCGGCACCTTGTTTTTTTCATCAAAAATAATTTCAAGCGCCATGAATTTTTCCTGCAACATATTCGTCATCTTACCCTCATTTTTAATTCTTTCTTGCGCGTCCAATAACTGTTTTATAAAACATTCCCGTTCCGCCCGCTCATTCTCAATCTCGTTTTTTAATTTATCCCGATTTTGGCAAGATTCATTAAAAACAGTTTTCTCCGACGTATCAGATAAACCTTTCTGTTCTTGGTCACCAGCCCCGTGCGGCTTATCAAAAAATATCAATCTGTTTTCCTTATTTATTTCAAACATATATTTTTTATGATCAAATCGATGAATTATACCATAAAACAGATTAGGAGTAAAAAGTTGAAATAGTAATCACTCACTGAGGCAGTGTGTCATCCCGAGCAGAGCGCAGCGAAGTCGAGGGATCTTGGGGCGAATTAAACATAATTATAAAATTAAAGTTATTATACTGCTCCGCTTTGAAAAATTAGAATTTAAGCAGTAACGACTCACTGAGGTAATATGTCATCCAGAACTTCATTTATGTCATCCCGAACGAAGAGAGGGATCTTTGGAATCAAAATTTATTCCTTATCCTGTATCAAAAGCCAAATCAGCCCACTCACTATTCAAA
>Ga0209212_1007899_pt1 | contig 11574 bp, 9 predicted proteins | sample RifGroC2_FD_183996 | JGI IMG/M metagenome (GOLD analysis project Ga0209212, IMG submission 183996) | Groundwater microbial communities from Rifle, Colorado, USA - Groundwater C2 (SPAdes) (version 2) | ecosystem: Environmental > Aquatic > Deep subsurface > Groundwater | place: Rifle, Colorado...
GAATTTCCAGAGTATGGTTTTGCCAAACACAAAGGTTATGGAACGAAAGAACATTTAAAAAATCTTCAGATACATGGTGCGTGTGCAATTCATCGTTTGAATTTTGCGCCGGTTCGCGAGGTGTCGGATGCGGGTGATCGGGCGAGTTTATAATTTGTGGTGAGTGGCTGGTAGTAAGAATTAGCTTGTAGCTTTTTAGGAAGATCAATAAGTAGGGCGGGGTCTTGCACTCCGCCAACACGACTTACTCAATTACGCACCCCCGCCTGCTTGACGATAACCGGTTTCCGTGGTACACTAACAGCTGTTCTTTTGTGGTAACACTATGGACAAAAATAAGATAAAAAAGCTTGTACTTGCCCTTGCTTTGGGTTCATACAGAACTATTGGTTTTGTTGGACGCTTATTTTCTTTTGTTTTTTTAAGAGGCGGACAAGCAACTTCTAAAATCATCAAAGCAACCTTTCTCCCGGTATTAATTATTGTATACAAGGGATTTTTTATTATTCGTAAAGATGTGACTGCGGTTGTTGCACCGTTGCGTGGAGCGGTAATTTATATTTTTGTGCATCGCCACATGATCCACGTTGCAGTTGCAATAATTGCGGTTTCAACTGTTTTTATTTCTTTGGGCAATCGCACTGCTCGGGCCGAGGATCTTGGAACCGGCAGTTATTTATATAGAATTGTTACTGATAATTATCAAGAGTTTGTGGAAGAAGATGTTTCTTCAAGTCCGGAATCTTACCCAACATCCTATTTGGTTGGGGGTGCGGCGGTTTCAGAACAAGACGGAATTGATTTTGATTATTTTGATGCGCCGCACGTCCAAACAATTGGTGATGGAAGCGCGGTTATTGCTCCTCATCCAAACCGTGCCGGCACAAGCGTGGCTTCACGTACCGAAGTTGAAATCTACGTGGTGCAGTCTGGCGACGCAATTTCCACAATTGCTGAAAAATATGGTTTGCGTTTAATTACTTTGCTTTGGGCAAATGATTTGACATCGCGTTCTTATATAAGACCAGGCGACAAACTTATAATCCCTCCGGTTGACGGCGTTATTCATAAAGTAAAGAGGGGTGAAACCGTTGCAAAAATTGCTCGCACCTACAATGCAAAAGAAGACGACGTTATTTCTTGGAATAAATTAGATTCCGGAGCCACCTTGGCGGTTGGCGAAACTATTGTTGTTCCTGGTGGAAGGGAACCGGTTGTAGTCAGTGCGCCGAGGGCGGTTGCGGGTAGTGTTGGGGCATATTCGAGCTCAAAGCCGGTCGGAGCGGGAAGCACGGCTTCCGGTGGAATTATGCTTTGGCCGGTTGGTGCTACCCGTATAACTCAATATTTTGGTTGGCGACACACCGGTCTTGATGTTGGAGCAAAAGTTGGAACTCCTATTTATGCAGCCGAAGACGGTGTTGTTGAGGTTGCTGGCTGGAATAGTGGTGGTTATGGCAATCAGGTTGTTGTTAATCATGGTAATGGAATTAAAACACGCTATGCTCATGCTTCAAAATTATATGTAAAAGCCGGCGAAAGCGTACAAAAAGGCGAAACAATTGCCGCGGTTGGTTCAACCGGCCGATCAACCGGACCGCATATTCACTTTGAGATTATAAAAAATGGTAAGTTTACGAACCCGCTTGAGTATGTAAGGTAGGGGCGGTGGGGAGTAGGGCTGTAATAAGGGGTGGGGCTATAAGCCATAAGCTGTAAGCTATAAGCCGTAGAATAAGGAGTATGGCCATAAGCTATAAGCTGTAAGCTATAGAAATTCCAAGCACCAAATTCCAAATCACAAGTACCAAATTCCAAATAATTTCCAAATTACAAATTACAAACCTAAAACAAATTCGTTCTGATTGACAGTAGCTCAGGTCTTTAGACCTGAGACATTATCGACCATTCTCAAACCTAAAGGTTTGAGCTACACCGACTATTGTCATCCCGAACTATTGTATCATCATGGAAGTCTTCCCCCCCTGTTCTTCTGTTTCTCAGTTTCTCTGTTACCTGATAGTGAGGGGTCTTTGCGAAAGAGCTAAGAGTCATAAGCTGTAAGCCATAGAATAAGGAGTAGGGCCGTAAGCTATAAGCTGTAAGCTATAGAAATTCCAAGCACCAAACGACTTCCCATGGAAGTCGTCCTGAACCGTTTTGACAAGTATTTCTACGAGGGTGGAGGATCTCACATTCCTAACCAAACAACACCAAAATCACAAGTTCAAAACACAAAACAAGAACACCATTCTGAGCGTAGCGAAGAATCTCGTGATTATAAACAACCGAAGTAATACTTAGGGCGGGGTCTTGTATCCCACGAACGGGTGGGTGGTAAAATTCCAAATTCCAAGCACCAAATTCCAAACAATTTCAAAACCACAAATCCAAAACAAGAAGTAGTGCGGGGGAGGGTCCTTTGCCACAGCCTGTTTATAATCAAACAGTCCCACAAGAAGTTACTCGGTAGTCAACATTTCACACCAAGACCGCAAAATAGAGCTTAACCTGGTTATTTTTATATAAAGTGTGGATAAGGTGTAGAAAAGTTGATAACTCCTGTGCAAAGTGTGGATATGTTTGAACACCGTATTTGTTCAAAACAGAGCACTGTTTGTTAGTATGTTTTTTAAATACGCAAGATAAGCGAAAAAATGCAGGGTTGACCAAGTCGATTTTTCATGGTATAATAGTTATGTAAGGTAAATGCTCATTCACATCAAAGGAGATAAATCCAATCCAAACGGATTGGGCGTGTTTCCTTCTTCTTTACTACTCCTTTCTCGGTTTTCTAAAACAAAAATAAAAGTAAAAAAAACGAACGAGGTATCCCATGCTTGTTTCTCTGTTCTAGGGCACTACCCGAGTGGCGGTAAAGAAGGTCGTTCCTTTCTGTCTTTGGCTGACGATCTCCAGGTTTGACGTCCGTGTTACGCTTTATTTTTAAATGAAGTGTGGCAGGGGCGTCGAATCAGAGTATGTCAAAGACTAGGCGTAAGCGAGCCCCATAAATCTCTATAATTTGCGGGCACACAACTTGCGCCTTTTAAATTTGTTATTTTGTGGCAAAAATTGCGATATTTGCTTGCTTCCCTCGGGCACTTCGGTCGGTGTACATTCAAGTACACCTCCCTTGCCCCCTCGGTCCAGCAAGCAAATCTCATCAATTTTTGCTCACAAAATATCGTCCATTTAAAGACGTATAACTTGCGTCTTTTTAAATTTGTAAAATATTAGGACTGAGGACCAAGGAATTAGGACTGAGGGGTGAGACAAAAACAAAATAGATACACATTTTTTGATGAGGGTGAGAACCACCCCGCCACATCTATTTTTGGAGGTTAAACCTCCAATTTTTTAATCTGTCCCAAAATAGATTTTGAAGCTGGTCTTGAAAAAAACCGTCCCAGAAGGACGGTTTACTGTGTGTCATTTGTTTAAGCAAGCCGCAAGAATTGACCCAAAGACAAGAAAGATAATTACTGCTAGGAGAAACGTAATGACACCAAAAACAAGAGAGTAGAGTATACCAACACCGAAAGAAATAATACTAAGAAAAATACTGAAAAAAATCACAGACGCAAGTACACCAAACCCGAGGCTCTCTGTGAAGACAACAACGATTCCAAACAATAAAGCCAATACACCACTAACGAATAAACAGAAATTAACACCCAATGTCGCCAAAGCAACACCTGCAACAATAAAAGAAAAAATAATAATGTCTAAGATTTCTCTGGCATCAGAATAGTGATCTTCTTTTATCTTCACCAAACCGGTGAACAATGCGGGTGTGATAATCATTGCCACGGGGACATCCCACCACCGGGAAATGGCAAAAGGCAGAGCCACTTCCCATGTTCGAGACATTGTTATTGTTTTGGCAACTGGAACATCACCAACAAGCAAAAACCACACTGACCAAAGCAGAAAGATGCAGGCCGGGACAAGCAGTGAAAGATAGATTAGCTTGTCGCCAAAATAAGGGTCTTGAGTAATTTTTTTTCCCCTTGCCCATGCACCTATTTTTGTTGTCAGGTGATCCAATGGATTTTTTCTCGGTACTGCTGTTGCCGTCGGTTCAACATCATATTCTTCTTCCAGTCGTTCAATAAGCGCGTCGAATAGTTCGTGCAAGCCATTTGCACCACGACTTAACTGGATTTTTTCAATCTCTCGAAATCTTTTTACTTGCTGTTTTGTAAAGGACGTGTTTGGCATTTTTTCTCCATTTCTTTTACAGTAAACCCATCAAAGAAACTTACCAAACTTTGTTATTTTTGTCAATAGGCGATTAGAGACCGTTGCAAAACTCTCAAATAGTGCCTGAGCCTGTCGAAGGCCTATTTGAAATTAGCCAAATTCATATGGTGAGCTTGTCGAACCATTACCTCTTCGACAAGCTCAGGGAATAAAATTTGGCACGGAAACAGGGTTTTGCAACAGTCTTGATTAGGTTAGAAAAGAGAAAAAGAGAAAATAGAAAAGAGTCGGCAGATGGGCAGAAAGAGAAGATAAAATTTTGAATTTTGAATTTTTAATTTCGAATAAATTTTTAATGATTTAATTTCGAAATATCGTGTTTCAAAATTATAACATTCTAAATTGATTCAAAATTAAAAATTCATCATTCAAAATTACCAGTCTTCTTTTCTTTTTATTTCCTACGTACTCTTTTCTAGTTTCTCTTTTCTCTTTTCTAAACCTATTCAGTACTTGACACGACTTCGGTTATAAACATATGGCAAACTTTAGTCAAAAATTTTTAAAAGATATTAAAGAAAAGCTTGAATCTGAACAAGAGCGTTTAACTCACGAGCTTGATCAAATTACAACAAAAAAAGCCCACGGCGATGAAGATCGAACTGCTTTTCCAAACCTTGGAGACAAGGACGACGAGAGCGCGGCCGAGGTCGCGGTTTACAGCGATAATTTGACCATTGAGAAAGAACTTGAAAATGCTTTGCGTGATGTTAAAACATCATTAAAACGTCTTGAAAAAGGTGATTACGGAACTTGTAAATATTGTTCAAAGAGCATCGACGAACGTCGGTTGCTTGCCCGCCCGGTTTCTTCAGCTTGCGTTGATTGTAAGAAATTACTAACTCAAGAAGCTTAACCAGAATTTGTGCACCGAACCAAAGCATTCAGCTTCATGTTTGTAGCAATTATTCTTGACCGTGTGCTTAAATTTGTAATGATGAAAGGACTCGTTAAAACGACGTCCTTTTTTGGTTCTTATCCACACCTTTTGTTTTTTGAAAATCATGGTATTGCTTTCAGTATTCCGGTGCCGGCAATTTTTACTATGGTGATATCAGTCGTTGTGGTCGCAGCACTGTTTGTTTGGATGTTTCGTTCGTGGAAGAAAAAAACTTCTGAGGCAGCTACGCTTATTATCTTGTTGGGTGGAGCACTGTCGAATTTGTATGACCGTATTGTTTTTGGTTTTGTTGTTGATGTGATTGAGGTGTTTCCCGGATCGATTTGGAATATTGCTGATATTTTAATCTTAGTTGGTTTGTTGTTTCTTGTTTTTTATAACACGCGTGAACCAAAAAATAAATCGTGAACAATAGTGGCTGTTGATATTTTTTCAACAACCATTGACACCACTTTAGAGCTTATTGGAACCTGCTTTGTCAGGTTTTTTTGACAAAAAAATTAGATTTTTTCTTGACATATACTCTTGTAAACAAGGTATCATGGAAGAGGGGAGGTTTTTTATTTAGATTTAAGATAAAAATAAAGCTTGTAGTTTTTTAGCTTTTTAGGAAAATTTCTAAGAAACTACCAGCTACTAGCTATAAGCTAATTCCTAAAACCTAAAACAAATAACTCGTGGCGGGGTGCAAGACCCCGCCCTACACGTAACGTTCGTAATGCTCGTACTATGTTCGTGGTTCGTATAAACTGTATTTACCACAACCTATAACCTAAAATCTTTGCTCTATGTCTACAAAAATCTTCTCCGCTGCGCTGTCTGGTCTCGAATGTACCTTGGTTGAAGTTGAAACTGATATTTCTTCCGGCCTGCCGCAGTTTAATATTGTTGGTTTGCCAGACACGTCTTTGCGCGAGTCACGTGACCGTATTCGAGCCGCCATGAAAAATAGCGGTTTTCCGTTTTCTCGTACACGAATTACTGTTAACTTGGCTCCGGCAAGCGTTCGCAAGGCTGGTTCAGGTTATGATTTTCCAATTGCTGTAAGCATTTTGGCCACGCAAGGAACAATACCACCGGAAGCAATGTTGGAATTTCAAAAATCAATACTTATCGGTGAGCTTGGTCTTGATGGTTCGTTACGTCCGGTGTCCGGAGTTCTTTCCATGGTTCTCGCCACCCGTACAGCAGAGTATAATCAGGTTTTTGTAGCAAAAGAAAATGCCGACGAGGCGAAACTGGTGGCAAATATTAAAGTGGTTGCTGTTTCGAATTTGTCAGATTTTGTAAAAACAATAAACACCGGCATTGGATTTACAGAATATGTTGCCCAAGAAAAAACAAAAAAAGCCACAGGTTATCAAGTTGATTTTTCTGATATCAGAGGACAGTCTCATGCCAAGCGTGCGCTTATAATTGCCGCGGCCGGTGGACATAATATTTTGTTTAACGGTCCGCCCGGCGCGGGAAAAACTTTGTTGGCACGGGCATTGCCATCAATTCTTCCTGAGCTTACACACGACGAAGCAATTGATGTTACGAGAATTTGGTCAGCAGCCGGCGAACTTCGGTCAGGCACTTCTTTTATCTGCCAAAGACCATTTCGAAGTCCGCACCACAATGCCTCGGCCGTAGCATTGGTCGGTGGCGGAACACACCCCAAACCCGGAGAGGTAAGTTTGGCGCATCGCGGAGTTTTGTTTCTTGATGAGTTTCCGGAATTTGGAAGATGTGTAATCGAAAATCTTCGGCAACCTCTTGAAGATGGAATAGTAACTGTTTCGCGGGCGAGTGGTGCGGTAACTTTTCCGGCTCGCTTTATGTTGGTAGCGGCGCAAAATCCTTGCCCGTGCGGATATTTAACTGATCCCAAAAGACAATGTATTTGTTCGTCAGCGCAAGTTGTCGCGTATCATAAAAAAATTTCCGGACCAATTATTGATCGCATTGACATGGGTGTGGAAGTTCCCGCTCTTACGCTCGACGAATTGTCTCTACCGGCATCGGGCCAATCTTCTAAGGAAATACGCCAAGCGGTTTCATTAGCGCGTGAAATTCAGTCTTTAAGATATAAAAAAATCGGCCTTCATATTAATGCCGAAATGACAAGCAAGATGTGCGCCGAATTTGCCAAACTTTCCGATCCGGCCGAGCAATTATTAAAACAAGCGGTTTCTGTACAGCACTTGTCCGCGCGTTCGTACTATCGAATAATTAAGTTGGCGAGAACAATCGCTGATCTTGATTCGAAAGACGCGATTGAATTAGAGCATGTGGCCGAGGCGTTGCAATATCGTCCGCAGAAAGAACAGTTTATCATCTGACACTAATTAGGAGCGGGTGATTCTGGTGTGGATGGCATAATATTCCCTGCGGCTATTCCCCGCAGTTTGCGAAACAGCTAAATAAGATATATAATATAGGTGTAAAATAATTATTTTATGAAGAAAAACCTTTTAACAACAATTGATTTGTTTGCTGGAATTGGAGGAATAAGAAAAGGGTTCGAAGATGCAGGCTTCTCAACCTTATTTGCAAATGATTTTGACGGATATTGCAAATACACATACGACCTGAATTTTGACAAGCCTTATCTTTTTATTGAAGATTTAAGGAAGCTGAAAGACAGCGATTTGCCGGATAAATTCGGGGCATTGCTTGGCGGATTTCCCTGCCAGCCATTTTCAATCGCCGGATATAGAAAGGGTTTTGATGATAAAAACAGAGGAAATTTATTTTGGGATATTGTCAATATTCTTAAAAAGAAAAAACCGTCGCTTGTTTTTTTGGAAAATGTTAAAAATTTGTATTCTCATGACAGCGGGAACACCTACAAAGTCATAGAAGAAAGCCTGAATAGCCTGGGTTATAAAATTAAGACAAAAATTTTGAACACAATGGAATACGGCAATGTTCCTCAAAACAGGGAGAGAGTTTATATTGTGGGATTTTTATCACAGAAAGCATTCGAGGTATTTGAATTTCCTGATAAAATTAAATTAACTAAGAAGATTACCGATATTCTTGAAAAAAAAGTTCCTGAAAAATACTACTATGACGGCAAGCCTCTGTATAAAAAACTGTGTGGAACGGTTAAATCTCCGGACACTGTTTATCAGTGGCGGAGAACTTATGTCAGAGAAAACAAAAAGGGCGTATGTCCGACTTTAACAGCCAATATGGGGATGGGCGGGCATAATGTCCCGATAATCAAAGATCACGGGGGAATAAGAAAACTTACACCGCTTGAATGCGCACGGCTTCAGGGGTATGAGGATATTAAGTTGCCAGCGAATCTTCCCGATTCCGTCTTGTATAAGCAATTTGGAAATTCTGTTTCCGTTCCCGTAATTTACAGAATTGCTCTTAATATAAAAAAAGCGCTTGAAGCCTGAGAATATGTTTATAGAGAATCAAAATATAAAAAGCAGATTATATTATGCATCAATGCTGGAGGTGATAGGTTCGCTGTCGCGTCTTTTTTCTGAAAGCGATGAACCGTATATTGCATACAGGGTTGCTGAGAATCTCTTCTGCAAGGCTTTTGATGCAAAAAACCTTTCACGCGCGGATTGTTCTGCTGATGCTTCAAAACAAAATCTCGGAATCGGCGTCAAAACTTTTTTAGAAAAGAACGGCGCAACAATGCAAAAAGTGGCGGAGTTCAACAGCGAGCACGCTCTTTTTAATCAGCTTGATTCGGAGAAGAAAATTTTGAAAATAGCGGAGATGCGAAACAGGCGGATCGAAACAACAAAGAGAATATTTGCTTTGGAAGATTTGATTTATCATTGTGTGACAAGAAAACCCAATAAAATTTTGGTATACGAAACGCCAATGGACGAGATTTTCGTCGAAAAAATAGCACGCGTGAAAATTACGCAGGGGAACACAATCATTTTTAATGACGGACTCAATGAGTATGCTTTTAATATTGCAAAAAGCACGTTATACAAAAGATTTATCACGCCGAACGTTGCTCTGGATCTCCCAGTCAATATCTTAGAAGATCCGTTTTCAGAGCTTGAAAAAATGTTTGCTTCTGTAGCAAAAAAGTTGGAGTTTACCCCGATTAAACAGTGGCCACATGTTTTTCTTCCTTTGTATTCAGTGCGCGGTGGCAGGAAGAATGTTCCTGAAAAGAGCGGATTGAACCAGTGGAATGCCGGCGGAAGGTCGAGAGATCCAAATGAAGTTTATATTCCAATCCCAGCGTGGTTGCATAAATCATTTCCAAATTTTTTTCCGCCGAGAGATACCCACTTTGAACTGCTGTTACCGGACGGAAGCAGGATGGAAGCCAAGCTTTGTCAAGACGGATCAAAAGCTCTTATGAGCAAGCATAATGCTGATTTGGGACGTTGGCTTCTCCGGGATGTTTTTGACCTGAAAGAGGGCGAATTGCTGACTTACGAAAAGCTTGAAGAAGCCGGTGTTGACAGCGTGGTTATCTATAAAGCCGGCGAAAATAAATATGATATTGATTTTACAAAGAGCGGTTCTTTTGATGAATTTGAAGACAACGAAAACGACTGACGTATTCAGCAGAAATAAAAGAAGCGAGATAGTGTCCCGCATACGGAGTTCTGATACCGAAATTGAAAAAGATGTTTTTAGGTTTTTGAGAGCAAATGGCATCCACTTTCAAAAACACTATAAGAAAGCGGCGGGATGTCCGGACATTGCTTTGCCGAATAAAAAGCGGGCGGTTTTTATTGACAGTGATTTTTGGCACGGATAGCATTTCAATCTGCGGGCCAACAAGCTGCCGAAAAAATACTGGAGGAAAAAAATAAGAAATAATATTGAAAGAGATGCTAAGAACAGGCGCATATTAAGGATGGCTGGCTGGAAAGTGATGCGGGTATGGGAGCATCAGTTAAAAGGAGATCGGGCGCTTTTTACAATGAAAAGGATAAAATATTTTTTAAAGAGCTGATATGCGGATGAAATTTTTTGCATGCTCTTTTTTTGTTTTTTACAAAATAGAACTGATTTATTTCTGCGTAATGCAAAATATCACTTCTCTATTTTCAAAAACTCCGGTAATTTTTGGAAGCGGAATTGGCAGTTCGTCGGAGTGGTAAACAAAGGCCGGTTCGCCAATTGTTTTTCCACAGACAAATGGGATTTTTTCTTTTGTTTCAAGATTTTTTAGAAAGCTTTTTTGGGACAAGGCACTACCAAAAATAATTTGTTTTTCAGTTTTTAAATAGCCGAAGAATTTGTCGCTGTTAACTTTAAACTGCACCAACTTACCCAGTTCGGTTGTGGTTGTCTTTTTTATAAATTGGCGAGGATTGGATCGCAATTCATATGCCAGCATGCCATCGGGTAAAAGTATTGCCTCGCGGGTTGGGAATTCGTTGGCTAAAACTGTTTTTAGTGTTTGCTCGACAAGCGCTTCTAAAATTGGTAGCGTGGTCGGATTTTTTGGCATCCACTCAATAAAAAAGGAATCTCGGCTTACTTCTAAAGCAACGTCTCCATTAATTTTTTCAATTATTTGTGTTGGTAAAATTTCATTCCAAGAAATTCCGGTTTCAGAAGCTTGAAAAACGGGTAAGAATCGGTTGATCATTTCCATTGCTTCTCCAGAGGTGTAGAAAATAGTATCTTGATCCGGATAAATAAAATCAGGAGTTTTGTTTGTACCGGCATAAGCCATGTGAATTTCCAATTCTTTTTCTGATGCAACAATTTTTCCCAGACTGTAAGTGTTTGGTTTTACACGACTCGCGACACCAAAAGATTTTGCTTGCCACCGAGTGAGGGGCGAGCCGGTTAATTGTGTTTTGGAAACATTTCTTAATCTTGTAAGTGTGGTATTGTCTTGAGCCAGAACTATCTGCAAATCATTTCCCGGCGCAGTATGGAATCCATGCAGAGCTCCCCAGCGTGCGAGCTTACCGCGCTCTTCGGCTTTTTTAGCCTGAACAACAAAACCACCGGACCATGGATTATCAATAATAATTACCATGAGTTGTCCGGACACCACATCAAAAAGAGACTGAGTAGTTTTGTCTGGTAAATTTAAAGAATCATCAACAATGGAAGCAGTGATCAATGGTGCTTTAGAAACAGTTTTTATTGAAATTGCGAGCACCGTGTCTTGCGGAAGTTCAGCAAAAGGATTTGAATTTGGAACAAAGTAGGCTGATCCGAGTATTAGCAAGAAAATCACAAAAGATCCTCCAATATACCAAAGGAGGTGTTGGAGGATCTTTGTTTTAATCTTAGTGATGTCCATATGCCTGTTAGAGTGATATACGAACTACGAACAAGGTACGAACATTGCGAACAAGGATCGTGCGTTGCATAAATTATTTACAAGGGCGGTGCCCGAACAACACAAATTAAATAAATTTTTTGTATTGTTTGTGGTTCGTATAAAATGCGGTTAGAAC
>Ga0209212_1007900_pt1 | contig 11572 bp, 11 predicted proteins | sample RifGroC2_FD_183996 | JGI IMG/M metagenome (GOLD analysis project Ga0209212, IMG submission 183996) | Groundwater microbial communities from Rifle, Colorado, USA - Groundwater C2 (SPAdes) (version 2) | ecosystem: Environmental > Aquatic > Deep subsurface > Groundwater | place: Rifle, Colorado...
GCCGCTTTTTGATTTGGAAGATAAAATAATTAAAAAAAGATTATCGTTTATCAAAGAAAGTTTAGCCGTTTAATATTAAAAATATGATAAAAAAAGATTTTATAAAAAGAAAAATAACGCTTATTCAGGACGAAATGATTAAACTGTCCGATTTGGCGAAATATACCATAGATGAAGTGGCGAAAGATTTTGTAAAACAAGCGGCCGTGGAAAGGATTTTGGAAAGAATTATCGCGAGAGCTATAGATATAAATCAGCATATTGTCGCGGAGAGCGAAAAGAAAAACATTTCCGCGCCGAAAGATTACAAAGAAACTTTTACGGCGCTGGTTGACCTCGGCGTTTATGACAAAAATTTTGCCGAAGAAATTTCAAAAAGCGTCGGCACTAGGAATATGCTCGCGCATGAATACGATAAAATGGATTATTCAAAAGTGTACAACTCAATGGGCGATTGTTTAAGGGATTACAACAAATACTGCGAATACATCCTAAAATTTTTGGAAAAATAAAAAATCAATCGGTTTGCTTTGTTGTCAATTTTTAAAAAATATGCGGCCAGAAGATCATCAGGCCGATGACGGCGGCGCTGAAGCTGGCGATGAGCACGATGGCGGCCATCAAGTCTTTGATGATGCGGACTTCTTCGTGATGGGCTGGATGGAGAAAATCTAAGAGCCTTTCTATCACGATATTGATCATCTCCAAAGTCAGGACGGCAAAAATCGCCGTGGCCAAAATGGCTTTTTCGGCGCGCAAAGTCGGGAAGTAAAACATCGCTCCGACAACGACAAAAACTATTCCCAGCATTATCTTGAAATTTCTCTCGTGGATAAGAGTTTCTCTTAAGCCGTCGGCGGCATGCCCCAAACTTTTGCGCAATTTTTTCATAAATATAGCCTTAAACAATTTTAATTTACCATAAATTTGCGTTGTTGTCAGCGTTGGTGTTAGTATAGGCTTTAATGAAAGAAAACGACAAGATAATCATCAAAGGCGCGCGGGTTCATAATCTCAAAAACATCAGTTTGGAAATTCCAAAAAACAAGCTGGTTGTTTTTACCGGCGTGTCCGGGTCGGGCAAATCAAGCTTGGCGTTTGACACCATTTTTGCCGAAGGCCAGCGCCGATACATAGAATCGCTCTCGCCTTACGCTCGTCAATTTCTCGGCCAGATGGACCGGCCGGACGTGGACGAGATTACCGGTCTTTCGCCGGCCATCGCCATAGACCAGCGCGCCCTTTCTCATAATCCTCGTTCAACGGTTGGCACGCTGACGGAAATTTACGACTATCTCCGCGTTTTATACGCTCGTTTGGGAGAAGTGTTTTGCCCTATTGACGGCTCGAGAATACACAAGCTTTCGCCGGAAGAGATGGTCAATATCATCATAGACAAAGCCAAAGAATTGAAAGAACAAACGGTGACAATTTTATCTCCCGTAGTTAGAGGCAGAAAAGGAGAATACTATCAATTGCTTTATGATATGTTAGCACTCGGTTTCAGCGAGGCTAGAATAGACGGCGAGATGAAAAATCTGCGCGAGAAAATAATTTTATCCAGATACAAAGCCCATACCATAGAAATCATTATTGACAGAGTGATGATAAAAGATCAGGCCAGATTTTTTGAAGCGGTGGAAAGCGCCTTGCGTCAAAGCAAGGGATTGGCAGTCGCCGTGTTTAAAGAAAAAAATAAAGAGCCAATAGAGCTTATTCTTTCCGCCAACTGGACTTGCCCGAACGACAATTTCGCTTTTCCGGAAATTGAACCGAGATTGTTTTCTTTCAATAGTCCTTACGGAGCATGTCCCGCCTGCAACGGGCTTGGAAAAACCGATTTATTTTTGGATACAATTTGTCTAACTTGTCACGGCAAAAGATTAAGATCGGAAGCCTTGTCGGTCAGAATCAGAGGCAAAAATATTCAGGAGGTAACGGCTATGTCCATTGAAAAAGCTTACGAATTTTTCGTTGAATACGAAGACAAGATGCGCGAGAGAGATAAAAAGATCGCCAGTAACGTCATTAAAGAAATTACGGACCGGCTGATTTTTTTGCTGGAAGTGGGTTTGGATTACTTGACGATGGACAGGGAAGCGGAAACTTTGTCCGGCGGAGAAGCCCAGAGAATACGGCTGGCTTCGCAAATAGGCTCAAAGCTTTCCGGAACGCTTTATGTTTTGGACGAACCGACCATCGGTTTGCACGAGAGAGACACCGACCGCTTGATAAAAACTTTGAAAGCCTTAAGAGACCTCGGTAATACCGTCATCGTGGTGGAACACGATGAGGAAACGATTTTTGCTTCCGATTTTTTGGTTGATCTCGGACCGGAAGCGGGCAAGCGCGGCGGAGAAGTGGTGGCGGCGGGAGAAACGGAAAAACTTTTAAAAGGCCATTCGTCAAAAACGAGCAAATCAATGACCTTGGAATATATTTCAAGGCGCAGAAAAATAGAAATACCGCAAAGAAGAAAAAAGACAACGGAGACGATAAGAATAATCGGCGCGACGGCCAATAATCTTAAAAATCTTAACGCCGAATTTCCGCTTAGGAAATTCGTCTGTATCACCGGCGTTTCCGGCAGTGGCAAATCCACTCTGCTTCATGATGTTTTGTATAAAAATTTAAACCGAATAAAGTCCAGAATCAATATCAACGGCCCGTTGGAAAATGCCGCCAAAGTTTTAGGCGCCGAATATATAGACAAAATAGTGATGGTGGATCAGTCACCCATCGGCCGAAGTCCTCGGTCCAATCCGGCCACCTATACCGGCATTTTCACCCACATCAGAGATTTTTACGCCTCTTTGCCGGAAGCCAAAGAAAGGGGTTATTCCCATTCCCGTTTTTCTTTCAATGTGGCCGGCGGCCGGTGCGAGGCTTGTCAAGGCGCCGGTTTTAATGTCATAGAAATGCACTTTTTGCCGGCGGTAACGGTGGAGTGCGATGTTTGCAGAGGCAGAAGATTTAATAGGGAGACGCTTGAAGTCAGACATAAGAAAAAGAATATCAGCGACATATTGAGGATGCCCGTAATTGAAGCTAGGGAATTTTTTGACGGCATTTATATGATAACGGACAAGCTGAAAGTTTTAGAAGAAGTCGGCTTGGGCTACCTTGAACTCGGCCAATCGGCCACCATGCTTTCCGGCGGGGAAGCCCAGAGGATAAAATTGGCCAGAGAGCTGGTGGGGCCGCTCGGCAAAAGAGCTTTGTATATTTTGGACGAGCCGACAGTCGGCTTGCATTATCAGGACATAGAAATGCTTTTGAAAGTTTTGAACAAGCTGGTGGAGAAAGGTAATTCGGTTATCGTTATTGAACACAATATGCATGTCATAAAATGCGCCGACTATATCGTTGATCTTGGTCCGGAAGGAGGAGAAAAAGGCGGAAAGCTCGTCGCTTCAGGCGCGCCCGAAGAAATAGTCAAAGAACCCAAATCCCAAACCGGCAAATATCTGAAAAAGTATTTGAAATAAACCACTATCGACATTCGATGTCGATATAATATAATATCAAACATGAACACAGAACTATATCATGTTTTGAGCAGAGGAGTGGATAAAAGAAAGATTTTTCTGGACGACAAAGATCGTTTCCGTTTCGTCCACAATCTTTTTGAATTCAATAATCAAGATAACGTAATTAACAACACTTTCTTTTTCAACACTATCGACATCGAACGTCGATATAAAAGGAAGAAAAGAAAAACACTTGTTGAAGTTCATGCTTTTTGCTTAATGGACAATCATTATCATTTGCTTGTCAGTTCAAGTGTTGAAAATGGAATTCCGAAATTTATGAAAAAGGTAAATATGGGTTATTCCAAGTATTTCAACATGAAATATAATCGTACGGGCGCTTTGTTTGAAGGGCGCCACAAAAAAATTCTCGTTAAAGATGAAGCGCATTTTATCCATCTTCCTTATTACATACATCTTAATCCATTGGATTTTGTTGCTCCGGAGTGGCGAGATCGAAGAATAAAAGATTTTAAAAAAGCCATTGATTTTATAAATTCTTATCATTGGAGTAGCCACCTTGATTATATCGGGGAAAATAATTTTCCTTTAGTAACACAAAGAAAGTTTTTAATGAATTTTTTTGAAAACGAAAAAAAATACAAAAGTAGTATAGAGAAGTGGATCAAAGATATGGATATAGCCAACATTAAGGATGAAAATATGGAAAAAGTTATGTTGGAATAACTATCGACATCGAACGTCGATATAAAGAATATGTTTATAAAAAAGAAAAATTAAGGTATAATACACATATTATTAAAACTATGATAAGCGCGGCGAGATTGCAATTGATTTTTTTCATAATTTTGACGGCGGGGGTTTCCGTTTTGGCCTTTTTCATATTCAAACCTTATCTCGGCCCGATATTTCTGGCGGCTATCATCGCCATCGCTTTTTATCCTTTTTACAAAAAATTGCTGAAAATTTTCGGGGGCAAAAGTTCGGTAGCCTCTTTTTTTGCGGTATTAATAATTATTGCGATTGTTTTGGTTCCGGCGGTTTTTATCAGCTTGACGCTTTTTAAAGAGGCGACTGTTCTTTACGGCAATATGGCGTTTTGGCAAACTGGCGGCGAAGATTTTCTAAACGCGGCGACAAATTTTATAGAAGACAAAATAAAAACTTTTTCTCCCGATTTTTCCGTTGATTTGGCGGGATATTTAAGCGGTTTCGCCAATTGGATAGTCGGCCATATTGATAATCTTTTCTCCGGTTTCTTCAATGTTTTGATAGGGCTTTTGCTTATGATTATTTCTTTGTTTTATTTCTTAAAAGACGGCGAACGGATCATCAAACGGCTGGTGCTTGTAAGCCCGCTTTCCGATTTCTACGACGAACAAATAATAAAAAGAGTCGGACTGGCCATAAACTCAATAGTCCGCGGGTCGCTTATGATCGCTCTGGTAAAAGGATTTTTGACCGCTCTTGGGTTTGCGATTTTCGGCGTTCCCAATCCGATTCTTTGGGGAGTCGTGTCGGCCTTGGCTTCCTTTGTGCCGATTGTCGGTTCCGGGGTCGTCATCGCTCCCGCCGTTTTATATCTTTCTGCCGCTGTTTCGTATCCTGCGGCTGTCGGTTTGGTGATATGGGGAGTCGTTCTTATCGGATTATCGGATAATTTTCTTTCTCCGATTTTGATGAAAAAAGGAATGAAGATACATTCGTTCGTTATTTTGCTTTCCATTTTGGGCGGATTGGGATTTTTCGGTCCCATCGGCTTTATCGCCGGGCCGGTTGTCTTGAGTCTGCTCTTCGCCCTTTTTGATATTTATCCCCTGGTAACCAAAAAAATAATTGATGAGAAAAACGAAATTGCCGGATAAGCCGGGAGTTTATCTGTTCCTTGATAAGAAAGGAGAAATTTTATATATCGGTCGGGCGACGCTTTTAAAAAGAAGGGTGGCCAGTTATTTTAGAAACGATCTTGATCCGAGGATAAAGGAGATGGTCGGCTTGGCGGCCAAGATTAAGCATTATGTCACGGAAACGATTCTTGAATCTTTCATTCTTGAAGCCAATCTGATAAAAAAACATTGGCCGAAGTACAACATTCGGGAAAAAGACGACCGATCTTTTGTCTATATCGTTATCGCCGAGGCGGATTATCCCAAGCCTGTTATCGCGAGAGGCAAAGATTTAGAAAAATTTCCCGCCGGTTCCGCCAAAGTATTCGGGCCGTATAAAAGCTTGCGTATCGCTGGAGAAATTTTGAAAATCGCCCGCAGAATTTTTCCTTACGGAACTTGTTTACCCCGATATTCTTCTGATAATAGGCGGGGCAAACCCTGCTTTCATTATCAAATAGGCTTATGCCCGGGTATCTGCGTCGGCGTGATTTCCAAAGAAGATTACCAAAAAAACATAAATAATCTTATTTTGTTTTTAAGCGGAGAGAAAAAGAGACTGATAAATAAATTAACGAAATATAATCCTCAACAGGCGGGAAGTTTGAAGCACATCCGAGATGCGTCTTTGCTGATAAGAGAGGATGGCGGCGGAGGAGGAAAAATAAACAGGCTGGAAGCTTATGATATTTCTCATTTTGCCGGCAAAGAAACTTACGGATCGATGACTGTTTTTTCCGGCGGGGAAGAAAATAAAAATGAATATCGGCTGTTTAAAATAAAATCCGCTCCGGCTAGCGACGACTTAGCGGCTCTAAGGGAAACAATAGAAAGAAGATTTCGGCATAAAGAATGGTCGGCGCCGGATTTGATAGTGGTAGACGGAGGCCGGCCGCAGGTTTTGGCCGTTTCTAGAGTCTTGCGAGACAATAATATCAAAACGCCGATGTTGGGCATATCAAAAAGGCAAAACGACAAGCTGATTTTTCCGTTCGGAACAAAAAAGTCTTTCCAAGAACTGGCCGAAGCGTCAAAAAATATTTTATTAAGAGCGCGCGACGAAGCCCATCGCTTCGCAAACTTCGCCAGAAAAAGAAGAAAGAAGATTGATATGGGACTGTGAAATTTTTTTGAGTGGAATTTTAGCCGAAAAAATGTCATAATAAATTTTATAAAACCGGGCTGTAGTATACCGGCAGTACGCATGCATGGGGTGCATGTAGACCGGGTTCAATTCCCGGCAGCCCGATAAATTTTATGAAATACGAACCGACCATAGGCTTGGAAATACATGTTGAGTTAAAGACTAAGACGAAAATGTTTTGCGCTTCTTTGAACGACCCGAACGAAAAAAAGCCGAATGTGAACATTTGTCCGGTTTGCATGGGTCATCCGGGGACTTTGCCGGTTATAAATCAAGAAGCTGTTCGGAAAGTTTTGATGTGCGGAAAAGCCTTAAGCGGCAAATTGGCCGATTATTCCCAATTTGACCGGAAAAATTATTTTTACCCCGATTTACCCAAAGGTTATCAGATCAGCCAATATAAATTTCCACTTGTGGAAGGCGGGGAATTAAATGGCGTTAAAATTACAAGGATACATTTAGAAGAAGATACGGGCAGGCTAATTCACGCCAAAGACGAAACTTCCAGTCTGGTTGACTTCAATCGGGCGGGCGTGCCGCTGATGGAATTGGTAACGGAGCCGTGTATCAATTCCGGAGAACAAGCCAGAAAATTCGCCGAAGAATTGCAGCTGGTTTTGCGTTATCTGGACATTTCCGATGCCGATATGGAAAAAGGGCAGATGAGAGTGGAAGTGAATATTAGTTTATCTCAAATCTCAAATCTAAAATCTAAAAAATTAGGAACAAAAGTTGAAGTGAAGAATCTTAATTCTTTCCGGTCGGTGGAGCGAGCGGTTGAATACGAGATAAAAAGGCAGACGGCGGTTTTGGAAGCGGGAGAAAAAGTGATTCACGAAACAAGAGGCTGGGACGAAGACAAGCAAAAAACTTTTTCCCAGAGAGAAAAAGAAATGGCTCACGATTACCGTTATTTTCCGGAGCCGGATTTGCCGCCGCTTAAAATCAGCGAGCTTGATTTTGACTTAAGTTTGCCGGAATTGCCGGAAGAAAAAAGAAATAGATTCAAGGAAAAATACGGATTGAAAGACGAGGCGGTGGAAATTTTTGTCCGCGATTTTACGATGGGAAAGTTTTTTGAAAGCGCTATTTCTCATTTGTCGGACAAGCTGAAAGAAACAGTTTCGTTAGCTTCCAATTACATCACATCAGATCTTGCCGGTTTACTAAAAGAATCCGGAAAAACTTTCAGTGATTTAAAAATCAATCCGGAAATGTTCGCCAAACTTGTCGCTATGAACAGGAAGGGAGAAATTTCTTCAAGAGGAGCCAAGGATGTTTTGAAAATTATGTTTGAGCAAGGCGGCAATCCGGAAAAAATTGTTGAGGAAAGAGGATTGAAACAGGCGAGTGATGACGGGTTTATAAAAAATATAGTTGAGGAAGTTGTAAAAAATAATCCTGTCGCAGTTAAAGAATATAAAAACGGCAAAGAAAATGCCCTGCAATTTCTCGTAGGGCAGGGGATGAAGCTTAGCAAAGGCAAAGCCAATCCCGCAGTGTTGCAAAAATTATTAAGAGAAAAAATTGGGGAAATAAAAACAAATGACAAAAAATAAAACAAAACGAATATATATGGACCATGCGGCGGCGGCGCCGATGGACAAACGCGTCAAAAAAGCGATGGAGCCGTATTGGACGGAAAATTTCGGCAATCCGAACGCTATATATAAAGAAGGCTTGATTGCCAGAAGCGCCGTGGAAACTGCAAGGAAAGACATTGCCAAAATTCTTGGCGCGCGAGTGAAGGAAATTATTTTCACCAACGGCGGGACGGAAAGCGACAATTTAGCTATATTTGGAATAGCTAAAAATTTTAAAAGCGGACATATCATCACCACCAAATTTGAGCATCACGCCGTTTTGAATTCCTGCAAGCGATTGGAAAAAGAAGGGTTTGAGGTTACCTATCTTGATGTGGGCAAAGAGGGCGTGATAAATCCGAAAGATGTCGCCAAAGTGTTAAAGCCGGAAACGATTTTGGTTTCCATAATGTACGCCAATAATGAGATTGGAACTGTCCAGCCGATAAGAGAAATTGCCAAAGCGATAAGGGATTTTAAGAAAAAAAATGGTGCTGTTTTTCCTCTCTTTCATACCGACGCTTGCCAAGCGCCCAGTTATTTGGATATCAATGTTGAAAGACTTGGCGTTGACCTTATGACCATCAATGGCTCAAAAATTTACGGCCCGAAAGGCATCGGTTTGCTTTACGCAAAAAATGGAATAAAACTTGAGCCCCTGCTTTATGGCGGAGAACAGGAAAGAAAATTAAGGCCGGGAACGGAAAATGTGCCGGCGATAGTCGGATTGGCCGAGGCACTGAAAATCGCCGACAAAGACAGAGAGAAAGAATCGGCCAGGCTCGTTAAGTTAAGAGATTATTTTATAAACAGATTACTGGGCGAAATCCCTAAAACGGTTTTAAACGGCCACCCGGCTCAAAGACTGCCTAACAACATAAATGTTTCCATTCTTGACGCTGAAGGCGAGTCAATAGTATTGTACTTGGACGAGGCGGGTGTGTCATGTTCTACCGGTTCGGCCTGCACTTCGGAAAGTCTGGAGCCGTCTCATGTCATCTTGGCTATAGGCAAACCGCACGCCTACGCCCATGGAGCGATGAGATTTTCGCTGGGCAGAAGCACAACCAAGAAAGACATAGATTATGTAATGAAGGTTTTGCCTGATATAATAAAAAAGTTGAGAATGTTTTCGCCGGTTAATATAAAAATATAAATTGTTAAATTATGGCAGATGTTGATAAGTGGGTATATTCAAGCGTCGTCAAGGATCATTTTATGCGTCCGCGGGGATTTTTGCTCGGCGAACCGAAAGAAGGCGAATTTGACTCTTACGGAGAGGTGGGCAGTCTTGCTTGCGGGGATATAATCAAAGTTTGGATAAAAGTTGATAAAGAAACGGACAAAATAAAAGACTTCAAATGGCAGACATGGGGATGCGCCACGGCCATCGCCTCCGCCTCGGCTTTCGCGGAAATGATTATGAAAAACGACGGCATGAAAGTTGAAGAGGCGATGAACATCAAGCCTAAAGATATCGCCGATTATCTCGGCGGTTTGCCGGCGCGCAAATTCCACTGCTCCATTCTGGCCGACAAAGCCTTCAAAAAAGCCGTGGAAAATTACAGGAATAAAAAATAATTTTTAAAAAATTTTGCCTAAATTGGTTGTTTTTTTTGACAACAAGGTATAAATGGTGCTAGCTTAAAGACAGAAAAGAAACCAAAAGATCGTGTGATCTTTGGAGGCAGAACTTTAAAAACTTAAGGAGATACAAAAAATGAAACGACTTTCAGCCCCACTGGATGTTCAAATTGAGTTAACTGAAAAGTGTAATCAAAAATGTTTTCATTGTTATAATTATTGGAGATATTCGAAAGAAATAGGTAAAAACGAACTAGACACGCAAGATTTTTTATTTATTGTTAAAAAATTAACCACCGTCGGAATAAATTCCGTCACTCTTACTGGAGGAGAGCCATTTCTAAAACCCGGATTGGTCTTTGCCATTCTAGAAGCTTGCAAAGAAAATAATATTAAAGCGAGTATTAATAGCAATGCGACTTTGATTAAAAACAGCGAAGCAATCAAAATACGAGATTTAGGAGTAACTCATGTTTTGGTGTCGTTGCTTGGATCAGAAAAGACTCACAATAGCATCACAAACTCAAATACTTTCAAGAAGGCTTGTGATGGAATTACCGCCATGGTTAACAACAAAGTAAAAGTTTCTGTTAATATGGCTGTTTCAAAACTAAATCTTTGCGAATTGCGCAATGTAGGTATGATAACCAAGGATTTGGGCGCAATTACATTTTGTGCCACGCCTGTTGTTCCATCGCATCAATCAAATAAAAAGTTTCTTTTGGATGGCGAGGAGTGCAAGCAAATGTTGAGAACTCTTTTGAAAATAAAAGACGAGTTTAAAATCGGCATTGATACTCTTGAGCCGATAGCAAGATGTCTTTTTAGCGAGAAAGAAGAAGATGAGTTTGTTAATTTTTTTGGCAATCGCATTTGTTCGGCGGCGGTTACCACTTGCGCCATATCTTCTAAGGGCACAGTAAGGCCGTGTATCCACGCAGATGTGGAATTTGGCAATTTGCTTTATGAAAACTTTTTTGACATTTGGGAAAAAATGAAGTTTTGGGCAAGTCCGGATATTTTGCCAAACGGATGCAAATCTTGTAAAGCCGTTATGATTTGCGAAGGCGGGTGCAGAATGTCAGCGAAGTTAATACATGGCCGCTATGATGGCAACGATATGTACATGAAAGGACCAATAACAAACACGGATAGAGTCAGAAAATTACCGTTTAAAAAAGAAGAAATAGTTGATTTTAAGGCTAGTGATTTTTTTAATTTTAACCATTCTGTTGTTTTAAGAAAGGAGGATTTTGGCGGTACTATTTTTATTGAAAATAAAACTGATTTCTTGACTGATAAAGGATTGGATTTGTTGTTAATTTTGAGATCAAAAGATTTTTTCTCAATAGAATCTATTCAAATGGAGTTGGGACTTGAGGCAGATAAAGCCAACCTTATTTTTAACAAATTGTATAAAAGCAAAATAATAATGAAAGGGGGTGAGAAAAGTGAATGCGGGAGCTTTGCCGGATGATTTTTTTGTATCTTCTGTAGAAGTTAGAAATAGAACATCGGATGGTGTCGTGCCAGAAGAATTAAAAAACGCAATTGCGGATGTTTGCGACAAAGGATGCCAATGCGTAGCTTGCGATAATACTGGTTGCAATAAGTAAATGTTCTGTGGCTTAATATATTAGTTGGCAAAGCTTAAAAACTTTGCCAACTTTTTATTTTTGATGTAAAATGATTTTAATATGGAATTACAACTTAATTACAAAGGGAAAGATTACAATAAAACAAAAGAACTAGTCATTAAGGCTTATAATGACATCAGTTTTCGTTTCAAAGACAAACTAGAAAACATGGCTGTCTGTGTGCATAAAAACAGAAAAGAATTTGACAAAAAACTTAATAGAAAGACAAAATTATGGGAAGTTGCCA
>Ga0209212_1007901_pt1 | contig 11571 bp, 16 predicted proteins | sample RifGroC2_FD_183996 | JGI IMG/M metagenome (GOLD analysis project Ga0209212, IMG submission 183996) | Groundwater microbial communities from Rifle, Colorado, USA - Groundwater C2 (SPAdes) (version 2) | ecosystem: Environmental > Aquatic > Deep subsurface > Groundwater | place: Rifle, Colorado...
TTTGTCTTTCAGATATACGCGAAAACGCGCAAAATCAAGTTCCCATCCTTGCGCGCAAACGCCAAGATTTAAATTTTGACTATCTATAAACGCGAAATTATTTTCTTTAGAAATCATTGCCTTTTATAAATTTTCTAACATGTTATATTGAAAATGCCATAATTCTCTCCGCCGCGCGGAGGGATTTTTAATTTTGCCAACGCAATAAAAACATAAACCCTGTCTTTTACAAATTGCCTAATCATTATTTGATTATATCAAAATTTTTATACTTCATAATTCTTGATTCGCAGCTGGAATATCGCAATGTTCTAAATTATTTATTTTTTTATGGCAAAAGCATAATTTTTAAGAGCAAAAATGGCCTCGGTTTTGAGATTATTTTTCGCCCAATTTTTCTCCTTTTGATTTAAAAGTTCGCCAAGCCCGGCTAAAATCTGCTCATTCGGCAAATTTTCTATTAACAAAATACTTTTGGACAGTTGTTCTTCCACGGTTTTATTGACCATCTTTTTTACAACTTCATCATTTATTCCCCAACCATTTTTAGCAAAGTGCCAAACATCATATATATCGCGGGAAGCGATATTCGGCCGAGAAGTCAAAGCCGCTAATTTGCTGGCAAATAAGTAGTCCTGCTTGGCTACCAAAGCAAAAACGCCGATATGTTCTTTCAACTCATATAAATCTTTTATATTTGTGGCTGTTTCTCTTGTGCTAATTTCAATTTTGATATTATGGTCGCTTGGGCCGTATGAAAGCACATTGAAAATGGTATTGGATTTTATGAAGCTGTCTTTAATATCTCCATATTTTTTCAAGATGTTTTTAATTTTTTCAAAAATAAAAACTTCATTTTCTTTGTCTTTAATCAACAAATCAAAATCCAAATCCACTGAAAATCTAGGCAAACCGTAGAAAAAATACGCGCAAGTGCCGCCCTTAAATCCAAGCAGAGAAGAAATTGAGACATCATTATAGATATCTCTTATAATACTGCCCATTACCAAGCGATGTTTTGCTATGTTAAGCATTTTTTTGATATTTTTTAAGCCGTTCAATCAATTTTTTATTTTGATAAATTTCGGCAATTTCAAAACATCTCTGCCAATCAATTGAATACAGATTGTCAAAATAATATTGGGGAAACAAGTAAACCGTGTCCAAAAAAGCTCTCTCTCTGGAGGCGATGCTGTAATTATTTTTATTTATTATTCCTAACGGATTAAAAAGAGCGGCATCTTTTATTTTTCTGAAAGAAATTTTCAAACCGTCAACTAAAACATCTTTGCTCAATTTGCCGGCGACAAATATCGTATCGTAATACTGAAAAGTCACTCCACTCTCGCTCAACACCGTTTCAAAACTTATGTAAGACGGGATATAGACGCTCGTTGCCAATTCCCGCCTGTCGTAATCTTTATTTTTCACAAACACGCCGTTCTTTAACCTAATGAGACCCTTGTTTCTGACATAATACGAAATTTTTGATTTTAAGTTATTTTTATTGTTTTCTTCCCAAATCAAAGCAATGTCTTTGGTGTTAAAGACTGTTTTGGACGAACCATAAATTTTCGCAATTAAGTTATCCATATTGTTTATGATACAAAAGTAAGAAAAACCCTTACTTCCAGGGTACAACATTCTGAAGTTGCCTTAAATAGATGCCTGTGGATAAAATTTATTCAGCTGGAATATCGCTTCATTCTTCAATCTCGTTGAGAACCTAAGATTATCTGCGATGTCATAAAAGCTTACTTCACTGCGTAATTTTTTGCGGCAAAATCATACTGGTCAATAAATATCTTTTTGAAGGGCATTACGGAATTCAATTCATAAAGCGCAAAAACAGCTTCGCGATAATCGTTTTCATCAACGCTGCGATAGGAAAGCGGGGCGCAGCCATAAGAAAGCAGAAGAGCATTAGCCATTAGCCGGGCCGTTCTTTTATTGCCGTCTTCAAAAGGTTGGATATAGCTTATACCCAAAAGAGCGGCCAGAGCCTTAGCATAAGGAGTTTGCATTCTGTCCACCGCCGCGGAAAGACTGGAAACAGCCTCCGAAATCTGGTGAATATTATCCAGCGGCTTATAAATTGAACCGGTCACGCCAACCGGTTTGCTCCGCAGTCCTAAACCGACGCTCAAATTTTTAATCAGAAGCGCGTGCAATTCTTCCATATTATTCCGCGTCAGAGTTTTAAAATGGCTTTTATTTTCATGAATGAAATTGAAAGCATCCTTGTGGTTCAAAATCATCTGCATCTCTTTTTTGCTGTGCCCGCGCGCCTCCTTGTTTTCCAAAATCAGTTTTTCCGTATCAAGCAGGGTGTAGGTATTGCCTTCTATCTTTGAAGATTTCCATGACAATTCTATGGTCAGCCGTTCCAATTCTTTTTTCTGTATAGCCGGCGGCAAGTTTTCCGTTCTTTTTTCATGCTCCGCGGTTGCGCCGTTTAAAATTTTTAATTCATCGTCCGAAAAAATATCCATCGGCAATGACGGCAGCAAATCAAAGTTATATGAACTTATGCCATAGCGCTTGTCCGGTTCAACGGAAGAATATTTTTTGGCGTCAATTTCGGCGAATATCCTGCCCGTTGCGCTTATTTTATATTTAGTGGCCCTTCCCGATCCTTCGGTCATAAGAATTCCGGCTTTCGTCATTTCAGACAGCGCGCGCTTGACTGTTACAAGCGAAATACTCTCGCCCATCTTCAAAAGAATGTCGCGCGCTTCCGATGAACTTATAGTCCCCCTCTCAATGAAGATTCCGATAATCTTCTGCTGTTTTTGGCTGATTTTCATCATTTTCGTATCATTTTTATATACTTATCGTATCATATTGATACGATTCCAACAAGCAATTTGGATATACAGAATATAGAATTAAAGACATAGGACGTTCTTTGCTCTTTGTTATAGGTTCTATGTTCTTTGTTCATTTTTCTTAAGATTCACCAAATCTTCCTGGGTCCAGCCCGGCACCGGCCAAAATTGTTCTATTACTTTTGAGAGCGGGTAAATTTGTTTACTCCATTTATTATTAAAAAATAAATCCCTGACTTTATTTTTTGTTTTTTGCACTTCGTTCCCGGAAACCGGCCAGGGAAAACCAAAATCTCCGCCCTGCGTCCTGAACATATGGGCATACCAGGTTTTGTGATTGACCAATACTTTACCTCCCGACAATCTTGTCTTCATTGCTACTTCAATTCCCTGATTTCCCCAACTTCCGAATGATTCATCGCACAATTCAAGTTCCCAATATTTTTCTCTGGTCGCCATAAAACAAGAACCCTGCAACGACATAGATTCGGTCAGGCCTTTTTCTTCTAAATCTTTTTTGTACTCCGGCCGTTTGGCGTATTCTCTGAAGTACTGAAAATGGGGTTCGGGGTCAAAACAATAAGAAGTGCTTTGGGGATTGTTCTTCCCAACCCACATCATCTTTCTTTTAAAATCATTACCATCACACGGTTGCCCTGTTCCCCTGAAATTGTTCTCGGCGCACTTAGTTGGCGTTGGGCCTTGATACCATTTCTTTCCGCATTTCATACATTTCCAATCAAATGCCCATAAGTTCCGCATAACCGGAACCATTGTTACACTATCGCCGGCTTCCCTGAATCCTTCTATCATCTTGCGGTCAAATCCTTTATCAAAACTGCAATGGGCATCAATTTTCATCACATACTTTGCCTTTGAAAGACGGCAAGCCATATTGGTTGCCGCCCTTTGCCCGACTGCTTCGGGGACATAAATCACATTCACTCTTTCGTGCTGGGGTATGGGCGGGTCAGACCATTCGCCATCTAAAAGAGCGATAACTTCCGTGTCCGCTTCAATATGCTGCAAAATATCCTCAATGGTTCTGGCAAGAAACATTTCATTTCTGGCAGGGATTAAAATGGATAAATCTCTACTCATAATTTAAACATTTCTTTTAAATTCCAGCCCTCTATTTTATCCAGTGTTGTTTCTTTCCAGCTTTCCGGATTTGGCGGGCGCCTAAAATCATTTAAACCGCGCATTGTTTTGGTTATTGCTCCTTTGTGCCGGATATCTACAATCGGATATTGAGACCTTCGTGTTTCGCAAATATCATCAGAAACGCCGCCCCGCCGTTTTTCCTTACCCGGCTCGTATCCCATTATTCTGGCCCAACGTGGATTGCGTCCATTATCAAATCTTTTTTCTTCTATTATTTTTAATCGCAGATTGTAATGATTTACGGCAAGCTGGCGATTGACGCATAGACCGGACAGCGACAATGTGCCGCCGTAAGTAACGGCAAAATCTTCGGGAAACATCCATCTCCAGATATTGACATTATAATAAAAAACGTCGTCGCGGGGAGGTTCAAAATCAAAATGCGAAGGATGATAGAGAACGTCGTGTTCGCAGAAAAAGATAACATCCGAAGCGCTTGCTTCAAGCGCGGTCAATATCTGTCGAAACATTGTTATAACGCCGGGTTGCAAATCTAAAACAATATTTTGGCCAAAATCTATCGGCTTTAAAGAAACACTGACAATGGGCAAACCTACTTTTAATATTTGTTTCTGAACAATGGAAAACATCGGCTCTCCCAACCTATTATCCGTGTAATAAATAATCCCTTTCATTTTTTTACCCAAAACCAAGACCGGCTTGGGTCTCTGACGAGCCCCGGTATTTTAGCCGATAATCCCAAAACAAACCACGGTTTTATGTTATTTTCTTTTGTGTATTTTTGCGTTGCCTCAATAACGTTAAAAAGATTTCCGTTTTTTCCTCTATACCTAAAATAGTCGTGCCCCGAAACAATTCCGCCCGGTTTAACTTTTTTGCTCCACTCGGTTATATCTTCCGTAATATACGGATTTTCATGGTTGGCGTCTATATATACGAAATCCAGCGAATTATCTTCAAATTTCCTGACAGCGTCCATGCTGAATTCTTTTATGAATTCATAGTTTGAGAACGGCGCGAGTTGTTTTTTCGCTTGGCTATAAAGCGAATCAAGTTTTTGCGCAGAATAATCGGCATAATTACCATAAATTTTCCATGCGTCAACGCCGTATATTTTCATTTGGGGATTGGCTTCGCAAAGTTTTTGGGAATATTTGCCCTCGGCCACGCCGACCTCTACGCCAATTTTAAAATCCAATTCATGAAGCAGTTTTGCCAAATCGGCTTTCCCCGCATTGGGAATCTCAATGGGCAATTTCCCCTCAGGGTCAACCCCGTATTTTTTAATTATATAATCTAAAGTGTCCATATCATTATTTTTTCATCTGGGAAAAAGTATCTTTATATAACAAAAAACCAGCTGCGGGAACTATCTCTTTTTTCGCCGGGCAATCTTTCTTCCCGGCCGAGAACAAACCAAGGATTAATTTTCCATGCTATGGTGTAGGCCTGCAGAGCGTAAACTACGTGCGCCCTAGAACGTCTGCGCAAAGATACGAAATAATCATGCCCGGAAATTATTCCTCCTTTTTTTATTTTCTTAGACCACTCCTCAATATCTTCAATAACATGCCTGACATCATGGTTGGCGTCTATATAGACAAAATCCAAAGACCTGTCGGGAAAGTCCTTCACGGCATCCATACTATATTTTTTTATAAAGTTGCAATTATACGGAGCTAAAACTTCTCTGGCTTTTTTTTCAAAGGCCGGGAATTTCGCCCGGGTTACAAAATCTATATACCCGGGATATTTTTCCCAGGAATCAATGCAGTGCAGTTTAATCCCCGGATTCTTCTCGCATATAACCCTTGAATAGGCGCCTTCCTGAACGCCTATTTCCGCGCCCTCCTTAAACCCCAATCTTCTAAAAAGCCTTGCTAAAGAAATTCTGTCGGTATTAGGAATCATTATTGGCATTGATGTTTGCCGGCTCAAATCCAGTTTGAATCTTTTTACTATATAATCAAGCGTGTTTTTTGTATCCATGTTATTCTTTCATTGGCTGTTGAGTTAGCTCATAGCTTAAATTATGGAACAAACCTTTTGGATTTGTATCTCCTTTTGCGTGGTATCTCCCAATGGGAAATATATAAATTTTAGGCCCCCTAACAGATTGTATTCCATTCTTGGCTGCATAACGGTTCCATATCCTATTAAAGAAACAATCCTCCCCCTTTTTGTATCCCGCATAATGCCCATATAAAGAATGTTCCGGCCTGTAACCGCCGAGCAGTTCAAAAGTTGATTTTTTCATGGCAAAAGTATTTCCGTGAACACTTGCGTACAATCCTCTTTTAAAATTAAGCCGGCTCATATCCATTCCGTATTCTTCCAAAACAGCGAGGTCTTGAGTTAAAGTCCCGTCTTCTGACAAAACTCCAAATTCTCGGGGAAATATCATTTTGTCGCCCGTAAAATTGTAAACAGCCATAATCGCCTCTTTAGAAAGAATATGGTCTATATCTGTCATTAAGAAATATTCTCCTGTGGATAGTTTAGCTCCGGCATTACGAGCTAAACCTTGAGTCCAGGGCCGTTTTTCATTAGTGTAATGAATTCGCAGATTTTTCAAATCATAATCGGCTATGTTATAGGGAGGATTACTGCCGTCATCAACAAAAATAAATTCAATATCATCCGGCAAATTCATTGCCTTAAAGTATTTGACTTGTCTCGCCACGGCTCCATAACTCTGATAAAACGCTATAACAATGGATATTTTCATCCCGTTAGAGATCCGACTCGCCTTTGGCGTGTCGGAAAAAATCTCTGATTTTGTATCTCTAACGGGATTCATATGAATTTTTTCATTAAATCTTCGGCCTTGCCCCAATAGGCAACGTCACAGGCTCGCATATATCCTTTTCTTGCGCCAAGATCCCCAAACCCCAAAGCGTTTTCATGAGAAAACACCACAATCGGGTCGCATGTCCAAAATTCTTCGGTTGGCCTAACCGTTATACCCAATTGTTCTTCATATCTTCCTGGTTCTCCCCAAAGCCGCGCAGGATAGTTGTTATCGTCCGGATATTTGGCGTATCTTTCTTCCAACGCCTCTATTAATAATTTTCTCGGAGCAATCATGGCGCAAGTCGTTCTTCGGTATTTCACTGAATACATCGGCGGCTTGACCCACGTATAAAACGACCACTTTGCCATATTGAAGGCAAAACCATTCTTTGGCCTATATTTTTTAAAATGTTCTTCGGTATACAAACAATCATCTTCGGCCATTGCCACATATTCAGTTTCTGCCGCTTTGACCCCAATCAATATTTGTCTATATAAATTCCTATATGATTTACCTATTTCTCCCACGCAGATATTTTTTCCAAAATCCATCGGCTTTTGCGACACACTGGTTATTGGATAGTCGCCGGCAACTTTAAACAGGTTCTCTCTAACCCCCACAGAAAGTTTATTTTCAAAACTATTTGCCGTATAAAATATGATGGTTAAATCTATCATATAAATTTTTTTACTATATCCTCTGCCCGACCCCAGCGGGGTATCTCGTAAGCCCTTATTCTAGACATTCTTTTTTCGCGCTCTCTATGTTTTTTAAGATTTTGGCTATATCAGATATTTTCCAAAGCCCCAATGATTTATCCGTGTAAGATGACTTTCCTTGCGTACATTTTTCGTTTATTATTCTAATTGGTTTTGGTAATGAAAATGGTGCAATTTGTAGATTAAGTGGACGCCATTCTCCTGTAATAATGTCTTTATTGTCTTGCCTATCTGTAAACGATGTTGTTAAAAGATATTGAGACATGCTATTGCAAACATTATTCAATAACTTAAAGATATCATCGTACGACATATGCACTAAACAGTCTCTTATAAGGATTAAATCTACTTGCGGTAGCGTATCCTCAATTAAATTCATATGCCGAAATGAAACATTATTTTTTTCATATTGATTTTTGTTATTTTTAACAATTTCTTTTACAATATCGGCACCAATATATTTGATTCCGCTTAAATCAATGTTTCGCATCCAGTTAAAATCTCCACAAGGAATATCTAATACTGTTGAAATGCCCATATCTTTAAATAAGGCTGGAATCTCTCTGATTATATGTTCGGTTTGATCTAAATCTGAACCCCTTCCTGAAACTGAATTATGCCCGCCCCAAGAATTATTTTTGAATATATTTTCAAATCTTTGTTCAATATTCATTTATTTTTTAAATTTTCCGTATATCCTTTTATCTTTTGACACAACCAATATTTCTCCTTCTAACGCAAACCCCTCGCTTTCCAAAAGCGCTTTCAGCTCTTCTGGCGTCCATTCTTGATAATGAAATTTATCGTTGTTGGTTCCCTTCTCGGGAGCGGCGATATAGAGATAATTTTTTAATATTCTTCCGGCTTCTTTTAACGCTTGGCTCGGAAATTCAAAATGCTCCAACACATCTCCCATAAACGCAGCCTCAAATTCTTCGTCTTTATAAGGCAAGTGATAAGCATCAGCCAATGCCACGTCCGCTCCTTTTTCCTGAGCCAGTCTTACCGCCTCGGGTTCGTTATCCACCCCTTTTATGTCTAAGAGATGGGTTATCTTTCCGTCCCCTGCCCCTATGTCCAGAACATTTTTTTCTTTTATCCATTCTTTTACCCTGTCGGCATGCCGCGAATACTTAGTATTCTTATCGTCGTATTGTTTCCAGTGATATGCTCCGAATTTATGATATTTGGTGAACTGCATTTATTATATTGGGTTTATGTAATATTGAAACAATTAAATCTTTTCTTTTAAATTCGTGTCCGGCGCGTGTCTTAAAATCTCCAAATTCCGAGAGTAAAAATTTTTCTTTTTCGTTGGAAAAAACCGTTTCTCCGTCAACCATATTTATATCCCAGGCGTGCATGCCGCGATACTTTTTCATTTGATCAGGAGAATGGCGCAAATAAATCCAGCCGCCGGGCTTGCAAACTCTTAATATTTCTTTCAGAGCCTGCTTGGGATTTAAAGTATGGTCTAAGGCATTAACGCAATGAACGATGTCAAAAAAATTGTCAGGATAGGCCAAATGTTCAATATTCTGATATTCCACCGGAATGACCGGAATTGCATTATGCTCTTTCCACAAAGACGCGAATTCATTTTGCAGAATATCCGAAGCATAAAGCCTAACTTTTATATTTTTCCACAAATTACCGATTGTGCAAATCGGGCCAGTCGCTAATTCGGCAATGGTCACTTCCTTTTTGTCGCCTATCATCGGTCCAAAATAGTCGGGTAATTCGGCTTGATGATTAAACCTGTCCAATTTGACTTTAAACTTCATCCGATAAAAACGTAATGTGGTTTTATATCCTAAATTTTTCATGGTCCTGATAGTCCGAAATATTGATTAATCTTTACTAATTCATCTTTCCAATGATTTAGGGTATAATCAAACGCCTTTCTCCTGGCTTCAAGGCCATGGGCTGTCCCGAATTTGCGATGTTGATGGGCGTACCAGGTCTTTTTGTTGACCATAGTTTTTCCTCCGGCAATAAAAGTTTTCATTACTATCTCAACTGATTCTTGGCCAAAACTTCCGTAATTTTCGTCTTCCAGTCTTTTAATGGCGTTGTCCCAGTGTTTCCTGCTCATCAGCCAGCAACTTCCCTGAAAAGCCATATTCTCGTCAATTAAAATATCTTTTCTTTCTCTTGTTCTGCTTATCCATTTCGGTGCCATAATTCTATTTGTTGGTGGATGGTAAACAAATTTTTGATAATCTACCGGCGGATCCTTCATAATTTCCCACTTATCAGTATCCAACTGATATAATCTGGGAACAACCACCCAATTGTCTTCAATTTTTTCCAAAAGCAATTTATCAAACCCCTTGCCGAACATGCAATGAGCATCGCATTTTAGCATGTATTCACCCCTTGAAATTGTTACGCCGGCATTGATGGCGCCTCTCATTCCGCAATTCTTTCCAAGATGAAGAATCTTCACTCTTTTATCGCTTTTTAAGGATGGATCAGGCCAATAACCGTCTAATACTGCGATAATTTCCAACTCATTGCCCAATTCCGAATTATCCAAAAGCGAATCAGCGGTTTTCTGAAGTAAGGGTTCTTTATGAGATGGAATTATTACCGAAAGCTTCATCCCGTTAGAGATAGGAAATACTAAAAGTATTTCCGTAAGTTAAATTTATAATCTTTTATTGTAATCATATGTTTCCATTTTTATCTCCCGTTAGAATTCAAAAAGTTGGGATCTCTAACGGGATTCATAATAATCCAAATAAGCCAAAACGCTCGTTAATTTTCGCCAATTCGCCCCTCAAATTATTTAAGACATAATCATTTCCTTTTTTTATTTCTTCGCTGGAGAGACGATAGGTTCTTCTAAATTTCCTATACTTGTGCGCATACCAGGTTTTTTTATTAACCATTACTTTTCCTCCGGCGACAAAAGTTTTCATTGCTATTTCAGTTGGTTCTTGGGCAAAGGTTCCGTAATTCTCTTCTTCCAGTCTTTTAATGGCGTTGTCCCAGTGTTTCCTGCTCATCAGCCAGCAACTTCCCTGAAAAACTATATTCTCGTCAATTAAAACATCTTTTCTTTCCCTTGTTCTGCTTATCCATTCCTGCGCCGCAATTTTATTCGTTGGCTGGTAAAAAATAAATTTTTGATAATCCATTGGCCGCTCTTTCATAACTTCCCATTTATCGGTATCCAGTCTATATAACCTGGGAACAACTACCCAATTGTCTTCAATGTTTTCTAAAAGCAATCTGTCAAATCCCTTGCCGAACATGCAATGAGAGTCGCATTTCATTATATATTCGCCTTTTGCGGCCCTTACTCCGGAATTGATGGCATTTCTCATTCCTAAATTCTTTTCAAGACAAAGAGCTTTGATTCTTGGGTCTTCTTTTAGCGGAGAGTCGGGCAAGTAGCCGTCAAGAACCGGAATGATTTCAATTTCTCTCTCGGCATTTTCAAGAAGCGAGTCAACGGTCTTCTGAAGAAGAGGGTCTTTGTAAGATGGTATGATTATTGACAACATATTATTTTACACAAAAAAACATTGCTATTAATTTATAAACCAAATAGGTTTTTTGGGTCAAAAAAATTGCTAAGAACCGTCGTATGAGGTCGGCATTTCCTGTAATCAAAGCGGTACTTAAATAAAGGGTATATCTTGCTGTATCTGAAAAACCTGTCGCATTCCGGTTCGGTATCGTGAACAATAATATATTCGGCATGAGGTGCCAGCCTCTTAATCTCTATAATTCGCCTTAAGGCGGGCCTATGGTCGACAAGCGCAACGCTCCAATGAGTATTTTCAATATCCGCCTCGTCATAATTATTTACAAAATGCACTTTATGATAATCGCTTTCCCATCCCTGATTTTCTTTAAACCAGGCGGGATCGTTATCGTAAGAAATTAAAGTTCTTTTCCCTTCATGACACATAACGTCAAGAAGCGAGGTACTATAAATTCCCATTCCTAATTCTAAAATGGGTCCTTGAGTCATATCAACCAGCCTTGCGATTACTGGCATATGCGATCCATAAAAAGACTTTCTTTGTAATTCATTTGCCCAATGTCTTGTCATATAGTTTTAATATATCCTCGGCTTTGCCCCAATAAAGAA
>Ga0209212_1007902_pt1 | contig 11570 bp, 10 predicted proteins | sample RifGroC2_FD_183996 | JGI IMG/M metagenome (GOLD analysis project Ga0209212, IMG submission 183996) | Groundwater microbial communities from Rifle, Colorado, USA - Groundwater C2 (SPAdes) (version 2) | ecosystem: Environmental > Aquatic > Deep subsurface > Groundwater | place: Rifle, Colorado...
GTATCAAGCAGTTCTGCCAGATTGTTGATACTTGTGGCTGTATTTGGATGCTCAGGCCCAAGAACCCTTTCTGTGATAGCCAATGCCCTTCTGTATAATGGCTCTGCCTCTTCATACCTCCCTGTGGCCCTAAGCAGTTCTGCCAGATTGTTGATACTTGTGGCTGTATCTGGATGCTCAGGCCCAAGGACCCTTTCTCTGATCGCCAATGCCCTTCTGTATAATGGCTCTGCCTCTTCATACTTCCCTGTGGTATCAAGCAGTTCTGCCAGATTGTTGATACTTGTGGCTGTATTTGGATGCTCAGGCCCAAGAACCCTTTCTGTGATCGCCAATGCCCTCTGATAGAGGGGTTTTGCTCCATCGTATTTTGCATTGAGGTCTAAAAAAAACGCTATTTCATTTAATAGATAGGATGGATCTTTTTTATCAGGTCCTGATGCCTCGTATCGCTGAATCATATCGTTATATGATTCCACCATGTCATATCTTTTCCCAATGCCCAGCCAGTAACCCATTGTTGACTTGCAAATTATTTTGACCTAACTTTGCAGATTATTTTGATACATTTCAGTTGATTTGATTCAATGTGTCGAGGGCCAGCAGAATTCCCCAGTCAGGGTCAAAAGAATTCCCCAAGTAGGTTCAGAATAATTCCCCAGTTGGGGCCAGGATAATTCCCCACTTTTTCCATACAATGCGATAGGATTTATAACCATTGATAACCAATGGAGGGTATCCTATGGCACGAAGGGAGATAGTTATGGAAGAGTTGGTGGAGGTGCTGTATCAGTGGCATAAGAGACGTAGCATCAGTCAGATTAAACGATCTTTGGGTATAGATCGTAAGACGATCAGGAAGTACATAGGTCTTGCTGAGGGTCATGGATTTTCAAGGGACATGGAGGTAGAGGAGTATGCGTATTATCTTGAGCTTGCGGGTAGAGTTCAGAAGGGATTAAAGACGCCACTGGCTGCCTCTCCTGCCTATAAGGCAACGGTCTTGTATGAGAGTACCATTGAGAAGCTTTTAGGGCAGAAATACATGGTGGCAAAGCAGGTGTACCGTATACTCATGCGCGACTATGATTATGGGCTCAGTTATTCCAGCTTCAAGCGCTACATGAACATGAAGTATCCAAAACCACAGCGGAACTGTTTACGGATCGAAGTAGGGGCGGCAGAGGAGGCCCAGGTAGACTTTGGTTCTGCAGGGATGATGTATGATCCTGAAACAGAGAGGATGCGCAGGGCACATGCCTTTGTAATGACCCTATCCTACAGCCGGCATCATTATGTCGAGTTTGTATTTGACCAGGGTCAGGTAACCTGGGTGAAATGCCATATACACGCCTTCGAATACTTTGGCGGAGTAGTAGGGAGGGTCATTCTGGATAACTTAAAATCCGGGATACTAAAGCCCAGCACCTATGATCCTGTGATTAACAAGGCCTATGGGGAGTGTGGGAAGCACTATGGGTTTATCATAGACCCTGCAAAGGTTCGTATGGCAGCACATAAGGGGAAAGTGGAGAGGAAGATGCCCGTGGTGCGGCAACAGTTCTTATCGTCCGGTGATTTTAAGGATATCAAAGAAGCCAATAAGAAGGTGGTAGAATGGTGTATTAATGATTACGGGATGCAGGTTCATGGGACAACGAAGAGGAGGCCATACGAGGTATTCAGCACAGAGGAGAAATCGCTTCTGTCCAAACTGCCGGAGGAGAGGTTTGAGATTCCTCTGTGGAAGGAGGCACGGGTCCATCCGGACCACCACATTGTGTTTGACAAGAGTTATTATTCCCTGCCCACCCGATACGTGGGCAAGAAGGTATGGGTACGAGGCGGCATGGACAGGGTGCAGGTCTTTTGGGAAGGAGAATTGATAAAGACCCATAAGAGGTCAGACAGGCCAGGGACATTTAATACAGATGAGAGTGATTACCCACCGGAAAAATCAAAGTATTTACTGAAGAGCACGGCTTATTATGATGAGCAGGCATCTGTGCATGGGGAGCATGTACGGCGGTTAATCAACGCAATCTTAGGAGAACATGCATACAGGAACTTAAGGAAAGTGCAGGGGATATTCAGGTTAGCAAAGAAGTATGGTTCAGAGGCATTAGACCTGACATCTAAGCGGTGCCTGCATTTCGGGGACTACAGGATGAGCACAATCAGGAGGGCACTGGATAAGAAGACATACCTGATTGCTATTGCAGATGACGATAAGACATCACAGATGTCAGGGGATAAGGCTCTTTGCTTTATGCGCCCTTCGGAGTATTTTGATCATACAAAGGAGGTGTCACAGTGAATATATCCGGACAGATAGATAGCAGGTTGAAGGCGCTGCACTTGCGTGGGATAATTGAGACACTGCCGGTGCGGCTTAAGCAGGCTGAGGATAGTAACAGTGGATATATGGATTTTCTAATGAGTCTGCTTGAGGATGAGTATGAGAGGAGGCAGTCTGGCAGGCTCCTGACCAGGCTTAGAAATGCCGGCTTTGAAGAGGAGAAGACCATAGAGGGTTTTGATTTTAGTTTCAATGCCGGGGTGCCTTCAAAGAAAATACGGCAGTTGGCCGGTTGTGGTTATATTGAGAGCAGAGAGAATGTTTTTCTCTTAGGCCCTGTAGGCGTGGGCAAGACTCACGTAGCTCAGGCCCTTGGGCATGTGGCGTGCAGGATGGGGCATGATGTCCTGTTTACCAAGGCAGTCAAGATGTTTACCTACATAAACGGGGGAAGGGCTGATAACAGCGTAGAGACAAGGCTCAAACGCTATACCTCAATAGCCCTTCTCATTATAGATGACTTTGGACTTAAACCCTTGACGCCTACGCAGGCAGATGACTTCTACGAAATAATCAGTGAGCGGTACATGAAGAAGTCCACGATCTTTACAAGTAACAGGGAGATAGCTGAGTGGCAGAGCCTGTTCCCGGATCCTATCATTTCAAACTCTATCATGGACCGGATCGCCCATAATGCCCATCAGATTGTAATGACCGGGGAGTCGTATAGAAACAAGGGAAAGACAGGCGTAAAGAGTGGAAAGACTGAGAAGGAGGGTTGACAGAGAAAAACCAGCTTTCATAAATGCCTTGTAGTCTCTTTTTTGAAGGCAGTCTATACCTTGATATGGATGTTTTACGATGTCTTTGAGGCACAATCATAGGGAAAGGAGGTAAACAATTCTGTAACCAGAGTAGACATTCCTGCAGGAAGAGTTTTATAATCTAACACGGAAAAAGTGGGGAATAAATCTGAACCTGGGGTGGGGAATAAAGTTGAGCCTCGACACAATGCCGCCAGTGGTAACCGGCGGCATTGTAATACATCCCATCATATCAGTTCTGTAGAAGCTATTCGTACATGCTCTGGGGAGACGATCTGACATTTTTCTGCGGCTGCAGCAATGAGGGCTCCCCGTGCCAGGTGGTTGGCACGACGGTAAAGCCCTCCTGAGCCCTGATGAATAGCAAGGATTGCCTGTTCAGAGAAGAGGTTAAGCTTGCTTCCTGATATCTGGATGTGGTGTTGCAGGTACTGTGTCATGTCTGTCATGGAGACGGCTTCTATATGTGCCCTTGCTATGACACGGGAGGCCAGTGGGGCTACACTGCGTATGGAGAGGCGGTCGAGCAGTGCCGTCTGTCCGGCCAGGATGATGGGGAGAATAGGACAGGAGTCCTGGCGGTACTGCGTGATTACATGTAGTTCTGTGAACACATCTGCTGAGAGCTGGTTAGCCTCATCAATGATTAACACCGGGCGGATCTTTCTGCTCTCTACCAGGTCAAGCACCGCAGATCGTATTGCCCGTGTCAGTCGTGCCCGGCTTGTGGTATTCATCTCCATGTCCAGATTCCATGCAATCTGCTTATAGAGTTCTGTGATGGCGCCTGTGGTGGCGGTCACACAAAGCGGTTTGTATTCTGAGGGATGTAGTCCATGGGCAGCCCAGCGAAGAGCGGTGGATTTCCCTGAGCCGACCTCGCCGGTAACCACACATATGGCCCCAAGGCGCACGGCATAGTGAAAACGCTGTCGTACATCTTTGGTTGCCGGGGTCTCGAGCAGTTCTTCAATCCGCAGGTCTGCAGTAAACGGTTCACGCTTCAGTCCGAAGAAAGACCGGTATAGTTCACTCATGGTTAGATTCTCCTTTCTCAGTGTCTTCGAGAGGAAGCCTTCCTCCGCTAATCTGCGGTGGTGGCGGTGATGTCTCTGACTCTTTAATATTTCCGGACTCCTGCTCAGGCCTGTTGCGTCGTACCCTGGAATTGACCACAAGATCAGTGGGAGTCAGGAAACCATAGCTTCGGCCCTCATGATGGATTTCAATGCGATGCGGGTCATGTTCATGATAGAGGAGTGTGACACGTTTCCCGATTAAAGTTATCGGCGCCTCATAGAGTCGGCCATGGAAGAGTACAGCACGGTCTCGCTCTACACGCCGCAAGGCTATTTTCCGAAAATGCTCTTCCAGGTTACGCGGGGCCGGGCGGATACACTCAAGGCCGGCGGAGAACCGCGCAATAGGGCTCTGATTCGTTGAGCCGTGGATACGACTGTGATACCAGGTATCAAGCCAGTTGGAGTATGACTGGTTTAAGTTATCTATGTCTTCTCCCTGAAAAGCTGACAGGAAGTTACCCCGAACAGTACGAAAGACACGTTCTATCTTGCCCCGTCCTGCAGGCTCATGTATCCGGCTGTGGATGAGTGCAATGCCGAGAGAGGCACATACCTGCTCTAAGTGTTTGCTTCGGAGCGCAGCGCCGTTATCCACATAGATGCGCCGGGGAATGCCCCGTTTTAGCAGTGCCTGACGCAGGCAATCCAGATATGAATCCACTCCCTCTGATAAATAGAACTGACCATGGGGTATCAGCCGGCTCATGTCATCAATAAAGGCGATGAGGTATGTCTTCCTACGGCGTCCATCCACCGTAACCACGGGGCCATGAAGTGCATCACCCTGCCAGAGTTCATTGGGCCCCTCAGCCTCAAAACGGCGTCTGTCAACCGCTTGCGGCCCCTGCTGGTGCATCAACCCCTGGCGGTTTAGGAAACGGTAGACGGCTGATGGATATAGTGGCTCCTGTGGTGCTATGATCCTCCGGCGGCGCAACTCCTCGATCAGTCGTGGGATAGGGGCACGAGGCAACTCTCCACGCAACTTGATCAGCGCCTCAGCAGTCTCCGATGCCAGTGACCGGGTGATACCCTCATCTTCCCGGTCCTTGGGATAAAGCGCCTCAAGCTTGCACCCCCCACGGCGGTACAACCGGATCCAATGACCAATAGTACTTTTTGAAACCCGTGTACGGTTCGTCCCTGGAATATCCCATCGCCGCTCAGACTTCTCCCTGGCAAGCCGCACCACCTCACCCCGACTCAGCCTACGGCCGGTTACCAGATCGGCAATTACCCCAAAGCGAAACACCGCAATCTGTTTTTTGATATCTTCGTCCATCCAAACCCTCCTTTCTGTATGTGGTTGATTATTGAAAAGAGGTTTACACCAACCGGACGAAGTTATCAACGACACCCTTCGGTAGGGTCAACACAACTGGGGGATTCTGACACCCAGAATTGACCGGCTCACAGGCACCCAGCCCAGCTCAATCAGATTCTCATATCCATCAGGGAAGGGGGCAATCTCCATTCCCAAAAGCCCTCTTACACGACGGAGCAGGGCACGAAACCAATGGCCTCCCACCTGACGGCGAATCCCAGGAGGCCATCGCCCACCGCTGCATCGGTTCGTCAGAACTGACCGGATCGTTCTAATCCTATAGAAAAACCGGGGCCAGTATCCAGCGGGTCGTAATCGGTACACCCGATTACAGCCAGGACAGCGAAAGCGGCGAACCCACACCTGTCCCGACACGCCCTCCAGATAAATCCTCACCCATCCATGACCCCAGAGCCCAGAGTGACAGCAAGGACAACTCCCGGGTCTCTTCCATGGATAATCCCTTCCTAAAGAGATTAATGCCTTGAAGTCCACTTCTGCATGCAGTATCATCAATATGTCTCGTAGAAGATCGGGAAATATCCCGATCACTTATCGGGGGAGATGCTGCCCATACAGCTCTCCCCCATCTCTTATTCAAAACAGAAATAGTCCTCATTATAATCTGAAAGACATGAATTATGGATCAAGAAAAAGTGAAAAAATAAGGTAGGATTAAATCAAGATAATCTGGAAGTCAACAATCCATCACCCAGGTACGATTGGCTCTGCCATACTGCTCCTCAATCTTTTCCAGAAACCCCTCAAGTGTATTAGAATCCTTAGTGTTGCCGGACATAACCTCATAGGCCAGAGGAAATCCATCCGGCGTCACTATTAATGCTATTACAACCTGAACACAGTCTGAACGTTTATCCCTGCTATAGCCAAATCTACGTTTACCCTCATCAGGAGGGTCACATTCAAAGTACGTGGAGGTTAGATCATAGAGCAGGATATCAAACTGCACATTGAACATATCCTGCCACCGCCCCTTTAGAAAAGAGAACAGGGCTTTCTTATGTTCCAGAAGCTTATCAAGGCATCTGTATAGTTTATCCTTTTGAACTAAACCGAAATCCTCTCCCAGCAAATCTCCCATAGCGCTCTGCTCATACCACAGGCGGTGAAGACGCCATTCACTGCCAGGATCTATCAATCTGTAAGCGGTAAGTGTTTTTAAGACATTTAACCAGCGGGTCCCTTTACGGCCCGGCAACAGCCTATCCTGCCAGAACCGATCCAATTGTAACTGATCCCATAGCTCACAAAACAACCAGCATGCCCCCCACTGGCGTGGCTTCTTTATCTCGATTTCATTTAGTTTGACCTGAACGGCATTACATTCACCTTTGGGAAGAGGACGGTCTTCAGGGAAAATAACCATTTGCCGTGGGAGTGTTTGTCCATACTCGAAAACTTCAATTGTTTTACGCCATGTCTCTTGTTGACTGTCATTGATCTCTCCAAGATAGAGTACCTGGCGTTGAACAACACGGCCACCAGCGCATCGCTTGTTTTCAACGATATTCCAGTAGCGGTGTTCCTTACCATCTTTAAACCGGCCTGTGCATCGCAAAAACATAAGGCCATTATGTCAGATAAAAATATCGTGTAAAGAGGGTAGGTCTTCACTACAGGCTGTTTTAGCGGGTTTCAAGCATACTCACAAAATGTGTCCCTGTATTTACAAACAGTTATGCACGTCATGAAGTAAAAAAACTCTGGGAAGCAAGTCGAATTGCGAAAGTCGGGCTAACTTCATCTTTGACCCAGGGAGATCACCTTCCAAAACTTCTCCATTGTCAATCGAAATAATTGCCTCGTGTTCAGCATACTGAACATGAATATGTGGACGATGATGTTTCTTATTGTCAAAGTAGAACATCAAAATAATGATACCATAAAACATGGATATTACAGGCATTCAGTCCTCCATCTTATGACAACGCTAAAATTTTTAACGAATTCTCTAAATCATTGGAACCACTTGTTATACGCCAAATAGAAATGGCATATACGGATGATCCCTCAGTAATAGCCTTTCTGAAAGGCTAATAAAGGTTACAATAATTTGGATGAAAAATCAATGACAGGTGGGAAATCTCCATTGACACATAAATCTCATCCTGCTATTCTGACCTCAAAAAAGCAAATTCCTAGTGATCTATGTGATATTTGTCGTCTGTATTTCATGTCCACTATTGACATCATACCTCAGGTCTGCATTACTTTTAAAAAAGTTCCAGGGATTTTAAAAGATGGTCCCACCAAAAGTACCTAAAGTCGTTATAGTATATTTTTCTATAATTTCCCCTTTGTTGATGGCACTCCCTTGATTCTGCTGTCAATGGTAGTGGCCTCATCGAGCGCCCTGCCAAATGCCTTGAATATGGCTTCAAAGATATGGTGTATATTACGGCCATATTGAAGGTTAATATGGAGGGTAACACCACTATTATTAACTATGGCCTGAAAGAAATCCTCTATAAGATCCGGATCAAACTCTTTAATCCTCACCTTACGGGGAAGTGATACGTTATAGATAAGGTATGGCCTACCGCTCAAATCAAGTGCAACAGATGCCAGTGTCTCATCCATAGGAATCTCAGCACTGCCATAGCGTTTAATTCCTCTTTTCTCTCCAACCGCCCTGGTTATAGCCTGACCCATGACAATCCCTATGTCCTCGACAGTGTGATGATAGTCTACTTCAAGATCGCCAGATGCATCGATATATAGATCAAACAGTCCATGCTTTGTAAAGAGGGTCAGCATGTGGTCAAGGAAGGGCATCTGTGTGTTTATGCTCCCCTTCCCTTTTCCATCAATATTAAAATTGATCTTAATATTTGTCTCTGTGGTCTTCCGTTTTACAGATGATTTTCTTACTGCCATGCACACCTCTTTTTGTCCGGCTTGGAAGCCTGACCTATTAGGTTTCCTGATCTATTCGGTATTCAATTATAGGTCAGGCATCTTGCCTAACCCCTTATTGCCTTCTGAGCCTTATCTTTACAGCCTCGCTGTGGGCATCAAGCCCTTCTATCTCTGCAAGCCTTGAGGCCACAACACCTTCTTTTTTTAACCCACCTCTGCTGTATTTTATTATACTCGACTTTTTCACAAAGTCATCCACAGAAAGGGGGGAGAAGAATCTCGCTGTCCCTCCTGTTGGCAGCGTATGATTTGGACCGGCCACATAATCTCCCATTGTCTGAGGGGTATAGCTGCCAAGAAAGATCGCACTGGCATTCTTTATCCTTTTCAATAACTCCATAGGATTTGTAACCTGGATAGAAAGGTGTTCAGGTGCAATATCATTGGTGAGATCGAGGGCCTCTATCATATCCCTTGTTACTATAATAAGGCCATGTCTTCTGAGGGAATTTTCAATAACCTTCTTTCTGGGTTGTCTTTTTATATCTGATTTTATGCATTGTAATACCCTCTCTGCAAATTGCCCCGAATGGGTGATAAGAATAGCAACGGCCTCCTCGTCATGTTCTGCCTGTGAGAGCAGATCCATGGAAACAAAGGAAGGGTCTGCTGTATCATCAGCAATTATCAATATCTCACTCGGCCCTGCAATCATATCTATATCAACATGTCCATATAAGAGTTTTTTGGCAATTGCAACATAGATATTTCCAGGCCCGACTATCTTATCAACACGTGGTATTGTTTCAGTACCAAAGGCCATAGCAGCAATCGCCTGGGCGCCGCCTGCTGTATACACCTCATCCACTCCTGCGATATCAGCAGCAATAAGAATATACGGGCTTATCTCACCCTGCGGAGTTGGGGTACAGATAATAACCTTTTCAACCCCGGCAATCTTTGTTGGTATAACGCTCATTAAAACAGACGATGGATAGATGGCCTTCCCACCAGGGACATAGACACCAACCCTCTCAATCGGAGTTACTTTTTGTCCCAGCAACACTCCATTGTCTGTATATTTCCAGCCTGATATCTTTTGATGTTTATGAAACTCATTTATCCTTTTGGCAGCATATTCAAGTTTCTTAATATCACTTCCTTCTACCTTTGAATATGCCTTTTTAATTGCATCCTTGCTTATACGCATGGTTGAAGGGGTCAACTGTATACTGTCAAACTTTTTAGTATATTTGATTAATGCCTTATCTCCATTTTTGCGTACGCTTTCTATAATGGTTTTTACAGAGGACTCTATTGATTTGCCATAGGTAACTCCCCTGTTAAGGAGTTTATCCCTCACGGGAGCAAATTCTGGACTATCTGTTCTTATGATCTTCATCCAGGAATATCTATTTTGAGATTACTTTTCCGAGACTATTAACTATCCCGGTTATCCTGTTGTACTTTAGTTTGAGGCTTGCCCTGTTTGCTATCAGCCTTGCAGTGGAGTCTGTAATTGTCTCGATTTCCTCGAGATTGTTCTCCTTCAATGTCCTGCCAGTAGAAATCAAGTCCACAATAATATGAGACAACCCTGCGAGTGGTGCAAGCTCCATTGATCCGTAAAGTTTTATTATCTCTGCATGTACACCCTTGTTCCCGAAGAACCTTTCGGTAATACGTGGATACTTTGTAGCAACTCTTATCTTAACCAGCTTACCACTTCTGTAAGGCTCAACAGAGTCCTTTGGACCTGCCACCACTACCCTGCAATATCCAAATTTAAGATCAAGTAGTTCATACAGATCCTTTTCCTGCTCAAGCAGCATATCTTTTCCAACTATTCCTATATCAGCAGCCCCATATTCCACGTAAGTCGGAACATCGGATGGCCGCACTACCATATAGGTTAAGGAATTTTTCTTTGATTCAAAAATGAGTTTGCGGCCAGCGTCTTTGACCTCTTCTGTCATAAGGCCGAGGGCATCAAAGACCTTTATAGAAGGTTCAAGGAGTTTTCCTTTGGGCAGGGCTATAGTAATCGGTATCATATCAAAACCTATTTAACCCGTACAATGTCAGCACCTAATCCTGAGAGCTTCCTTTCCATTGATTCATATCCACGGTCAAGGTGATATACGCGATGCACTTCTGTCTGTCCTTCTGCAACAAGTCCGGCTAATACGAGCGAGGCGCTTGCCCTGAGGTCAGTAGCCATCACAGGTGCCCCGCTGAGAGATTTAACACCCTCAACAACAGCATAATTCTCCTGGAGCTTTATCTTAGCACCCATCCTTCTTAACTCAGGTACATGAATAAATCTGTTTTCAAACACAGTCTCTGTTATCACGCTGAGGCCGTTGCTAATCGTCATAAGCGCCATTATTTGTGCCTGCATATCAGTTGGAAAACCAGGATATGGCATTGTCCTTACATCAACTGCTGATATCCCTCTATCTGCAACAACCCTTATACTGTCAGAAAAGACCTCTGTTTTTACACCAACCACGCTAAGTTTACTTAAGACAGCTTCTATATGGGACGGGACGCACCTCCTCACAGTTACATCGCCGCCTGTAATTGCACCGGATATAAGATATGTGCCGGTCTCTATCCTGTCCGGCATTATCTCATAAGTCCCTCCACTGAGTCTTAAAACACCTTCTATAATGATAGTATCTGTCCCTGCCCCTTTAATCTTTGCTCCACGCTTTATCAGAAAATTGGCAAGGTCAACAACCTCCGGTTCACAGGCTGCATTTCCAATTACAGTTTCACCCTCTGCAAGGACTGCTGCCATCATGATATTTTCAGTGCCTGTAACAGTAGATATATCAAAAGATATATTTGCCCCTTTTAATCTCTTAGCCCTGACCTCCACATAACCATGCTTTATTTCTACTTCTGCACCCATCTTCTGGAGCCCTGCAATATGCAGATTTACAGGTCTTGTCCCAATGGCACAACCGCCTGGAAGGGAGACCCTTGCCTCACCAAACCTCGCGACAAGAGGCCCTAATACCAGAATTGATGCACGCATTGTCTTTACTAATTCATACGGCGCCTCACAACTCTTGAGATCCTTTGCATCTATAGCAAATGTATATCCATCTCTCCTGACGCGTGCACCCATAGATTCAAGAACAAGTTTTATAGTT
>Ga0209212_1007903_pt1 | contig 11568 bp, 20 predicted proteins | sample RifGroC2_FD_183996 | JGI IMG/M metagenome (GOLD analysis project Ga0209212, IMG submission 183996) | Groundwater microbial communities from Rifle, Colorado, USA - Groundwater C2 (SPAdes) (version 2) | ecosystem: Environmental > Aquatic > Deep subsurface > Groundwater | place: Rifle, Colorado...
CCCGAGACAATAAACCCTAAAATCATGGGGATTTGCGAAGGCTCAAAGGCAAAAAGCGCCTGCTGGATTTGGGTCGGAATAGAAGCGACAATGCCGGCGAAAATCATCAAAGACACGCCGTTGCCGATGCCGTATTCCGATATCAGCTCGCCGATCCACATTAAAAGGATGGAGCCAGCCATTACTATCGCCATATTTGTAAAGCGGTCAAAAACGCTCAAATGTCCGAGCACGCCCTGTTTTTCCAGCATCGCCAAAAGAGCATATCCTTGCGCCATAGCCAAAGGAACGGTGAGGAATCGCGAATATTGATTGAATTTTTTCCGGCCGATTTCCCCCTCTTCCTGATACATTTCCTTAAGCCGGGGAATCATCATCGTCAACAACTGCATGATAATGGAAGCGGTGATATAAGGCCCGACGCCGAGCATCACGATTGAAAGATTGGCTAAAGCGCCTCCAGAAAAAATATTCAAAAGCCCGAAAAATTGATTACCCCCCAAAAAGGCGCGCAGTTTCAGTATGTCTACGCCGGGAATGGGAATCGCCGCGCAAAACCGAAAAACCGCAAGCATCGCCAAAACAAATAAAATTTTCTTGCGCAAATCAGGGTCTTTGAAAATAAGTTTTAACTTTTGAAAAAACATTTCCATTTTTAAAAATTAATTATATGGACGCTCCGCTCACTTCGCCGCCCGCTTTTACAATTTTTTCTTTTGCTTGTTTGGATATCTGGCATTCGCTAACCAAAAGTTTTTTAGCGACAACGCCGCTCCCCAATAATTTGACTTTCGGCATTTTTCCTTTGCTAAAACCAATAATCCCGGCTTCCAAAAGGGTTTTAGGCGTGATTTTATCGCCCTCTTTGAATTTCTTTTCCAATAAACCTATATTGACGACTATTGGCTTTTCTTTTATTGATTTAAATTTATATCCGCGTTTTTTTGGAATCCGCTTGATAATATCCCTTAAATAAGAGGGGATGCGGACGCCGTGAGCTCTCTGGCCTTTACTACCTCTGCCGGAATAAGTGCCGCGTTTTCCGCCCCGGCCAACGCGCTTTGCTTTTTTCTTTCTTATCAAAGGTTTAATTTGATGAATTTGCATAAAAAATTATTTGGCTTTTAATTTCTTCAGGGCTTCTATTGCCGCCCGGGCATTATTTAATTTATTTTTACTTGGCGAAAGAATCTTCGCGCTGACGTTTCTCGTTCCCGACAAATCCAAAACAGTCCTTACCGAACCGCCGGCAACCAAACCTCTTCCGCCTAAAGACGGCTTTATATAAACTTTGGCGCTTCCTAATTTTCCTTCTGTTTCATGGGGAATAGAGCTGTTTTCCGTCAAAAACACTTTAATCAAATTTTTTTTCGCGTTGCGAAAAGCTTTTTCTATGGCCGAGGTTGTGTCGTCGGCCTTGCCTAAGCCAACTCCCACCTCCCCTTTGCGATTGCCAATGACTATAGCAACGCGAAAATTAAATCTGCGGCCGCCGGCGACAACTCTCGCCACCCGCCGAATATCTATGATTTTTTGGTCGTAATCTGCGGGTTTTTTGCTTAAACCAAACCTACCTTCTCTGCCTCTTTTTTGTTTCTGCTGAATCATATGCTGATTTGAATTACTAATTTTTCTGTTTGAAAATTAAAAATTAAAATATTAATCCTCCTTCTCGGCTGCCTTCGGCCGCCGCCTTAACCCGGCCGTGATAAGCGTAGCCGCCGCGGTCAAAAACAATGCGCTTGATTTTCTTTTTCTTCGCCGACTGGGCCAATCGCTTTCCGACCTCAAACGCCGATTTTATTTTTGCCAATTTATTTTTTTTAGCGCCGGCGGACCGAGAGGTTTTCTGCTTGATATCGCTTGCCCAAACAAGCGTCTTCCCTTTTTCGTCGTCAACCAACTGCAGATAAATATACCTGTTTGAACGAAAAACATTGAGCCGCGGCTTCTCGGCCGTGCCACAAGCCTTCGCTCTTATCCGCCGATGTCTTCTTTCTTTCATTATTCTTTTTGATTTTTCCCTTTTCATTTTAAATTATACTTGCGTCTAAGTTGCCGTTGACGCCGCCTTTTTCCCGGACTTGCGTCTGATAATTTCTCCCTGGTACCTAATGCCTTTCCCTTTATAAGGTTCTGGTTTTTTCAATTCGCGCAACTGAGCGGCGAAAGCTCCAACCCTTTCTTTGTCCATCCCGGAAATTATTATAATTGTGTTTTTTTCAATTTTAACATCCAGCCCCGGCGGCGTGGAAATTTTTACCGGATGGCTAAACCCTATATTCAAAACCAGATTAGAATCTTCTTTCAAGGCGCGGTAGCCGATTCCTTCAATAATAAGAGTTTTGGAAAAACCTTTGACAACGCCGCTGACCATATTGCGGATATGCGACGCGTAAGTTCCCCACAAGGCGTTTACCCCTCTCTCGCGCCTGATTTTCTTCGCCTTGTTTGGCTCTAATATTACCGCATCATCTTTTACCGAAATAAAAATATCGTCTTTAAAATCGCGGCTTAATTCTCCCAGCGGCCCATTAACGGTTAGTCTGCCTTTTTCAAATTTTACATCAACTCCTTTCGGAATTGCTATTGGTTTTTTCCCTAAGCGAGACATATGATTTACCAAATTTTACAAATAACTTCTCCGCCAATCCGTTCTTTTCTTGCTTCTTTGTCGGTTAAAATCCCTTTAGTTGTTGAAATCAGCATAATGCCATAGCCGGAACGGACAGGCTTTATTTCCTTAAGGGGAAGGTAAACCCGACAAGATGGTTTTGAAACGCGGCTGATATGGCTAATTGTTCCCTTTCCTTTTCCATCGTATAACAAGGCAATTTCAATTGATTTTTTATTTTTTTTGCCGCGGCGATTTATTTCTTCTATATAGCCGGCCGTCAAAAGCGCCTTTGCTATTTCCATTTTTATTTTGGAATAAGGAATGACAGCTGTTTCTTTTTTTACAGCTTGGGCATTTCTTATTCTCGTAAGCATATCGGATATTTGATCCATGACAAATTTATTTATGAGAGAAACGAATAATCATAAAGGCCGTTACCAGCTTGATTTTTTAATTCCCGGTATTCTGCCCTCGTTGGCAAATTCCCGAAAACAAATGCGGCACATACCGAAAACACGCATATAGCCGCGCTTCCTGCCGCAACGGAAACATCGCCGCACCACGCGGCTTTTATACTTCGGCTTCTTCAGGGCCCTGGCAATGACGGATGTTTTTGCCATGCTTGGAACTATACCGATTTAATTGATATTTTGCAACACAAAAGTCCATCTTCGTTATTTTATCTATTTTTTGGAAAATGGAAATCCGAGTAAACGAAACAATTCCAAGGCTTCATCTCGAGTTTTGGCAGTTGTCACAATAGTCGCCTCCAGGCCGAAAATAAATTTTATTTCCTCGTCTTCTATTTCCGGGAAAATAGTGTGTTCCTTGATGCCGATGGTTAAATTTCCGGCTTTGTCAACGGCTCCGGGATTCAAACCGCGAAAGTCGCCGATTCTGGGAATGGCGACATTAATCAATCTATCCAGAAAATCATACATCATTCTTCCGCGCAAAGTCGCGCAGTAGCCGACCAAAGCGCCCTGCCGGAGTTTGAAAGAAGCGATTGATTTTTTCGCCAAGCGCCTTGCCGGCTTTTGACCGGTGATCAAAGCCAATTGTTTTTCAATAACTTCCAACTGCTTTTCTTCTTTTGCGGAGCCGACTCCCGTGTTGACAACGGTCTTAATAATTCGGGGCACGGCCATATCATTTTTATAGCCGAATTTCTTTTTCATTTCCGGAATCGCTATTTTTTTGTATTTTTCTTTGACGGTCATAATCCCGAACCGCATTTTTTACAAACGCGGATTTTCTTATTTTCTCCGCCCGAGGCGGAGCCGCCTTCGGCGGAAAAAATCTTATAGCCCGCCCGCCTTGGCTTGTTGCAGGTCGGACAAATCAGCATAACGTTTGAAGCGTTAAGCGGCATCGGCTTTTGGATTATCTGGCCTTTTTGACCCTGTTTTTTAGAACGGCTGTGCTTTTTTCTGATATTAATCCCTTCAACAACGAGAGAATTGCTTTTCGGAAAAACCCCAATAACTTTTCCGCTCTTTCCGCGGTCTTTTCCCGAAATCACTTTAACGTTGTCATTCTTTTTTATCTTCATATTTTATATACAAAGCCAACAACTAAGTTTACACAACCTCTTGCGCCAATGAAATAATTTTCGCGTAGCCCCTTTCGCGCAGCTCCCTCGGAATCGGCCCGAAAATGCGGCCGGCTTTCGGCTCGGTTCCTTCCAAAATAATCGCGGCGTTGTCGTCAAATCGGACATAGGAGCCGTCTTGTCTCCGATAAGGCTGGCGCTGGCGGCAGATAACGGCTCTTAAAACATCTTTCTTTTTTGCTATTTTTCTCGGCTCGGCTTCTTTCACCGAAATCACCACGACATCGCCCAATCTGGCATACCTTCTTCTGCTTCCTCCTAAAACCTTAATAACCTGGATCAGTTTTGCTCCGCTGTTGTCGGCGACATTTAACATTGTTCTTGTTTGAATCATACTTTTCCCGCAACGACAAAATGCTTATCCCTGGAAAGAGGCCTGGATTCTTCAATAATCACCTTGTCTCCGATTTTATATTCATTCTTTTCATCGTGAGCTTTGTAGTTTTTGCTTTTTTTGACGTATTTTTTATAAAGCGGGTGCTTTTTGTAGCGTTCCACTTTAACAACTACCGTTTTCGCCATTTTATCCGAAATCACTATGCCTTTTAATTTCCTCATGCTTAGAATTGCTAAATTTATTAAGAATAAATTATTTTAATGTATTAATGTATGGATTTTTGCGATGTCTTTTTTGATTTCCCGTCCTTCTTTCGTGTTTTTGTTTTTCCCGCTGGCGGCATCAAAACGGAATTTCCGCAACGCTTCGCGTTTTTCCTCCAAAAGCGCCTTAAGTTCAATTTCTGTTTTTTCTCTTAAATTTTTGATTTTCATGTTATTCCCTGCTCACTATCCTGGTTTTAATCGGAAGTTTTGCGCCGGCTTTTTTCATCGCTTCGGCCGCCAAGACTCCGGAAATTCCGTCTATCTCAAAAAGAATTCTGCCGGGCTTTACAGGAACAACAAAACCGCAAGGGTCGCCCTTTCCTCCGCCCATTGTCACTTCCGGCGGCCTGCTGGTTACGGGCTTATCCGGAAATATCCTGATCCAAACCCTCCCGCTTTTTTGCACATAGCGGCTCAAAACCTTGCGGCAGGACTCAATCTGCTGGCTGGTAATCCATTTTTCTTGCTCTGCCTTTAATCCGAAAGAACCGAAAGCCAAGGTCGCGCCGCGAGTTGCCACTCCCGGCTTTTTGCGGTTTGTCCTCATTCTCTGCCACTTTCTGAATTTTACTTTTTTAGGATAGAGCATGATAATTTTTAATCATTTCTTAATACTAATGATGTTTTGAAATATTTCAAGTCCAATTGCAATTTTCATGATTCTATATTAAGAATAAATAAAGAGGAAATAAAAACCGGTCCTTTCAAAAAAAAATTTAAAATGACGGAAGGAGGATGATAATTGAAGTCGGCTCGTAAAAAGATAAAAAAACATTATAATTTCCATCATCCCTATCCGACAAGCAGGGCAAAAAACGGAGATCTGGGCGTTTTTAAGCCGCTTCTCCATCCATTAACCAGAAAGGCGCAAATTCCAAAACACGACCTTTGGCATAATCTTTTTTTAAATCTTTTCGCCGAAGAAATAATCTCAAAGATTAAAAAATCTTTTGATGAAGGCAAGGAATCTCCTGCGGAAATTATTTCTTGCCTGAAAGCGCCCGCTAAAAAAGCCGGTCCCGCCAGGGAGAAGCAAGAAGATTTAACCGCCTGGCAAGAAATTTTCGGCTGTGCCCGCGACTTTTGTGAAATTGAGAAAATCATCCTTAAAAATTGGGCTTATCCCGGCATTATGGCGCGCGTTTCAGACAACGGAAAAATCGCGGAAGCGCTGATATCTCTTAAAGATATTCCGAGCGACAAAGCGGGCAAGATTATAAGAATTATGTTCAAACGCTATCAAAGCGCCCAAATCACCCCGATTATCCTGGAAAAAAATATTCTTTTTAAAATTTCTCCGAAAAAGAGCCCGAAGTAAAAACAAAAAGCCCCGCCGTATGGCAGGGCTTTTTCGCAAAATCATTATTCCGCCGGCGCTTCCTCTGCCTTTCCCGCTTTTTTCATCTCATTTACAATCTGGCGCAGCTTGGCATGCGCTTTTTTGATATACCGGTTGGCCTCTTTGATAAAATTGTGGCCGGCTTTGAACAATTCATCGGCCGCCCTTAGTTCATTTTCAAAATCCGGCCCTGGCTCGGCTTTTATCTCGGCGAATTTTGCTTTTGCCGCCTCGTATTTTTCTTTTGCCAGGGAGATTTTCCCGCTGAATTCCAAAAGCCACGCTTCAAGCTGGGCCGTTTCTTTGCCGGCCGCTTTCAATTCTTGGGCTTTCGCGCTTAATTTTGCCGCGAAGTCTTCCGCCTTCTTAATCGTAAAATTTACCCGAGCCGCCCAAATCTGGCCGGTAATTTTTTTCATCCAGATCCGGTGCTTTTTCCAATACTGCCTGATTGTTCTCGCTTGTTCTTTTATCTCCTCCGGCGTGGCAGTACTGGCTTTTAGCGCCTTATCATTAAGCCAGGCAATGTCTTTGTCTATCTCGGACGCAATCGCCTGTCTGTCGCTTTCTTCAAGCGCCCGTTTGTTTAGAACCCAACTTTTCAGCGCCTCCAGTTTTTTGATTAAAGCGCTTATGGATTTACCCAGAAAACTTTTGGCCTTTTCTCCCAAATCCTTCGTGTTGTCGGCGTTTTTCACTTTCTGAAGTTTGGTTCTCGCGCTTGAAAAGTTTTCCCGGGCAGCCTTGAAGAAATTTACTTCTTTCTGGTACTGACCCCACGCTTCCTGGTATTTTGCCTTTGCCGCCTCGTCTTTTTCCTTGAGGGTTTGATTTTGATGAGCGGCATCCGCGCCGATAGCGCCGGCCAAAAACATCGCGACAGCCAAACAAATTATTTTTTTCTCCATTTTTTTCATATGACTTTAATGGTTAAATATTTGATAATCCGCTTTCCAGGGTGTCTAAGGAGGTATCGTTGCCGATTCCCTCAAGGTCGGCCAAATCCGAAGATAAGCCGCTCAGCTCTTCCGAAAATTCGCTTTCCATCTTTTCAGCCGACGCCGTTTCAACAACTATATTTTCTCCGGCGACGCGAGTCAAATCATTATCAAGACCTTCCAAAGAATTGTCGCCCGCAAAAAGTTCTAAATCCAGCAAATCCTGGTTCAATGCCTCCTCTTCGTTGTCTATGGCTAAATCCTCCAGAATCGGAACAATTTGCTCTTTTTGCGCGTACCAATAAATTCCCGCCGCGATTAAAATCGCCGCCAAAACTCCGACTCCGATATAAATGTAAAGTTTTTTGCCGTTCTTTCCCGCAATGGGCGGCGTTTGAATCCCCTGCGTTTGTTCTGTTTCCATAGAATTAATAAAGTTAACGTTTAATTTTCTCGACCTTTGCAAATATATTTTATCAAATATTTTTATTTAAGCAAAGATTGGCCTATGATTGAGATATGCTTGATTTTTACCGCGATATAATTGAAAAAATTATCTCAATTGTCGCTTTTTTTATCCTGGCCGCCGGAATAGTGGAAATGCCGAAAGAGCTTGATTACGAACGGCCCAAACGTCAAAATCCGGCCGAAGAAATATCAGTGAAAGAAATATCGCCGTCTGCGCCATTGAGCGCGATTGCGCGAAAAGAAAAAGCAAAAACACCTGCGCCAAAATTCTCCGCCCCAAAAACGCAAACTCCGTCCGTATTCTCTCCGATAGAACCGGCGCCGGAAAAAACCATACCGGCTGCGCCGGCCATATCGCCAATTGAGCTCAACCAAAAAGCCAGACAAACAATCGTCAATATTATTTGCTCCACGGAAAGCCGCGGCTTACTCCAGCCGATTACCGGAAGCGGAGTGATTGTCAGCCCGAAAGGAATAATTTTAACCAATGCCCACATCGGCCAATATTTTCTGCTGGAAAACGAGCCGGCGGCGGATTATCTCAATTGCCTTATCCGCGCGGGAGACATCGCCGAATTGGCTTATGACGCGAAGCTTTTGTTTATTCCCGGCGCTTGGGTTGAAAAAAACGCCAAAGCCATTATCCAGCAGGAACCGAAAGGAACAGGGGAAAACGATTATGCCTTTCTGCTGATAAATAAATCTTTTGGACCTTCTGATTTCATGTCGGCCGAGCCGAATTTTGATTTTAATGATTTGCCGGATAATCTTTCCGCTCTTCTGGCAAGTTATCCGGCCGGATTTTTGGGAGGAATATCTGTCTCAAAAAATCTGGGGCTTGCTTCAACTTTCGCTCCGATAAAATCGCTTTACACTTTTTCAAAAACAGAACCGCTTGGCCTTGACCTTTTTTCTTTGGGAGGAAATATCGTGGCGCAGGGCGGCTCATCGGGCGGCGGCGTTTTTGACGCAAGAGACGGAAAACTTATCGGATTAATCGTAACTTCCACCGAAGGAACGACCACGTCCAGCCGAGAATTAAACGCCATCACAATGCCGCACGTTGGCCGAAGTTTTGAAAAATACGCCGGTCGCGATCTTGCGGAATTTCTAAACAGCCCGGAATCTTTTCCGGCTGTTTTTCCCGAAGCCGAATTCAACCGCCTGAAGCAATTGCTGATTGAACAATTGATTTAGCAAGTCTGAAAGAATTTGTTTTTCATTGACTCGCGCGCGATAAATTGTTATAACTCATCAAGGAAAAAATTCCTTGAAAAAAGAGGGGTGAGCATGTCAAAACAAAGAGTAGACCTTTTCATCAAAATTTCTTATTGCTTTAATAAACCGGAAACATCAATTATCCGAACAAATGTAAAAACCGAAAGACTGCGAGACCTGCTCAATGATTATCTGTATAATCAAATAGGAAAAGGAGAAGACAAAAGAAAGCTAAACGAGAAAGAGGTATACGACATAGAAATAGGCGTTGATTTAAGCGATGATACTTTTTACGTTTCAAGCGATACTGGCAACGACGGCCTGACTTGCGGCATAATTATGCATGTCAGCGCGATACTGAATGAATTGGAGGTTTTATCCCTTTAAGCCGAAAGTTGGTATTAAGATAATTTAGAAAAGTTTTTTGAAAATACTGCGCAAAAACCACCTCGCTAAGGAGGATCCGATGAATGAGATAGAAATAGGCAAAAAAATTGATGCAAAAGATCTTTTTGATGCGATTAAAAATTCGGGATACATGACAGAGCGCGGCTATAAAATTCTTTATGCCAGAAAATTTCATGAAAGAAAAACGGAAAAAACAAAAACATCTGGAGTAGAAATAAAAAAGAGCGTTGAATCGAATAAAATAATCGGTTACGGTTTTTGTTTCCACGCTGACGCGAAGGAGTTGAAGGGCATCAAATACGTTCATTTAAGGATCAATTCGGGTGTTGTCTCTGCATTTTCTTATACTATAACTATGGGGAACGAAAATGAGATAGAGGAAGACCTCGTGAATTTGGCTAATTTGCTAAAGAGTTCAAGGTCAAATTCGGCAAAAAGACACGCTGAAAAATGAGAGTATTCGGGTGAAAATTAACGAAGAGATCAAGAAAAAGGCCGAAGAAAAGGACAGAAAGCAAAAAGAGGCAGAAGAATACATATATATATGCACCAGTTGCGGATTTTCGTTAGAAGATTATAGATGCGGATTCGGAATTTAAGATAATTATATTAAGTAATAACCAAAAACGCCATCGGTAAGTCCGGAGGCGTTTTTTTGTTGGTCAAATGGGTGCCTAGAGGGAATTGAACCCTCGATACCAGGTCCACAACCTGGAGTTTTGCCATTAAACTATAGGCACCATATTCCGCCTTCGATTGCGCTCGAGGCGGTTTTGATATTAAAATTATATTCCGGCGCTTTACTTTCCAATTTATTCCACTCTGCACACAACCGCGCCCTCTTTGGTCGGCCGGGAAATCTTGATGGCGATTTCGTCTCCCTTCTTGGCCTTATCAACATTCTCATGTTCCACCTGCATGGATTCAATCGTTTCCTCAAACTCTTCGTCGCCTCGCTTCACCTTAATCTTGTCGCCGAAGAGTTTGATGTCGGTTAATTTAAGCACCATTACCCCGATTTTGTCGTAATAATGGGTTACGCGCCCTATTTCTTTTTCCATATATATATTTATTTTATGCCTATTTACGACCTGTTAAGATTATACTATAAACGATAAAGAAGCAAAGCGCTTCTTTGAAAAACGGCCGGAAAGGAGCAGGAGATGAAACATAGGCCAATAATTTCCTGGTTTCTTTGTTTTTTTTCGTTCGTGATTATTTGCCGTATTCTTAGAACTGCCAATCACGGTTGAAGCGCTTAAAACCCTTATTCCCTATTTTCAAAACCAAGGCTACAAATTCGTCCGGCTTGACGAAAAATATTAAACCTAAAGTCGGTGGAACCAGTCTGACGGATTGGACACCACCGGCTTTTTTGTTTTGCAACTAATCTGTGAATAACTCAATCGGCCAAAAAATATATAATGAATAAAGAACGATTTTTGAAAACCACCATTCGCATAAAGCTGAGAAGGGCAAGGAAGGCGGATAAAACGTGGCGGGAATTAAAAGAAAATTGTTTTATTGGCCGGTGTTTTCATTCGTTGTTTGTTTTCTGCTGGCTGATTTTTTTATCGGGAAAACCGCGGGAGAAACATATTCTGACGTGCAATGGGACTATTATGTTATTAAGAAGAACGAAATTCCGGAAAATATTTTCGGCGAATATTGGATGGATGTATTGCGTTTCAACAAAATTGATCGCAATCATTTAATACCCGGGAAGAAAATAAAGAAACCGCTGGACATGGAAAGCATCAAGAACTACACACCCATGCCTTTTTTTTATGAAATGGCGCAAAATCATGAAAAATACGTTCTCATAGATCTAGATAAGCAATTTTTGGGCTGTTACGAATTCGGACGTCTTAAATTTTCTTTTCCGATTGCTTCGGGCAAAAAAAGTCATGCTACGCCCAAAGGCGACTTTAAAGTATTGGCGCGGCACCGCGACCATTTTTCTTCCCGATATAAAATTTCTGGCACCAATATTCCCTATCCCATGACTTGGGCGGTCAAATTCCATATCTCAAAATCAAGAGTCGGGTTCTGGATACACGGCCGCGACCTTCCCGGCTACCCGGCATCTCACGGCTGCATCGGATTATACGACGAAGAAATGCAGAAAAAATATTATAAAAAACCGGAAAATCCTCTTTTAACGGACGCGAAAAAATTTTATCTCTGGTTGTTCCCCGAAAAAGAAAATGACGACGCCTTAGAATCGGTTTCCGACAATATCCCAATCCGCATTTTATAAAACAATAAAAAGCCCCTGATTTTTTAGAATCAGGGGCGGTTTTTTGAAAGATTGAATTAACGACGGATTTGAAAAGATTTGTCAATTGTGGCATATTTTAGGCAA
>Ga0209212_1007905_pt1 | contig 11566 bp, 12 predicted proteins | sample RifGroC2_FD_183996 | JGI IMG/M metagenome (GOLD analysis project Ga0209212, IMG submission 183996) | Groundwater microbial communities from Rifle, Colorado, USA - Groundwater C2 (SPAdes) (version 2) | ecosystem: Environmental > Aquatic > Deep subsurface > Groundwater | place: Rifle, Colorado...
CTCTCGCTCTAAATCATTTAATCTTTGATATTTTTTCATAGAAATCCAGTGTAGCACTATTGGCACTGCGTGCCAAATGTGTTGCATTAGATTCTAGTCTAAACAAAATATGAATAACTCTATATTATATATTATACAACATAAATAGAACTAAGGAAAATGAAAAAGGAGCTAAAATTCATTATCTGAATTTTAACTCCTAAAATATAGTAATACTATTTTTTGATAGTGTCGTGACCAAAATTATGATCAACCGCATATTTAAGAATAGTTTGAAGAAATTCTATATCAGTGGACGGTGGCTCAATAAAGGCTGGCCCTAAAACATTTTTTACTGTTTCTAGGGAAAATTGCTCCTCAAATGTAACATATGGATGATATCTTTCAAGAATCAAATTGGCTGTTTTTTGTACTCGTATAGTACTTTTATTATCTTGATGTAGCTGTAATATATATCCATTATAAACCTGATCTTTCAATAGATTTTTTGTTGATAAATATGTTACGCCTTCGATGCCGAGAATATTAAAGGTATTTTCTATTATCCAACGAGCTGACTTAGGCCTATCATGCGTTAAATGATAAATTTCATTATTCGCAGGCTTTTTTAATAATTCATATGTTGTGTAGGTAATCCAATCTAAAGAAATTAAATTCAATGTTGATTCTTCACCACATATTATATAAATCTTAAAATTATCCTTAAATCTTTCAGCAAGTAATTTAAGATAAGCGAATGCCCCATAATATCCATTAAAATCGGGACTAAATCCAGTACGAGAATCACCAACAATAGCGGATGGCCTAAAAATGCTATACTTTAAACCAGATTTTTTAACTAACCCTTCAGCGGCCCATTTAGACTGCTCATAAGGATTACGTTGATATTCCGCAAAAGCAGTCGAACAAAATAAAAACTCTTTTACACCCCAATCTTTAGCTAATTGAATCACATTTGCGGTGCCGGTATAGTTAGTTTTATTTATTTTACTATCTATATCGTCAATTTCGAAACTAACATTAGCTGCAACATGAAAGAACTTATCGATTCCGATTCCTTCTAATCGTTTCAAATCACTGTGTGACAAACCACATAAACTCTGAGTAATATCTCCTGAAAAAACTTTATCATTATCTATTTCTAAAGATAACTTTTGATTATATACCCCATCTCTAACGAGATAATATAAGTCATAAAATTTTTCCAACTTTTGGAAAATAGTACCCCCAAATATACCGGTTACACCAGTCATTAACATCTTCTGCTTTTCCATTATAACTTTCCCTAATATTTATGATTAATAATATTTAATTTTCAATGTCCAATTTTTATCTTATTTTAAGATATTTCACCATAGCAAATATTACCAATTTTGTCAAATGCTGTTTTTGGCAATATTATATTATACAAAAAAATAACGCTAATATAAAACAAAAAGCGTTATGATAGGCCTTCTCTACTTCCTTACTTTTTGCCTTTGTGTCCAACCTCCCTAATTTTCTTGAGCAAATCATGAATATCAAAGGGTTTCTCAATCATATCCTTAACTACTGGGAAATCCTGAAAATTGTCATTGGCTTCCTGAAAATCTTTGGAAAAGATAGGCATAGCTGAAACCACAATGACCGGTACATGCTTTAATTCTTCATCAGCGCTCATAAACTTAATGATGTCTACTCCACTCACTTCCGGCATGGTTAAATCTAGTAAAACTAGATCATAATGCTCTTTCTTCATGCTTCTAAGTCCTTCTTTACCGCTTAACACAAAATCAACCTTGTAGTTTTTTTCCAAGTCTAAAACGCTTTTGATCAGGCCATTGATATTTATATCATTGTCAACTACCAAAATCTTCATATATTTAAAATATTTTTACTGATTATATTATAGCAGAAAATCAAAAAGACAACAACTGTCTATTTCAATACCCTCCTGATGCCTAAATAAACTGCCTAAAATTGCTACGATCAATTTTAATTACTTCCGTTTTATAGGCCTTCACAAAATCCTTAGGAGAATAATATGTTTTGTCTACCCCCCACTTGAATTCATAGGCTGTTAATTGACCATCGCCTTGTTCTATATAATCCACTTCTTTTTGCTGATAACCTCGCCAGAAATAAGCATTACGCATTAAACCATTATTAGCATTATTTTTTAACCTTTCACTAAGCAAAAAGCTTTCCCACAAGGCGCCAATATCTTGGCGCAAATTTATGGGATTTAGATTTTTTATCAAAGCATTTCTAATGCCATTATCAAAGAAATAGATCTTACGTGAATGCTTTAATTCATTTCTCAAATTACCACTAAATGATGGCAAACGATAAATAATAAAGGCCTGCTCTAAAATTTTAATATATCTTTCAATAGTTTTAGGGCTGACTCGGCCACCGACAGTATCAGCCAGTTCATTAAAAGACACCTCATTACCCATTTGTAAGGCCAAAGCCTGTAATAATTTTTGTAATACTTCTGAATTTCTAATACTATCAAAACTTAAAATATCTTTATAAACATAGCTATTGGCCAATTCATGCAAATTTTCAGTAGCTTGATCCGTATGACTGATTATTTCTGGATAGAAGCCATAAACTAAAAAACGCTCCAATAAACGATCTATTTCCAAATCGTTATAAATGGTTTTTAATTCTTGCAAAGATATAGGATAAAGGATAAACTCTCTTTTTCTACCAGTTAATGGCTCATTAACTCTATTAGCTAAATCAAAACTAGAAGAACCAGTAGCAATCACTTGGATATCAGGAAAATTATCAATTAATAACTTTAAAGTTAAACCAATATTTTTTACCTTTTGAGCTTCATCTAAAATAATCAATTTCTTAGAACCGATAAATGCCTTTAATTCTGTTGACGTTTTATTAGTTAAAACTTCAGCAATATCACGTTCTTCACAATTATAATATACTGAATTGGTATTATATTTTTTTTGTATTTCTTTAACTAAGGTAGTTTTGCCAACTTGTCTGGCGCCATAAATAACAACTATTTTGCCCTTAAACAATGATTTTTCTATTTTTTCTTGTATTGTACGAGTTATAATACTCATATTCTTATTAATTTAAGTATCTTAATACTCAAATTATATACTATTTTTATACCTTTGTCAATAGGTTTGACAAATTTTACTGATTATTAGCCCAAAACTTACTACCAATAACATTGGTCTTATTAAATAAGCTATAAGCCTACATTTATTTCAATACCCTAGGCATGGTGATTTCTTGGCCTGGTTTAGACTTGGCTTGCTTGAGGATTTGTTTTACTCCAGCCTTTTGCCAATTCTTAACCTTGTCCTCCCTAGTTTTGTTAGTCAGACCAGTGACTTGGGCGGTGATAGGCGTAGCCTGGGTGTCCACCTCTTTTAATTGACCAATATAGTCAACCACGGCTGAAAGTTCTTTGCTATATTGACTAACCTCTTGGTTGCTAATCTCTAATTTAGCTAAATCAGCCACATGTTTTATTTCTTCTTTGCTAATCATATTATTTAATCATATCTAAAAATTGTTTTTCATTGAGTATCGTAACTCCTAATTGTTTAGCCTTGTCATACTTACTACCCGGTTCTGCACCAGCCACCACATAATCAGTTTGACCACTAACACTGCCTGATATCTTACCACCCCTCTCCCTAATCTTCTGTTTAGCCTGATCGCGGTCCATAGTTTGTAGGCTACCCGTCAAGACAAAAGTACCGGTTAGCTTCTTACTAGTTGTTTTTTGGATCATGGTTATTTTAGCAGAATCCAACTTATCCAACAATTCTTGATTCTTGCGGTCTTGAAACCAATCATAGATGCTTTGGCCAACTACTGGGCCGATATCCGGTAAAGATTGTAATTGAGCTAAACCAACCTTAGACATAGTCTGCTGGAGAATATGCGGTGTAGTCAGGCTCTGTTTTCCCCAGCCAGGCAATTCTTCAGCCAACAAAACAGCTGTTTCCTCACCCACATGGTAGATACCTAAACCAAAGAGAAACTTAGGCAAGGCCATAGTCTTTTTATTACTAATAGCTTGTAGTAAATTATCGGCTGATTTGTCAGCAAAACCTTCTAGACCCAGAAGATCACCTTTGGTGAGGCTGTAGAAATCAGCTATATCAGAGACTAGGCCCTTTTTAAATAATTGTTCTACTACTTTCTTACCGAGGCCATCAATATCTATGGCTGTCTTACCTGTCCAGTGAATTAGGGACCTTAATCTAACTGCATAACAATGTTTGTTGGTACACTTCACGGCTACTTCGCCTGTTTTCTGAGTAATCTGACCATTGCACATCGGACACTTAATTGGTGGCTTAATATTTTTCTCCTGGCCAGTACGCAATTTAACTATTACTTGAATAATCTTGGGGATGACATCACCGGCTCTTTCCAAAACTACAGTGTCACCTAGCTTAACGCCCAATCTTTTAATTTCATCAAAATTATGCAGGGTGGCTCGACTAATAGTTACTCCGCCGACGACGACTGGCTCAAGAATAGCCGTAGGGGTTAAAACACCGGTACGACCTATCTGCCAAACAACATCTAAAAGTTTAGTTGTCGCTTGTAAAGCGGCAAATTTGTAAGCCATCATATAGCGGGGACCCTTACCAACTATACCTAATTGTTGCCAAAGAGCCAAATCATTAACAACTACGACCACGCCATCGCAGTCAAAACCGACTTTAGTCTTTTGTGTTTCCCAATGATGGTGAAACCGCAACACTTCTTGGAGACTAGTACAGTATTTATTCTGCTTCAGCACCTTTAGGCCTAGGAGCTTAATAATTTCATGCTCTTGTTCATGATGTTGCAAACCAAAATCAGTGACCAAGGCATAGGCATAGAAGTCTAATTGACGTTCCGCTGTAATCTTATAATCTAGCTGACGGATGGAACCCGCGGCAGCATTTCTAGGGTTAGCTAAGAGAGGTTTACCGGCTTTTTTATATTGTTCATTAAGCTTCTGCAAAACAGCTGTGGTCATAATGGCCTCTCCCCTAATCTCAGTGGTCCCTTTAGTAATGGCTTGAATGATTTTATTAGCCGTAGTAGCGGTTAATTTCAATTTTAATAGCTCACTTTGAGTAGGTATACGCAAAGACCAAGGAATAGCCTTAATGGTCTTCAGATTATTAGTCACTGCTTCGCCTACTTGACCATCACCACGGGTGGCACCTTGAGTAAAGGCACCCTGCAGATAGGTGAGGCTCATAGCTAAGCCATCCATTTTTAATTCAGCATAATATGACAACTGGGGTTTAATATGTTTTTCCTGCAAAATTTTAATGATTCTCTTTTCCCAATCCGCCATATCCTCTTCTGAAAAAGCATCAAAAAGACTCAACATCGGACTACTGTGTTGGACCTTTTTAAACTTGGCTAAGGCCTGACCTGACACCCTCTGGGTCGGTGAATCAAGCGTAATGAGCTTGGGCCACTGACGTTCTAATTTTACTAGTTCATTTTTTAGACTATCAAAAGCGCCATCATCTATCTCTGGCTGATCCTGGACATGGTAGAGGTAGCTATGATGGTTAATGAGTTGCCTTAATTTGGCTATTCTGGTTTTAGCTTCTGTAATATTCATAGAGCTAGCTTACACCCTCCAATTATTCTGTGCAATATCCGCCACAGCCGTCTTTTGTTGTTGTACCATTGCACAATGGCGCACAAAAAGTCACCTGTATTTCTCTGGCGGTATTCAAATATTGACCTCGAGAATTAATATGAATAATGCGATCGTTTTGATCTGCTGTATCACTACTATCACTGAAACTTATCCTCACCTCATAGCTGGGTGGCTGGCGTTTAAAAGTAATGAGATTGGTTGTGGCTGGCAAGGTGGCCTTGGTCATAGTACCACCACCAGAAGCAACACAAGTGGAAGTTAAAATTTCACTACCAAAAGATACAAATTTGCCATCGCAACCAACACCATTACCCGTATTGTGATAGAAACTGGTATTGTTGTTTTGCTCGGCATAATATTTATGCAAGGTCAGGGCTCTTTCCACTCCGGCCTCAGCTGCGTAGTAGGCTTGAGTGGAAGCTTCCTGAGTCATATAGGAGCTAAAGCCTGACAACATAATTTCAATGCCTACAAAGCCTAAGGCAATCATACCCACCAGTAAAAAAATGGTAGTGAGAATAGCGGAACCAGTTTGGTTTTTCCAATTAAACATATTATTCAATATATCTGGCCGTGATAGTGGACTGTAATTCTACCATGGGCGGATTCCAAATAATACTTTCCAGTTTCATATAGAAAGTAACGGACGGCGGATTATTAGTCGCCTGACCATATTCAAAATTAGTCACATCAAACTTTAAATCCTTGACCTTGATATTACGGGGCATGATAGAGCCAGTTTGATTATCACGTGTGACCATCAAAACATCGCCATCAGTACCGCCTAAATAATAATGGACGCATTGGTCATGATAGTTTCTGAAATAGAGATGTTGTATCCCATTCACAGTTTCCACATTGTAGACGCTGGTGTAGTACCAATGATCAGGATCGCAACTGTCATCTAAATTAACCTGGGCGGTGCGCAATTCTTTAGAAATCATTTCATACAAAAATCTGGCATGATCCTGCAAAGCCTGATATTGTCTTGACTCACGATTGATGGCTATGACATTGATAAAAGAGTCAATGGCAATAACCATGATGATAGAAAAAATGCTTACCGCAATCACGACTTCCGCTATACTGAAGCCTGATTGTTTGGCTTTATTTAATTGTTTAATAATACCAGTCATAATCAAATAAATAAGTGGCTGTCACATAGTTATAGTCCTTGCCCCTGTCCTGCCAATAGACTCGACTAACCACATAGAGATAGTCATCGCTAATATCTGTCGTACCATTATCCTTATAGACAGTTTTGATCAAACGATTAAAACCGCTATCCACATAGGTGTCTGGCACAGCCGTCTCTGGTGTTTTATGAATACGGTAAAAATTATTACTAGCCGTGTCTAAATACAAATTAGCATAATCAGAATGTAAATAGCACTCAAACTCACCAGCACAGCCCAAACCGCTAATTACTTCTTGATCTTTAGTGCTATAAAAACGTAAAATATCTCTATCATAGGTACCTTTAGTACGTTCAAAATAATCAATGGCAAAAATCGCCTCATCTTTAATATCGCCTGGACTTTCATAATTAATACCTTGGCCAAAACCAATGTTGCGCAACCAATTATCATTGCGGTAATAGCGAACTAATTCCAAACCTTCTTGGGCTAACTGAGCGGCAATGAGAGATTTTTGGTTAATGCTACGAAACTGGATAGTGCGTTCAGCTAGAATAAGGATACCAACAAAACCAGTCATGACCACAGAAGCGACCACGACTATTTCTAAGAGAGAAAAACCTAATTGGCCTTGATGTTTTAACATTGTTTTAACTGGCTACTTCAACTAAACCAAAAAAGTTAATAGTCACAGTTTTGGTTGAGCCATTAATAGTATCTAGCAAAGTAATGGTTATTTTGTTATAGGCTTTACTCACATTATCATGATTAATAATCTTTATTGTCGGATCAGGTGGAATTAAAGCTACTGAACATTCGATTATTGCTGAAGTGCCACTAATATCTTCGCCCTCCACCTTGTCAATCACAATATGGTTGGGCAAAATAATATCACGGTAAGTTTCCCCACTGTCAAAAGTTTGATCACCATCCGCATCATTATATAGTACATAATGTCCATTAGTCTCGGCGCTGGCAGTATTAAAATATATGCCCCAGACATTTCTGGTACTATCATCATTAAAGGTTTTTACAGCCAAAGCATTATTCTCCATCAGCCTGATATCCGAAACCATTTTGTCAGCCCAAATTATAATCTCTGTACGTTTGTTAGCGCCCTTGTAGTTAACCACAGTTAAACTCAAAACCATAATAATAATAGAGATAGATATCATAATCTCCATGAAGCTCAAACCTCGATTGTCTGAATATATTTTTTGCATAATTATTCTGGTCTAACTTCTTGATATTCAGGCTGGCCAGCACGCGGACAAGGCCTAATATCTCTAAATTGACTCCAACTACTGCGTGGTGGCTGACATAAATCTCTGTCAGTACAAATTTCAGGATCATCACCACAGAGCGTTCCTTCATTGTCACTGGTCGCATCACAGAGGTCAGTATTGGAATCACAATGGCGAGGATCAGTACAGATAGTGTCATCTACAAAACAGTCTGCCCCGCTATTAGTACCGCCATTGCAGGCTTTCTCGCTATCCGGGCCAACAGCACTAACTCGATAGATATGAATATTGTAGCGTTGATTATATCGGCTATTAGTTTCACTTAAAACATCTACACAATTAATACTATCTCCATTGTTCTGAACATTGTGGCAAGCCCCTGTCACATCTAGCCAAGAACAATCATCAGCTGTTTGGCCAGCATTCAAAACGCAATATTGCATTTCATAATGATCAATATTGGGTGGGGCATAACCAACGCTTGGTTTGTACCAAGCTAAATTAACATTAGAAGTATTGGCGTCTACAGCAAAACAAGCTGAATCAATTTTCAAACCACCCACATTATTAATCGGACTGGTTGTGCCATAGGCAGTGTTGGAAGTGTGACAACCAAAGATATTGCAACCCAGCACTTGATAGCCTCGTCTAAAACCTTTGTCAGGCAAAGGATCATCTATATACAAAGTACTATCTTTAATTAAATTGCTGTTTAATTCTAAAAAGCTATCACCATTATTATCAGTATTATTAATCTTAAAAAATGTTTCACCTAGTACGCTATTCCAAATTACTGTTAAGCTGTTAGTTTCTCTACCTGGCGTCTGTTCCACTGACAAAATCATAGGCTTAGTGGGTTTGCCAGTAACTCGGTAGTCAACGCCGCTAAAACTAATCCAACCTAAACCTTTTCTAGTACCACTATCATCAGCACTGTCATTGGGATCATCTCCGGGATAAAAAGTACCGCCATTCCAAGCCCAGCCAGAGAAATCACCATAGGTTTCAGGAATAGTATAGTCCTTAACATCAACCTGCCAGGTACCACCATTCAATTTTATCCAACCATCATCGCCCAGTGATAGTACCTTGGCCCAGCCATAGAGCTGTCTTTCAGCACTATCATAGCAAGCCGTACAACCATTCTCTATCGTACAATTAGGGCAATGGGTGGAAGCGAAATCATAGCCGGGAGGATCGGGTGGTGTATGTACAATACAAGTAGCTTCACCGCTACAATCACTATCTAGGGTACATAGCCGACTCATTTCATTGCTACAAACTTGAGTTAAATTAAAAGTAATCCAACCCACATTAGTTGACCAAGCCCAGCCTTCAAATTTATTGAAGCTGGGATCATAACTAACACCATATTGGCTTTGGTTAGTACCACATTGGTCAGTATCCAAACAATTAAAACTAATCCAACCAGTGGTACTGGTCCAAGCCCAGCCCCAAAGATTGGGCTGATCAGTATTACGTGCCTGGACTTCAAAGGTTGGTTCTTGCCAGAGATTATAGCCCCAAAAACCTAATAAGCCTAAAACTATGACGGTTAGGCTTATTAAAACAACCTTTTTATACTGATACCACAAAAACATAGGTTAAAAAATTATTTCTGCGATTTTGTTGTGTCCGTAGCTGGTGCGGTTTGACTGGTTTGAGTATTTTGAGCAGCTTGATTCAAAAAATTAACGATATTAGTCACCCGTTGATTATTAACCAAAGTAGCTTTTTCAATCTGGTTGAGACGAGCGTTAAATTGCATTTGTAATATAATGGACACACCAGTCAAAGCAGCTAATAGCAATAGAGTAATGCCAATTAATAATATTTTTTGAGTTTTTTCAGAATGGAAATATTGTTGCCAATTCATAAGTTTATCATTTAAGCTCTCCTCCTATTGAGCGGTGGGCTGTTGAGTACTGCCCGTTTGTTGATTAAGATAATCTTCAATAGCGGTGATCTTTTGATCATTTTGTAGGACCATATTCTCCGCGTTTTGTACCCTCCTATGAAATTGATAGCTGGTCACGACAAATAGTCCGATTAAGACTCCAACTATGACCAAGATGATACTAGAAAAAATTTTCATAGTTTTATGTTATTAAATTAAAATTAATAGCTTTATAGTATTAATAAATTAAAATTATTCGCAAGAACAGGAAGTGGGACAAGAGCTGGCGCTTTCACAACTACAAATATACAAACCGTCTTTGAAAACTATCCTGACTTGCGTCACTGATTGTCCAAAAACTTTAGACACGCAAACACCTTCGGTAGCACCATGGCTGTCATCTCCAGAGTAATAATCATCTGACCTAGTGGAACCATGTATCCTGAAAGTACGGTTAATATCAACATCTCCGGCTATACTTACCCGATTTTTACGAGCCACAAAGGTATTGGCATTCAAGCCACCGGTTGCATTAACGGTTCTGATAATCACTGCTGCGCTGCCGTAATCGTTAGGATCATAACCATCACTCCAATCAATATAGCCTGACAAAATACTGCCGGACCAAGCATCTTGATAGGTATTTGAACTCGGATCTATTCTGCCAGCCTTAAAATTAATGCTAGAAGAACCACGCCAGCCGCTAGTGCTACCGAGAGCGGTGTCATCAAAGCTGGATAAATATAAACTGGACACACCGTTAATACCATCATGCACTTCCAAAGTACCTTGAGGATTGGAAGTATTAATACCAACTCGTCCGCCCCAAGGTGAAGCAGTACCGACAGCCAAACTTAAAACATTATCTAAATCAGAAATTCCAGTATACTGATTATCACCGCGATCATTCCAGAAACGCAATTCTTTGGAAGCACGCTCTTGATATATGCCCCAATGTTCTTGGAAAGAATTACTAGTGGTCTGAACATTGGCCTGAATCTTTATTTCAGGATTAGGACTAGTGGAAACCGTTTGATATAAATGTAGTAGACTGCTTGGAGTATAATCTTCCAGCATCTTAGAAATGCCCACATTGCCATTGACTCTGAGCATTGGAGTATCATGCACTCCGGGACTGTAGAATTCGCCATAGAGTAAACTAGACAATTTGTCAGCAGCATTAGTATCAGTAAAATTATTAATATACAAAGTACTACTACTGGTTTCATCATAGCCAGCCTTAGCACCAAGAAAAACATTGCCGGAACCATTGGCATTGCTGTAACCAGCCTTAGAACCTAACATGACATTACCAGTACCACCGACTTGTTTGCCTGACAGATAGCCAATTAAAACATTTTCACTGTAATTAGCGGGTATGGCCACAGCATCGCTTGTTTCTTGCTGACTATTTTCAGCATTAGCGCCAATAATTACATTGGCACCTCCATTATTATTTTTGCCAGCATAATAACCCAAGAAAACATTTTTCAAACTATTATTTTGTTGTCCAGCGCTGGTACCAATTGATAGATTGTTGCTACCAGTGGTATTAGACATACCAGCTGTTTTGCCAATAAACACATTATTAGTACCTGTAGTATTAGCTGAACCGGTACCGAAACCAATGCCCACATTATTTACT
>Ga0209212_1007906_pt1 | contig 11564 bp, 5 predicted proteins | sample RifGroC2_FD_183996 | JGI IMG/M metagenome (GOLD analysis project Ga0209212, IMG submission 183996) | Groundwater microbial communities from Rifle, Colorado, USA - Groundwater C2 (SPAdes) (version 2) | ecosystem: Environmental > Aquatic > Deep subsurface > Groundwater | place: Rifle, Colorado...
ATTGATGTTGATGTGCGCGTCGTTGTGGCAGGAAATGAACGACTGGAGTACCTCGTAGAATCCGGGCATTTCAGGATGGACCTGTATCAGCGGTTGAATGAGTTTTGCATTGAAATACCGCCGCTGCGGCGGCGGAAGGACGATATCGTATTTCTCTGCAAGAGATTCCTGGATATTACCAACAAAGAACTCAATAAGAACGTTCGCGGGATTACGAAAGAGGCGCTGGAGATATTGCTGACATACAACTGGCCAGGGAATGTGAGAGAACTAAAAAATGTCATCCGGCGAGCGGTCTTATTAGCAGATAATGTTATAGAATCCAAGCACCTTCTGATAAAGACACAAGAGCAAAAACAGCAGGCAAGTCCTGCAACCGGGCAGATAGCAAGCGCGGCCAATCGGGATGCAGACCATACCATTTCACTGGATTTGAACACGAACAACGGTAACAACCTTTCTCTCCGCGACATGGTAGCTAAATGCGTTGAGCATGCCGAAAAAAAGCTGATTACAGAGGCGCTGAAACGAACCGGCGGGAACAAAAGCCAGGCGGCCAGGATACTCAAGATCGATTATAAGACCATGCATTATAAGGTCAAGAATTATGGGATTAAAATACAGACTACAACCGAAATTACAGAAAAGGCACCGACTGAGGATTCGTAAAACAAAACTTCAAATGAAAATTCCTATACAATCAAGTTAGAAAGTCCCCTCTTGGGAGGGGACTTCGTCGTGAGCTCAGTCGAACGATTTAGGGGTGGGTAAGTCGGTAATTCGTGAGATATTCACTGAGGTTTCACGACCCTTGTCCTCGTGAAAACGGGGAAAGGGACCCACCCCTAACCCCTCCCAAGAGGGGACTTGTGGAGTCTCTTCCCAAGAGGGGAATCATACAAGATTGAAATCCTATACGTTAATAGAGGGGAAAACGGAAAGCACATTTAATTAAACAGAGCGAAACCCGGCAATTCATACTTTTCAAGAAAGGAAGAACGTTATGACGGCCAAAAAGACAGGAAAGAAAGAAACAGGAGGTGAGTTTGATTTAGGATTGGGAGGTATTTTTAAAGGTCTTGGCGACTTTGTAGAAAAACTTTCAGACCTCGCAGAAAAAGGGGAGAAGTTCCAGAAGACAGGTGAGATTAAGGGCTTGAATAAAAATTTGAGTGGTTTATTCGGCATTTCTATAAAGGTGGGCGGGTTGGGCGCAGATAAGATTAAGGTAGAACCCTTTGGCAATATACACAAGGATGAAAAGGGAGAGGCAGTTGTCGATGAAGTGCGGGAACCCATTGTCGATATCTTCGAAGAATCAGATCATACCATGATTGTGGCCGAGATGCCTGGGGTGGAAGAAAAAGATATCCGTGTCGATTTGAAAGACGACATATTGCAGATTTCAGCAGAAACTCGCGAAAAGAAATATCATAAAGAAATCCTCCTGAAGGAAAGTTTCACGAAAGACAAAATGGCGCGCACGTATAAAAACGGGATACTTGAAATAAAGTTAGTGAGATAATCAAGTCCCGCCAAAGCATCTAAGGAAATCATGAAAGGCAGGAAAAATGGAGCTTGAATTTGTGGAGTTGACAGAACAAGTTAGTCCTATGAAGTCCCCCTTAAGAAAGGGGGATTCAGGGGGTTGTGTTTTTCTGGGCAATTTTACAACCCCCTTTGCCCCCTTTTCTAAGGGGGATTTTGCGTCGCATGTGTCATGTAACCCGCTTAAATAAAGTGAAAATGCCTATACAATTTAATTATTTTCTTGTCTTTGTGCCTTCGTGGCAAAACGGGTATAAACAATGAATGAAATAACCTTAAAGGTTGCAGAGGCTGTAAAAAAGGATGTAGGACGAGGACTAGCACGAATCGACCCTGCCGATATCGAAAGATTACATACCTCGATTGGAGAAATTGTTGAAATCGCGGGCAAGAAGCGTACGGTCGCAAAGGTAATGCCTGCCTTTAAAGAGGATCGTGGGAAAGGAATTATCCAGATCGATGGTCCGACCCGTGGTAATGCTCATATAGGTCTTGATGAAAAGGTCACTCTAAAAAAAATAGCGTGGAATCCGGCAGATAACGTCGTCCTTACTCCTGTCAACGCAGTTAACCTTGAACGGGATAGCAAGTACATTGGAAGTCTCCTCGACGGTCTTCCTGTTATTGCAGGCGATAGGATACGCGCCACGCTTTTTGGCAGCCGATTTACCGATTTTGTAGTTGAAACTACGATTCCAAAAGGTGTCGTAGTTATCAATCCCACGACCCTGTTAAAAATCAATGAAAAAAAACCGGGAACTGCCGAACGTTTAAAATTTTCGTATGAAGACATCGGCGGCCTCGGTCATGAGATACATCGGATACGCGAGATGATAGAACTTCCCTTAAAGCATCCTGAAGTATTCGAACGACTGGGGATCGATGCCCCCAAAGGGGTGTTGTTATATGGTCCGCCAGGCTGTGGAAAGACTCTCATTGCACGGGCTGTGGCCAATGAAACCGATGCGCACTTCATTACGATCAACGGGCCGGAGATTATTCACAAGTTCTATGGAGAAAGTGAAGCCCGGCTTCGACAAATATTCGAAGATGCAAAAAAACATGCCCCGAGCATTATCTTTCTTGACGAAATCGACGCCATCGCCCCGAAACGTGAACATGTCGTGGGAGACGTGGAAAAAAGGGTAGTGGCGCAACTCCTGGCGCTTATGGACGGACTTGATAACCGGGGACATGTCATTGTCATCGCCGCCACGAATATACCAGGGGCGCTGGATCCCGCACTACGGCGTCCCGGACGTTTTGACAGGGAAATATCCATACCCATTCCCGATCAAAATGCGCGACTCACAATCCTCGAAGTCCACAGCCGCGGCATGCCCCTCTCTGAAGACGTAAACCTCAACAAACTGGCGGAAATTACTCACGGCTTTGTGGGTGCTGACCTCCAGGCGCTCTGCCGTGAGTCTGCCATGCTCTGCCTGAGAAAAGTCATACCAGAGATGGATTTAGGGGCATCGAATATTCCTTATGAAACCATGATGAATTTAAAAGTAAGCATGGATCACTTCTTCGAAGCGCTGAAAGAGATAGAACCGTCTGCGTTGCGTGAGGTATTCGTGGAAATTCCCAACGTGCGCTGGGAGGATGTTGGAGGACTCGATACTGTCAAACAACAAATTCGGGAGGCTGTGGAATGGCCACTGAAGTATCCCGACCTGTTCAAACAGGCAAAGATCAATACGCCAAAGGGAATTCTCCTTTACGGCCCACCGGGAACGGGGAAGACCCTCCTGGCAAAGGCCGTGGCCAATGAGACAAAGGTCAATTTTGTATCGGTCAAGGGACCTGCCCTGATTTCAAAATATGTCGGTGAATCGGAACGCGGTATCAGGGATATGTTCAAAAAGGCAAAACAGGCGGCGCCCTGCATTATCTTCTTTGATGAACTGGATGTGATTACCCCAAGACGCGGAGAAGGAAGCGATTCGCATGTGACGGAGCGCGTCATCGGTCAGTTTCTCACAGAAATGGATGGCATCGAAGAGTTAAAGGGAGTCCTGGTGCTTGCAGCCACAAATCGGATGGACCAGATAGACCAGGCCCTGCTGCGAGCAGGCCGATTTGACTATCTCATAGAAATTCCCATCCCCGATGAAGAGACCCGTTTAAAGATATTTCAGGTACATACGAAAGATAAACCTCTGGAAAAGGGGATTGATTTTAAAAAATTTGCTCAGGAAACCGAAGGGATGACAGGCGCTGACATAGAGTTGATTTGCAAAAAGGCCGCATTAATGACCATCCGTAATACCATCAGTAAACAGAGCGCGAGCAGTGGGGAACTCGTGATAACAGAAAATGATTTTACTCATGCCGTCGAAGAGGTAAAAAAGAGGTAATATCGTAGACGCTAAAAGTAAGTTGTCATTGCGAGGGTTCACTATAATTCACCGCAAAGCCGAAGGGCGCGAAGAGCGCAGAGTTACAACCCACTAATTGGCCGCTCGTTCCCAAGCTCCCGCTTGGGAACGGGATTGCAACAAAAGCTTCGCTTTGAATTATAAAAATGAAATTGAGCTGGAAAAGAAGCAAGAGCTTCTAGTACAGGCACGTTCCCAAGCTGGAGCTTGGGAACGAGAGAAAAGAAAAAACGTTACTGCTCAACAGGTGTTATTTTTGACTATAAAAGAAATGAATAACATATAACAAGAAATGAACAATTAAAAAGTAAAAAAGGATGTGTGGTGGCAATAAAAAAGTTGATAAAGGTATTACCGAATGCAAAGAATTGATTTCAATCTTTGTGAAAAGTATAGAAACTGCCCGAAAAAATAAATCGTCAAAAAACACTTAAACATTTTTCATTTCTTGTTATATGTTATTTATTAAAATTAAGTTGCAAAATGAAGAAATTTAACGAATCGCTGTTAAAAAAGTCATTACCGGCAATTATCATTATGGCTCTCTCTGTGCCTGCAGCATTCTTTCTGAGCTACAACCTGATTAAAGCTCATGCAAAAAATGCCGCACTCAAGGATATGGCAGTCATTGCGGAGTCGTATAGAGGACAGGTCTGTCAGTTTCTGGAGATGATCAGACGACGCGCCCAGGATTTTGCCAGTGACGGTTTTATGAGAACCCGGCTTCCAAAGGAAATTCGCGGAAGGGAAGGTTCCGTTAATAACCTTAGCAAATACCTTGCAGAAAACAAGATTACCCTTGACGAGAGTATAAAGACAATTCATGTCCTCTCAATGGAAGGACGGGTTGTAGCATCCACAGATAACGCCGAAATTGGAAAGGATTTATCCAATAAGACCTTTTTTGTAAAAGGGAAGGATGCTATTGCCCTGGTAGAAAATCCGGCCGGACATGAGGGAATGCCGGAACTTGCAGTCTCTGCCCCTATTTTTAGCATGAGTAAAAAAAAGGCAATCGGCGTCCTTGTCAATACCATCCGCCTTTCAGAGTTGAATAAGATTTTATCGGGAGAATATCATGAGGAACGGCATTCTATTCTCCCGGATAAAGGAAGATGGAAGGGCATGGAGGTCTATCTGGTAAATAAAAATAAACGCATCATTACAAATTCCGTATCAGTTCATCCCCTCCCTTTGAACTCAGTAAAGGAACCCACCCCTAGCCCCTCCCAAGAGGGGAATACAAAAAGTCCCCTCTTGGGAGGGGATTTAGGGGTGGGTGAACTCTTACCAAATTCCATATTTGTAAAGGACGCTGTATTGAAACAGACCGTTATCACACTTCCAGTTGTAACGGGTCTGACAACGAAGAAAGAAGTGTCCGGATTTTATGAAGATTACCGGGGTATCGTGGTGGCGGGGGCATCAAAACCCATTCCTCAGCTTGAATGGATTTTATTGACTGAGATTGACGAGAACGAGATACTTTCGTTTACGAGACTCATGCTCATGAGCGCTCCCATACCTGCCGGTATTATCATCATAGTGGGCATTGTGTTCTTTATCACTTTTTCTAAGACTGAACGCATGAAGGCAGAAAATACATTGGAGGAGCAGTCATGCCTGACGGCATTAGGCGCAGATATCGGTGTTGCCCTTATACAACACGGCAAGCTAAGGGACATATTGCAGAAATGCGCAGAGGCATTGGTTAAAAATCTTGATGTGGCGTTTGCCCGCATCTGGACGTTCAATAAAGAAAAAAACATGCTGGAACTACAAAGCAGCGCAGGGATATATACCCACATAGACGGTCAACATAGCCGCATACCTGTAGGCATGTTCAAGGTCGGTCTTATTGCCCAGGAACGTAAGCCAATTCTGACAAACTCTGTAATTGGTGACCCAAGAGTGCCCAATCAGGAATGGGCAAGGCAGACAGGAATGAATTCCTTTGCCGGTTATCCGCTGATTATCGAAGATCATTTGATAGGAGTCATGGCGATGTTTGCCCAAAAACCGCTCACGAAAATTACCCTAAAAGCATTGGCGGCAGTATCGGACTCGATAGCCCTTGGCATCGAGCGCAAGCGAGTAGAGGAGAATTTATTGACAGTTAAGAACAGACTTGAATTCCTGTTCAAGGTGAGTCCGGTAATGATTTATTCCTCTCAGTATGACGATTATCGCTTCACATTTATGAGCGAAAATGTCAGTTTACAGCTTGGCCATTACGCGCAGGAGTTTATTGATAATCCGAGGTTTTGGATTGACCGTGTCCATCCTGAAGACCTCCCGCATATTCTCGATAAACTCTCACACCTGGCAGAAGTTGATACTATGGCGCTTGAGTACCGTTTTTTGCACAAGGACGGAACCTATCGGTCTATGTACAATGAACTGAATTTAGTGCGGGATACGGTCGGAAACCCGCAAGAGATTATTGGTTATTGGGCAGATGTCACCGAGAAAAGGTGTATGGAAGATGAACGGAAAGCATTGATAGAACAGCTCTATCATTCGCAAAAGTTAGAATCAGTTGGCACCCTGGCGGGAGGCATCGCGCATGACTTTAATAATATCCTGGCAATAATCATAGGCTATGGAAATCTGTTGGAAAAGAGTTTTGGAAAAGACAATCCATCCCGGATTTATATTCAAAAGATACTGAAGTCCGCAGAACGGGCTACTAATTTAGTTCAGGGACTGCTTGCATTTAGCAGGAAACAGGAAAGCTGCCCAAAACCTGTATCGATAAGCAGGATTCTACTTACGGTAAATAATCTCCTTTTGAGGCTTATTGGTGAAAATATTATACTCGATATTGTACCGCCAAATAAAGACTGCGTCGTGATGGCAGATTGTGGTCAGATGGAACAGGTATTGTTAAACCTTGCAACGAATGCGCGGGACGCCATGCCCAACGGGGGCAAGCTGATCATACGGGCAGATATTATGGAATTGGGCAATGAATTTATAAGAACCCATGGATACGGTGAAATCGGGGCATATGTGCGTATATCTGTTACTGATACGGGTACGGGCATGGATAAAGAAACTCTACGGAGGATTTTTCAACCGTTCTTTACAACCAAGGAGGTGGGAAAGGGCACGGGTCTTGGACTATCAATTGTGTATGGCATTATAAAGCAACATAGGGGTTACATAAATGTTGAAAGTGAACCAGGCAAGGGCGCTACATTCAGGATATATTTACCCGTAATTACTAAATCAACGGTTGAAGAAGAAAAATCAACACCACTGCCGGTGCCAGCTTATCTCAGCGGAACGGATACAATACTGTTGGCAGAGGATGAGGAAGATGTCAGAAATCTTGCAAAGTCACTCCTTGAAGACGCAGGCTATAAGGTTATAGCAGCAGTAGATGGATATGACACGATAAATAAATTCATGGGAAATAAAGACACCATCAATTTTCTGTTATTGGACGTGATTATGCCAACAAAGAATGGCCAAGAGGCGTATGAAGAAATAAGGAAAATACGACCCGGCATAAAAGCGCTCTTTATGAGCGGTTATTCTGAGAGTGTTATTCACCAAAAAACCATCCTTAAAGAAGGGCTCTATTATATTTCCAAACCCTTTTCTCAAACGATGCTTTTAAAGAAGGTCAGGGAAATATTGGATAATTCGATCGTATCAATTTAGTTTTTCAAGGTAAAAGCCCAAAGGTGGAGTGGTGCAATAAACCCAACACCTGCTGATATTGATAGCCCGTAACAGTTCAGCCCCTCACTTTGAACTCAGGAGAGAAACCCACCCCTGGCCCCTCCCAAGAGGGGAATACAAAAAGTCCCCTCTTGGGAGGGGATTAAGGGGTGGGTGAACTATTACGATAGCCCAAAGGGCTTACATAGGAAAGCCCAGGCAACGCCCTGGGTAAGAGTACAACATATTACAAATCAGGCGAATACTATGCTATCAGACACTTCTCCTGGGATATATACTTACTGTCTTACCAGGACACGGGTATCATTTCCTCATACCATAATGGGCATTGATGGTATACATGGAGTTTATCATGCGGAACAGGATGGTATTTTCGCCGTGATCAGTGATGTATCCTTAAAGGAATACAGCGAAGCGGCGCTCGATAAAAATATGACTGATATGGCGTGGCTTGTCCCAAGGGCGAAGAGGCATGAAGAGGTGATAGAGTTTGTTATGACGCATGCGACATTGAACCAGCATGCTATCTCGAATCCCCCCCTTTCACCCCCACTCCCCATCGCCTCATCTTTTTCAATAGGGAGCAAGGGAGAAGTAGGTTGGGTGAAGCGGAGCGCACCCAACAAAAATATTGATGGGTTCGCTTCGCTTAACCCATCCTACATGGCTTCAACAGGGCAGCACACCCCGGTTGTTCCCTTGCGGTTTTGTACGATTTATAAAAACCAGGAAGGCCTCTTTAAGACCATAATGCCCCATAAGGAACAGATCATAAATTTCCTGGATTATACCGCAGATAAGACCGAATGGTCGGTAAAGGTATTTTGTGACAAGGAAATTTTTATAAAATATTCTGACAAAAATAATGAACCATCCGCAACGGCTGATCAGGCGTCATTATTGCCTGGAGAGGCGTATTTATTGGCAAAGAAGATGCGTAAGATAAAGGAAGAAAATTTTAAGCAAGACCTTCAAATGTATTTGAAGGATATTGATTTCACATTATCTCAATTTGCCGATAGCTACCGGTTCTTGCAGTGCACTGATAAAAGTATCCACGGCCTGCCGTTTGACATGGTTATGAACACGGCCTTTCTGGTAGAACAGCAGACCTTTACTATGTTTAAGGATACTTTGGATATGCTGGCGGAAAAGTATAAGGATGAAGGACTGGTGTTTGAAATGTCAGGTCCGTGGCCGCCCTATAATTTTTGTCCGGCGTTATGAAAAACTACAAAGACCGAGTGAATAAGAAAGAATTTACGAATTACGATTTTAGATTTTAGGTAACAATTTAGTTTTTTGAAGAATCCAGGGGAACATAAAAAAACAATGTAGCCCCGGTAGGGGCGATCTGTTTGTAGGAGAAATAAAATTCAATATGGTGAAAAGCTCCGTAGGAGCGGCCTGTACTATGCCTAATACCTATTCGCAAATTTACATTCTCTTATTCCAGAAGCCACATAGACACTGTTATCAAATACATTCTACATCAGGAGGAGCATCACAGAAAGAAAACCTTTAAGGAAGAATATCTTGAATTTTTGAAGAAATATGAAATCAAATATGATGAAAAATATTTGTTTGAGTGGATAGAATGAACAGGACGCTCCTACGGAGCTTTCATTCTGTTCTTGCGTTTCTTTCTACAAACAGATCGCCCCTACCGGGGCTACATTGTTGTTTTCTATTATTATATTTACCTGGATTTTTCGAAAAACTAAATTGGTACGATTTTAGTTTATTATCAATAAAAAGAAAATGGATAAAGTTCAGCTACAAAACAGAACAAAAAACTTTTGCCATAAAGACTTCAAAAAATAAATCGTAATTCATAAATTGAAAACGGAGTTTGTGATGTATCGATATTTATATTGCATAACAAGGAAATTGCACAAACCACTCATAAATGTGATCGGTCTTGAAAACTCTGCTGTTTACACAGTACAGTACGGGGGTATCGTTGCCGTTGTATCAGAAGTGACGATGGCGAAAACCCCGGTATCAAATGGAAACGTGTTACGCCACGCAGCGGTAATTGAAGCCGTTCGAAAAGAACAGACCGTTCTTCCCATGCGGTATTCATCGGTGTTCAAAGACGATGCAGGAGTAATCGAATTCCTGAAAAATCGCTATGCGGTATTTATTTCAGACCTGGAACGACTGCACGATAAACTGGAAATGGGAATACGCGTCATTCAGAAAAAGGTAACAGTTCCCCCCCACATAAACCTCCCACCTCCCCCTTTATCCCCCTCACTGAGGGGGACAGGGGGAGGAATACAAGGGAACAATGAGTATTCCCCGCCCCTGCTGGGAGGGGTTAGAGCCTGCCCCGTACCTGATACGGGGGGAGGGGGTAAACTGTTACAAAAAAAATGTATGCAAAATGCTGAGATTACGCAATCCGGCGTGGAACAGGAATTTGGAGTCAGTGGTCAGTCAACAGAATCGCCGATTTCTGATCCCCAACCACCTGCATCCCCTGCCATGTCATATTTACAACAGAGACGCATCTATTATGCGTCTCTGGACGAGAACGATGAATGGGTTCAGGAAATTGTAAAAACCTGTCACGCGCAATTTGAAGATATCTGCGTAAAGAACAAAAGAGACACCCACACATCTTTTTCTTCAGGGGTATCTTTAAATTATTTGATCCACAAGGATTCTTTGAATGAGTTTAAAAACAGATTTAACGACCTCAAGTCCAGCTTGAACGAACTCCACTTTCTGTGTTCCGGTCCCTGGCCGCCGTACCATTTTGTTTCTCCTGGGAGAGAATAATATGAGAAATAATTTGAATAGTATAGATATTGATAAGATGAGTTTATCGGAAAGAAAATACGAGCGTCTCTGCACGATGATCTTTTCGTGTATTCCATCATCTATACTGATGTTTGATCGTAATCTTCGGGTTGTTATAGCAAACAAGAACTTTCTGGAAAAATCACGCCGAACCGAATATGAAACCATCGGAAAACACGTTGACGAAATATTTCCCAGCGTTATTCTTCAATATACCCGTCTTTCAGAAAGAATTCGAATAGTTTTTGAGACAGGCACGGGAGATCGGGGACGGGAGATGTATTATCGGTCGCCCGGTCTGCCGACCAGGGTTTATTATTATAATCTGACCCCCCTCATAGATAACCAGGAGGCAGTCGAAAGCGTCATGCTCATCATGGACGATATTACCCAGCAGGTAAGTTTACGTGAGAAAGTCAGACAAACGGAGAGGCATCTGGCCGGCGTGGTAGAAAGCGCTAATGATATCGTTACCTCGTTGGATCCAAAGGGAATGATCCTGACATGGAACAATGCAGCAGAGCGGATTTCCGGTTACATAGAAAGGGAATTGTTGAGTAAGCCGTTGACAACAATCTGCGCAGATACACAAAAGGCAACATTGGTTTCCATCATCGAGGGCCTTTCGAGAGGCAAAACGGTAAAGCACATCGAATTAGGCCTCAAAACAAAGACGGGAAAGATAATCCCCATTTCATGGAGTTTTGCCCTGATGCGGGATGACGCACAGGCGATAGTTGGTATTGTGGGCGTTGGACAAGACCTTGCCGAGAGGCGTGAACTGGAATCGCAATTATTTCATTCGGCAAAGCTGGCATCCCTGGGAGTAATGGCCGGCGGTATAGCGCATGAGATTCGAAATCCATTAGGCATCAGTTCTGCCGCTGCCCAGCTTTTACTGGAATACCCGGAAAATGAAACTCTCAGGAAGGAATGTGCGCAAAAAATTTATTCTGGCATCAAACGCGCCTCCCAGATCATTGAAGAGTTGCTGAAGTTCGCACGCCCCTCTGAAGGGCGTTTTGAGCTTACCAATATCAACGATGCGGTCATGGAAACCCTGACCCTGATTGAAAAACAACTGGTATTAATGCGAATCGAGATTAAAAAAAATCTGGACCAGCATATTCCCCT
>Ga0209212_1007909_pt1 | contig 11562 bp, 12 predicted proteins | sample RifGroC2_FD_183996 | JGI IMG/M metagenome (GOLD analysis project Ga0209212, IMG submission 183996) | Groundwater microbial communities from Rifle, Colorado, USA - Groundwater C2 (SPAdes) (version 2) | ecosystem: Environmental > Aquatic > Deep subsurface > Groundwater | place: Rifle, Colorado...
ATTCCTTTTGTTTTTGAAACAGAGCCTCACGCGCTTACCAGAGCCCTGATCCGACCCGATGAAAAAAGAGCTCAAATGGTTATTGATTTCGGAAAAACGCGGACAAGTTTTTTTATTTCAGACGGCGTCCGCATAAAAATAAGTTCCACCATCAATGTTGCCGGAGAAACGCTTGATTTGGCGATTTCCAAGGTTTTTTCCGTGAGTCCGGAAGAGGGATGCCGCCTCAAAAACGAAAAAGGTCTTTTAAAAACCAAAGAAAACGAAAAATTTTTTTCCGCTATATTGCCGGTTGTCTCTGCCATAAAAGGAGAGGCCGGTCGGCACTTGTCTTATTGGAAATCTCATGCCACCGGCGGCGAAGGCGGGAACAAGGAGATTGAAAATATAATTTTATGCGGCGGAGATTCCAATTTAAAGGGTCTGTCCGAATATCTTGCGGCTGAATTGGGTGCGGTCGTCCAATTGGGCAATCCTTGGATAAATGTTGCTTCATTTGAGGATTATGTCCCAGAAATTGAACTTAGAGAATCTCAGATATATGCCACGGCCATCGGTCTGGCCTTAAGAGGTCTTTAATTTTCAAAACTATGATTAATCTTTTGCCTATTGAAGATAAAATTTTAATCAGAAAAGAATATCTGCGCCGGCTATCTGTGATAATCGGAATTTTTCTTTTTGGTTTTATCTGTATCGCCGCTATTCTTCTTTACCCGTCCTATTTTTTGCTGGTTTCGCAGAAAAAAATTTTAGAAAATCGTTTGGCGGTACTTCAGCAAAGTTTTGAGATAAAAAACGCGGATAAAGCGGAAACGTTAATCCGAGATTTAAACGGCAAATTGCTTTTTTTGTCTTCCGAGGAAAAAGATTTTGTTCCGATAAGCGTTTTAACCGCGCGGATTTTGGGAAATAAATCATCGGCCGTCAAATTGAACAGCTTTTTTTATCAAGGAGGCGAAAAAACGCAGAAGCGCTTTTTTCTAGACGGCTTTAGCTCTACGCGGCCGGCTTTTCTTGCTTTTGTCAAAAGCCTTGAAGACATGGAAGAAGCGGAAAAAGTCATTTCTCCGCCATCCAATATTTTAAAGGAAGAAAAAATTGATTTTAATTTAATTATTGAGTTGCGATGAAAAACAGCAAAAAATTTATCATAACAATTGTTTTGATGGCGGCGATTAACGCAATGGCCGGAATGAGCTGGTGGTATATTTTTGACATGGCGAGAAAAGAAAAAAGCAGCGTTGAGCGGCTTAGAATAGACGTAAGCGCCACAGAGAAACGGCTCAATAATGCCCATTCTCTTAATAATCTTTTAAAAAATACCGAGAAAGACGCGGAAAAAATTTCCGCGGTTTTTCTTGATTCAAAAAATATCGTGAAATTTGTTGAAGGCCTTGAGTCTTTGAGCCGAAAAAGCGGCGTTTCTCTGGTCATAAAGTCGGCTACTTTGCCCGGGGAAAAAGAGGCCGAAAAACCAAAGCTCAGCTTCCGGACCAAAGGTTCGTTCCGCGACTTGTTCCAGCATCTTGTGCTTCTGGAAAATATTCCTTATCAAATCAGATTTGACAAGGTTTCTTTCACCAGGTTGGAAAAGGAAAACTGGCAGATTGATTTTGAAATAACCATTTTAAGCTATGCCCCGCATGAAAATACTTGATTTTAAAAAAATATTGCGCTATTTTGACAAATACAGCGGATGGAAAATAACCGTTGTCGCGTTTTTGGCTTTATCGCTTCTTTTAATAATCATAAATTATTATATTTATTCCGATCTTGAGAAAAATATAGCGCGGCCTTTTGACGCAGAAGTTGAAATTCAGACGTTGAAACGCGAATTGCTTACCAAGGTTTTAAGCGATTTGAGAGAAAAAGAAAAACGATTTGAGCAATCGTCTTTGCTAAAGCCGGAAATTTCAGACCCCTCATCATAAACCCCTCGTAGCTCAATGGACAGAGCGGCGCTCTTCCCCGCCTGCCTACGCTGTGCCCTCATAGTTCAACGGATAGAACAGCTCCCTTCTAAGGAGCAAATCTAGGTTCGATTCCTGGTGAGGGCGTAGGCACTGCGGGCAGGTAAGGCGATGATGCGGGTTCGATTCCTGCCGAGGGGGCCAAATGGCACTGGGTAAATGCCGGGCACTTGGCGCAGTGGTTAGCGCGTCGCGCTTACATCGCGAAGGTCGGGGGTTCAAATCCCTCAGTGCCCAATAATTTTATGGATGAGGAATTAAAAAATCTTTTGAAAGAAAATATTGAAATTTCCAGAGAATCGCTTAAGATTCTGAAAGGCATCAGGAGAAGCAGCCGGATGGCGGCTGTTTTCAAAACTTTCTACTGGTTGGTTATTTTGGCGAGCATAGCGGGCTCTTATTATTACTTTCAGCCGTATATAAAAGTTATAATGACTTCTTTTGACCAGATAAGCGATTCCTTTTCAGCGCTCCAGAAAACAAGCGAGACATTAAAGGCGCCAACCGGCGGGCAAGGGGTTTCATCCGATGTTTTGAAAAATCTTCCCCCTGATTTGTTAAAAAATCTCCAAAACATTTTGAAAACGCAATAAAACTTGCCCTGCGAAGCTTTAGCGAAGTAACGCCACGGTAGCTCAGTGGTAGAGCACTTCTCTGAAAAAGAAGGGGTCGTGGGTTCGATTCCCCCCCGTGGCATAACTTGACAGATGTATTTGGGTATGATATACTACCAACATCATCGGAATAGTTTCGGTGATTCCTACTAGGAGGAAATTCTAGGCCCAGATGGTCATTGACAATTGACCAAGAGAAGGGAGGATTACATGTTGTTTTCGAGCTCCAAAGTAGCCAAGGATGCCGGCTGGTTCTCTCGCCGCAATCAGACGAGCGCGGCGCACGACAACGCGCGTCAGGTGCGAGAGGCAAAACAGACTGCCAAACTCCAGAACGCGCAGAAGCGCAACAAAGAGTCGTCCGCCCGGTCGCTTCGGGAACAGCTCCGTCGGCTTGACGAGCGGCTCGGTGTCGGGGTAGGCGCCAAGAAAGAGCGTGCCCGCCTCGAAACCCTCCTCATCAACTTTTATAACGATCCCCACTGAGCTAGTTGCTCGTCCCAAATCCCAAAACCCCTCGCGGAATTCAATTCTACTTGGGGTTTTATCTTTTTATTTACTTTATTTCAGAAATCGACTTTTATTTGCTATCGCGAGCAAAAGCGGTTTTTTTATTTTTGTTAATGTTGCACAAAAATAACCGAGTCCCGCCACGGCGGGACACTACGGGGCATGCTTGAAATTGTCGCTTCCTTTCGGGAAGCAAAAACCGCCAAAGAGCCCGGAAAAACAATTGGCCCGAACCATATTTTAATTTTAGGGGGAAGAAAAATTTTCATAAGATTCTTTCAAAGGAGCGGCGTTTGTCGCTCTTTGACTTTTTATGAGTTTAGTGCGAGATTGTTGATTAGTTAGCATATTGACAAAAGAAAGGGGCGACTGATGAAAACGACCGAAATTGCCGCATCATTCGTTGATCTGGCTCTCAAGCATGACTGGAGCAAGATCAAGGAACTTTCCGCCGATGAAGCGCAGATTCTCTTCACAACTATCTCGGCCGCCGGATTTGAGCCAACCAAGGTTGTTCCTGGAAAGCTCGTCGGCCACTACCGCGACCAAGACGGAAGTAGCACTGGCGAGACGTACCCGATCAACGGCTATTGCCCCTACAAGGTGATCAACCGAGACGGCGACGACCACTACCACGCAACAGGGTGGCTCGAAGGTGCTTTGTCTTTCGCCATGAGAGGGGTAATAAACCGCCAAGAGAGCATTAAGGTGATCCAGCACGAAATAGAGCGTAGTGTTCCGCTTAAGCCAATCCAGCTGACCGTTGATGGCGACTTTCTGCGAGAGTATCCATCCTCCCGTGGCTACTTTGTGGACCATACCAGAGACGACCGCGAATTTGGTTCTTGCGTGGGCATCCATGATTTTTGCAACAGCTGGATGGATTTCATGCGAGTCACCAAGACGCACAACGCAATCGTTTGCCGCGGTTGCCACCTGCGAGTTCTGTTCCCAAAGGAGATCAAAACCTACGGGGAATTGCGGCAGATTCTCGCATCCAAGATCGCACAAGTTCCGGCGTAGAAGAAGCGTCCAAGCCGGACATTACATCGGGACGGGTGGAGAAATCTCCCCGTCCCTTTTCTTTTTTATAATTTTTTGATAAATTGAATTCATACTTGGATTTGCCGCCTCAGCCAGAGGCTGATCCGCCTCTGGCGGAAAAGAAAAACTTGCTTGTCCGCTATAGCCCGCGGGGCGAAAACGGTTCGGACTAACTCAAAATTACTGCATAAAAATAACCGAGTCCCGCCATATGGCGGGACTCGGTTTTCTGTCTTTCCGGAAAGGCAGAATTTATTATTTTACGGCCTCTTTTAAGGCTTTTCCTGCTCGGAATTTTGGAACTTTTGTCGCCGCGACAGAAACCATTTCTCCGGTTCTGGGATTGCGGGCCTGGCGGGCTGCTCGTTGCCTGACCGTGAAAATGCCGAAACCAGCGATTGAGACCTCGTCGCCTTTCTTTAAGGAGCCCGTGATTGAGTCAAAAACCATGTCCACGATTTCTTCGGCCGCCACTTTTGTGCCGCCGAGTTTTCCGTGCACTGATTCCACGATATCCGCTTTGTTCATAAGATTATAATTGCGCTTGCTTTATAATAATTTCGACCCGTCCCGCACAGCAGGACTTTGTTCAATTATACCAATATATAGCCTAAATCGCACCAATCTTAGTTAAATTATACAACAAATATCTTTTTTGCAAAATCTATATTTCTAATCTATCGGGCGTATTCTACTATCCGATTTTCCCTGATAACATGGACTTTTATCTCGCCTGGATATTTTAATTCTTCTTCAATGCGATTGGCAATGTCGCGCGCCAGCTTTTTGGCTTCCAAATCCGAAACTTTTTCAGGAGAAACAAAAATTCTGATTTCCCGGCCAGCCTGGATGGCGTACGATTTTTCAACTCCGGGAAATGAGTTGGCGGTTCTTTCCAAATCTTCCAGCCGTTTCAAGTAGTTTTCCAAAGAGTCCCGCCTCGCCCCGGGCCGCGAAGCGGATAAGGCGTCGGCTGTTTGGACAATGATTGATTCCAGGGTTTCATGCGGATATTCTTCGTGGTGCGACTGCATCGCCTTGATGATTTTTTCATCCACATTGAATTTTTTGAGAATATGTTTTCCTATTTCAGTATGAGTCCCCTGCACCTCGTGATCCATTGCCTTGCCTATATCGTGGAGCAAAGCCGCTTTTTTTGCCGTATTGACGTCGGCTTTAAGTTCCGAGGCAATCATACCGGCTAAGTGCGCGACTTCAACGGAGTGCTGGAGCACATTTTGGCCGTAGCTTACCCTGAAATAAAGCCGGCCAAGCATTGTCAAAAGTCGCGGGTCTAAATCAAAAATCCCCACATCGTAACTGGCAGTTTCACCCTTTTCTTTAATCAGTTTTTCAACTTCTATTCTCGCTTTTTCAACTGTTTCTTCAATGCGGGCGGGCTGTATTCTGCCGTCTAAAATAAGATTTTCAAGGGCAATTTTGGCGATCTGCCGTCTCACCGGATCAAAACCGGAGATAACAACCGAACCCGGCGTATCGTCCACGATAATTTCAATTCCGGCCGCTCGTTCCAATGCCCTGATATTTCTACCCTCCTTGCCTATAATTTTTCCCTTCAAGTCGTCTGATGGAATGGTGACGGTGGAGGTGGTTACCTCCGAAGCGGTGGACGACGCAAGGCGCTGGATGGCGCCGATTAAAATGTCGCGAGCTTTTTTTTCATATTCTTCATGAGCCGAATTTTCCAGTTTTTGGAGGCGAAGCAGGATGTCGTTTTCGTATTTTCTTTCAATATCTTCAAATAATTCGTTTTTTGCTTCTTCTTCGGAAAGTCCGGAGATTTTAACGAGTTCCTGGCGCTTTTGGGCCTCAATCGCTTCCACTTCTTCCCGTATTTTTTTGATTTTGGCGATTTTTTCGGCAATGTCGTGATTTTCTTTTTCAATATCAAGGCGCCGCTTTTCCAAAAGCTCCTCTTTGGTTAAAAGTTTTTCTTCTAATTTTCTTACTTGCTGCAAAGCGGCTTTTTCTTCGCGCTTTGCCTCCTCTAAAATAGAGGCGGCTTTTTTATTCGCCTCTTCAACGGCGGTTTGAGTTTTTGTTTTAGTGTCTAATAAAAGCTGTTTTACCCGAAGTTCCGCGGATTGTTTTTGACCCAAAGCGATAAGGTGACGAAGAAAATATCCCAATCCGATTCCGATTAAAACCAAAACTCCCGCCAATAAAATGGCCGAGAAAGATGTCATATGTTTGAGTTAAATAATTAAACTGACTCATTGATAAATTGACTCTAAGTTGATTTAATTTCCGATTTTGAAAATAAAACAAATTAGGACAACGGTAATATATCAGATTTTCAAATCTTTGTCCAGAGTGTTAAAATATTATCTATGAATCATGGAAAATATAACTACAAGCCGGTGGTTTTGGTTGTATTAGACGGCTTTGGCGTTGACGCGACGGCTGTTTACTCGCCATGGCATATCAGCCAACACCCCGTCTTTTCTGAAATTGAACGTTTCTGGCCCTTTACCACCTTGCAGGCTTCAAGCATAGCGGTTGGCTTGCCCTGGGGAGAGGAGGGGAACAGCGAAGTCGGGCACCTGACAATGGGTAGCGGCCGGATTATCTACAATCATCTGCCTCGGATAGCCAACGCTATCAGCGACGGCTCTTTTTTTCAAAACGAGGCTTTGCTTAAAGCCATAGCGCAGGTAAAAGAAAAAAACTCCGCCCTGCATTTGATGGGCCTTTTTTCCTCCGGTTCCGTCCATTCTTATTCCGAGCACGTTTACGCTCTTCTGGAATTGGCGAAGCGCAATGAAATTAAGAAAATATATATCCATTTTTTTACCGACGGCCGAGACGCGGGAATCAGGGAAGGAGCCGAATTTATCAAAGATTTCAAAAAAGATTCAGAAAATCAGTTTCCTCCGGCTAAGGTCGCCTCGCTTATAGGCCGGCGTTTTGCCATGGATAGAGATGAAAATTGGGCATATATTGAAAAAACTTACAAACTTTTAACCCAAGGAATCGGCAATTCTTTTGACGACCCCGTTTCCTGCCTGGAAGAACAATACAAGAAAGGGATGATTGACGAAAATATTGAGCCGTCTTTTGACCCCGGAACAGAAAGGATTAAGAACGGAGACGCGGTTATTTTTTGGAATTTCCGCGAAGACAGCGCCAGAGAATTGACCCAATCATTTATTGAAAAAAAATTCAGTAAATTTGAAAGGGAACGCTTGGATGATTTGGTTTTTGTCACAATAACCGAATACGATAAAAGTTTTTCAATTCCGGCGGCTTTTCCTCCTTTGGATGTGAAATGGCCGCTGGCCGCCGTTCTTTCGCAGGCCGGATTAAGCCAGCTTCATCTGGCTGAGACGGAAAAATACGCCCATGTCACTTATTTTTTCAACGGCGGGATAGAAAAGCCGTTTGAAAACGAGGAACGGATTATTATCCTTCCGGATAAAGACCATGACTTTGAAAAAAATCCGGAAATGTCGGCTGAAAAAGTGGTTCAGGCGGTTTTAGATAATTTTTCCAAATATGATTTTATCTTGATAAATTTTGCCAATGCCGATATGGTTGGGCATACCGCCAATTTCGACGCTTGCGTAAAAGCAATTGAAGTTTTGGACTATTCTATCGGAAAAATTATTCCGCCGATAGTTGAAAAAGGGGGAATTTTGCTTATTACCGCGGACCACGGGAATATTGAGGAAAAAATATACAAATTTACCGGGGAAAAGCGCACCAAGCACAGCGTCAACCCAGTGCCGTTTTATGTAATAAGTAAAGAGTTGAAGCTAAAAAGTCCGCGGACAGAAGAGGAAATAAAATCAGAATACCAAAAAGTAAAAGGCGCTCTTTCCGACATTGCCCCTACGATTTTGGAACTATTCAATCTTCCTTGCCCCGATGAAATGACCGGCCAAAGTTTGCTGGACAAATTGGGGCGATAGAATACGGCGGGGCTTCGCTCGGAGAGACAGGCAAAGTTTGGGCGGGGAAAAATAAAAATTCAGTTTTCAAAATCAATAAGGAGTACAAAGACAATATGCTTTACTGCTACTTTGGTCACACCAATTTTGACCGGGCGTCCACGGTCGGCATGAAGGCGGTATGCCTGTTGTGGTGTCCGGCGCGGCTTCTAAACCCACAACCAAAAGAGCGCCGATGGAATTTTCCGCTCCATAATTATAATAGCAATAACCGCCACCTCCGGGACTTTTTGGGATAGCGCCAAGAAATCCAGCGCTTACCAATTCCTGCATACTCTGATCGTAATATATCTGCCCTTCGCAAGCGCCACAACAGGGGTTATAATTATCGGGCATACGCCCAAATTGGTCATAAAACATATAAAGAGCGGTCTGAATATTTTTGAAATCAGCTTGTTTTCTTGCGTCTCTCGCTTTCATTCTGGCCGAATTTAAACTAGCCAACGCAACGCTTGCCAGCAAGCCAATAATAGCAATCACCACTAAAAGTTCAATTAAAGTAAATCCTCTATTATTTTTTGCGGCATTGAAAAATCTCATATATTACTTGGGCAAGAATTGTTGTTTATCAATATATTGTTCAACGGGTGGCGTATTTTGTTTTTCATCACCAAAAACCAAAAACAGTGAAATAACAATCGCTACCGCCACAAATCCAATCAAGACATAGTTTGCTTGCTTTTCATCTTTAATGTATCCACGGGAATACTTAATGACCCACTCTACGATTTTTGGAGTTCCGGAATAAAAAGTTTGAGCAGATCGGCGCCATTCGTCCCGGAATTTTCCGCCGCCATCAGAATTTTTAAGCGCGCCGCTCAAGTCTATTCCTTCGTTGTTTTTGTTTTCTTGGTCCATAGTGTTTATTGAAACGTTGTTGCGGGTTTAAATTTTCACAATCACCTTTATTCTCTTAAAAGATATTAATTTTAGCAAAACGGCGAGGGTGAGATTCGAACTCACGATGGCCTTGCGACCATATCGGTTTTCGAGACCGACCCTTTCAGCCACTCAGGCACCTCGCCTTTTAGCGTTTATTCTATTCCTATAAATTTATCATTAGATTGACTTTTTATCAACCGAGTGTTAATAATGGTTTAGCTGTTTTTTAACAGGAGAAATAAAGGAGGAAGGGAGAATGAAAGAGTTGGAAAAACCGAAGAATCTTTATGACGAAAGAGGCATCCCCCGATATTGGTTCAATATTGTGCCGTTGCTGGCCGAATATTTTGAGCCTCTGCCTCCTCCTTTAGGGAGCGAAGAGCAAATGGCTTTAGTGGCCAAGGTAATCGTCCCCGAGTGCTTGAAACAGGAAATGTCTCGCGATTTGTGGATTCCTATTCCCGACGAGCTTCGCCGGATGTATGCCTGGCCCCTGAAGCGGCCGCGCGAACTTGTTAGGGCCAGGGCTTTGGAAAAAGCGCTTGCCACGCCTGCGGAAATTTGGGTGATGACCGAATTTGATTCGCCGACCGGCTCTCATAAAATAAACACCGCTCTTAGCCAGGCTTATTTCGCGAAACAAGCAGGAAAGAAAAGATTGGTGACGGAAACCGGCGCCGGGCAATGGGGAACGGCTGTCGCCGCGGTCGCCAGCATGCTTAATCTTGAATCTACGATTTTCTGGGTCAGAAACGTAATGCAATGGAAAAAAAATCGCCTGGAGGCAATGCAGAATTACGGCGCCGAGGTTTTTTCTTCGCCGAGCGACAAAACAAAAGCAGGACGAGACGTGCTGGAAAAATATCCCAATCACCCCGGCAATTTGGGTATTGCGATTTCCGAAGGAGTTGAAACGGCAAGCTCCGATCAATCGGCAAGTTATGTTTTAGGGTCTGTTTTAAACCACGTGCTTTTGCATCAAACCATTATCGGCCTTGAGGTCAAGCGTCAACTGGAGGAAAACGATCGCTACCCCACGATTATGGTAAGTTGTTTCGGAGGGGGTTCCAATTTTGGCGGATTAATTTTGCCAATTTTAGGAGAAATGATAAGCGCAGGGAAAAGAGATATCCGTTTTTGCGCTCATCAGAGCGCTTCGTATCCTAATCTTGTTTGCGGGAAATACAAATATGGCGAGCCGGATCACGCAGGATTGCTTCCCAAATTGAAGATGTATACTCTCGGAACAGATTGGCAGGGAGATTCTATCCGCGCCGGCGGCCTTCAATATCATGGGGCGGCGCCGATAATCAGCCTTTTAAGGCATTATGGTTATATTGAAGCTTATGCTTATCCCAAAGACGAGAAAATAGTCTTAGAAGCCGGTCGACTTTTCGCCAAAACAACGGGATGGAACCCCGCAGGCGAATCAGCCTATGCCATTGCCGGCGCCATCGGACTTGCTCTGGAAGTAAAAGGGAGCAGAAAGAAACGGATAATTGTCGTGAATGTTTCCGGCCGAGCCGATATGGAAATGGAAACATACAAAAAAGAGTAAATTTCAAAAATCCGCCGGAGCTGATAAGCCGGCGGTTTTAATTTTTCCTTGAATCGCCTTGTGGTTTATAGCGCCACCGGGATTCGAACCCGGGTTACCGGCGCTTGCCCCGCACCAAATTTTGTAGCCCCTAGGGGAGTCGAACCCCTGTTCTCACATTGAAAGCGTGAAGTCCTAACCGCTAGACGAAGGGGCCATAAATTTTGGTGCGGGGTGAAAAAAGCCGATGTCCTAGACCTAACTAGACGATGGCGCCTCTTATCCGTTGGAATTTCTAAGGTCAAGCGAATAAAGGATATTTTATCTTAAAAATTTTGAAAAATCAACTCATTGGATTATACTGACAACTACTTTTAATTTATGAAAATTCTTGCCATTGAATCAAGCTGTGACGAAACAGCCGTCGCCGTATTAGATTGCCGAGGCGAATTAAATAAGCCGCATTTTGAAATTTTATCAAATATCGTTGCCTCTCAAGCGAAGATTCACGCGCCATGGGGAGGAGTGGTGCCGAATTTGGCAAAAAGAGAACATCAGCGCAATTTTGTGCCGGCTTTGAAACAAGCATTGAAGAAAGGCAAGCAGTTAAAAATTAAGAATTCTTATCCGGAACCCGGCTTGCCCTCGGCGAAAAAATTGATAATTTTAGAAAAAATTCTGGAGAGGGAACCGGAATTGTTTAAAAAATTAGCCCCCTTTTTAAAAAAACACCCAAAACCGGACATTGATTTGATAGCGGTTACAAACGGTCCGGGATTAGAGCCGGCATTATGGGTTGGAATAAATTTCGCCAAAGCGCTGTCTTTTTATTGGGAAAAGCCGATGATAGGGATTAATCATTTGGAGGGGCATATCTTTTCCGTTTTTTTGAAAAAAGGAAAAGAATTTTCAATTTCCAATTTTCAATTTCCAATTATAGCGTTGCTGGTGAGCGGCGGGCATACGGAATTGGTCTTAATCAAAGATTGGCTAAAGTATAAGATTCTTGGCCAAACCTTGGATGACGCGGCCGG
>Ga0209212_1007910_pt1 | contig 11562 bp, 9 predicted proteins | sample RifGroC2_FD_183996 | JGI IMG/M metagenome (GOLD analysis project Ga0209212, IMG submission 183996) | Groundwater microbial communities from Rifle, Colorado, USA - Groundwater C2 (SPAdes) (version 2) | ecosystem: Environmental > Aquatic > Deep subsurface > Groundwater | place: Rifle, Colorado...
AGTAATGATAAGGTCTTCAGGACGGGTATCCATCGTGGCCTGAAATAAATAGACCGGCCGCTTGAGCATCGTAGCGGCGGTATATGCGAGCGTTGTTTTTCCGACCCCCGGTTTTCCGGTCAGGCGTGGATTGAGGGGATAATCGCCGTCGTCTTCGACGTGCCAGCAGGCCAGAAGCTGGTAAAGCATATCTGTCTGCCCCACCCACCTGAGGTTAAGCTCGTCGCAGTGCGCCAGCGATATCGACACGTTGTCTATCTTAATTTTTTCCATAAAAATTTACCTGCTTCCGATTACTGAGTTGAAAACTGAGAACTAAATGCCTTTTGACAATTCACTATCTATTGATTTAATACAAAGCACTTTTAAATATCAAAAATCAACAACTCTCCACTCTTCACTCTCCGTTCTCCACTATTAACTGTTCACTATTCTCTATGCACTACGTTTGATCACTGCCCCAGATCGAGTTCGAGTTTGGGGTTGTCCGTTGTGCCGCTGACTATAAAGTTCAGCTTTACGCGCGAAATAACTTTTTTGAATATGGCGGCCAGTTTCTGATTTTTGATCCCGCCGATGGAGCCGCCCGCGGCCTCTGCGAAGAGTTTCGCCTTCACGGCTTTATTTTCATCGATAACGCCCGTCGATTTTAATTTAATGAAATTAGACGTGACGACGAGATCTTTGAAACTGATCCTTCTGCCGTTTGCCGATACTGAAAAATCTCCCGATATATGTTCGTATTTGAGCTTTTCGATGGGCATCCTCAATTTGTCGCCTAGTTTTTTAAGAAAATCGAAATCTTTCAGGACGCCGTTTTGCATTGACAAACTGCCTTCAACGACCATTCCGGCCGCGGTCTCGGGATTTTTTATCTTAAGGTCGGTTTCGAGCAGGCCGGTTATTTTGCCTGCCTGGCGCTGAAAGCGCGAAAACAGTTTCTCGGCGTCGATCTTCGCGCCTTTAAGGTCAAGGACGGTTTCAGAAGTTTTATCGGGATCGAACAGTCCGGCCAACTCCACGGTGCCGTCCAGGAAGTTAAAAGACATTTTTTTTATGTCGTATCTGCCGCCCGAAAAAACGACCCTGAGTTTGACAGCCGAAATATCGATATCTTTCAGCTCGCTTCGCAGCGATGAAAAGTCGAATCCGGCGCCGGACAGGTCGAATTTCGCGTCCACTACCGGCGCGTCCGTCGTTCCGCTGACCGCGCAGTCGAATTTGAAGACGCCCTTGATATCGAACGCCGCGAGAGCCGGGATCAATTTTTTGATGTCGGCGTAGGAAACCGCGTCGGAGCTCACGTGAAAATCATGACTGCCCGAACCTTTCGCAACACGTCCATAGCCTTTCAGCTCGGAACCGAGGATCTTGAACGTTACGGCTTCAAATTGGGTGAAGCCGTCTTCCAACTTAAATTTCCCGTTGATCTGGTTTATTGGATATTTAAAATTCGGGATACTGATGCTGGCATCGCTGAACTCCGAGAAGAACAGAGCTTTAGCGATGTCGACCGCCATGGCGGCCTTGCCCGGAGCGACTTCCACGGTCTTCGAAGCCGCGAGCTGGCCAGTACAAAGAAATACGAGCGAGCATACAAGCGCGGGCAATAAATAGAAGCGTTTTTCTTTCATATTGATCACCTTTCAAAAAAGCCGCGCGTCCTGGTCTTTAATCGGACGCCGCGGCGGGGCTTGACCGAGAATTTAAATGCGGGACCGGGCTAAATATTTTTGATCAATTCCTTCAGGTCGAATTTCGGGCGCGCCCCGTAAACTTCGACGATTCTGGCGGCCGAAAACGAGCCTATCTTTCCGGATTTTTCGATGTCGAATCCCTGTGTAAGGCCGAAAAGCAAGCCGGCCGCGTACATATCGCCGGCGCCTGTGGTGTCGACAGGTTTCGCGCTGTATCCGGGGATTTTATGGATCTTTCCGTCTTCGATTATCATCGAGCCTTCTTTTCCGACCTTCAGGCACGCTACTTTAGCGAGCTCACCCATGGAATGTATCGCCCTGTCGGGCGCTTCGCCGGTAAGCGCCAGGCCTTCTTCTTCATTCGCGAAAAGCACGTCGACGTATTTTTTGAGAAGGCCGGTTATGAAATCGCGGTTACGCGCCACTACGCCCTTGTCGGCGACGTCGACGCTTATCTTCACGCCTCTGGCTTTAGCGTGTTCCATTGCCGCCAGCGCCATTTCGCGAAGGCCGGGGTCTTCGAGCTGATATCCGGTCAGATGAAAATATTTGCTGTTTTCGATATCGGCGAGCGCCAGATATTCTTTTTTCATCGAGCAGGCGACTCCAAGGTAAGTGGCGAACGAGCGCTCCGAATCGGGGGTGATAAGCGCAACCGCGACCCCGGTGTGCCCTTCGACCTTTACGATCTTTGATTTTATACCCTGTTTCAGGGTTTTTTCTTCGTATAATTTCGCGTAATCGTCGTTTCCGACGCAGCCCTGATAAGCGGGGACTCCGCCGAGGTTGGCTATGCCCGCCATCGTGTTCGCCGTAGAATCGCCGGCCTCGACCTCCTGCTTATACCCCGATATCTCTTTAAAAACATACTGCAGACGGTCATAATCGACGAGATTGAACATGCCCTTGGTTATGGACAGTTTCTTCAGAAAATCATCGTTGATGGCCACCACTATATCCATCAGGGGATTTCCGACTCCGAACACATCGTAAAGTTTCGCCATTTTATTATCTCCTTTATTCAGTAAAATTTTTAAACATTTATTTTTTTATCGTCGTTATAAAGAACTGTCGCCGGCTACATCAGAACCATAAAAATATTCGACGAACTCTCCAGCGTCTTTTCGAATTCGCCACGGGAAAACTTTTTAAGTCCGGTCCCATATATATAGCATTCAGCTTCCTTTTCGAATCCCTCGCGGCCGGTGAGCGAATAGGCCGCGATTATCTCGCCGGCGGCGCTGTTGGCAAAGGTCATGAAAACCACCGGCTTGTGAGACTCCAGAAGGCCGTACGCGATCTCGGCCGTAAGCCTTCGTTTCATGCAAACCGCGGCTTTCGAGCCGCCCGAGTTTAAAAAATCGCAGAAAGCCTCGACGGCGGGCGGATTTGTTTTTTTCTTCGCCGCTGCCGCCATAAAATCGTCGTAATCCCTGAGTTTTTGTTCGTAACCGTCGAACTTCGGGCCGTTTTTGAGAAAAAGCAGAAAAGCGAGGCTGTGAAACGATTTGATCGACGCGTTGTTGAAAAAGAACTCGGAGGTCTCGATCTCCTTCGGAAGCTCGATCCTGAAAAAACCGGAAGCGTCAAAACCTTTATTTTTAGTGGCGTTGACGCTTTCGCCAGCCAGATTTTCGAAAACATACCAGCGATAAGGCGCGACGAACAGCCCGTCTTCGCATTCCACGATATAGCCGCCGGGAATTTCTTTTACCAGCTTATATCTTGCGTCTTTTTCGGCCGCTACGATCGAAGCCATGGACGAAAACTCGCGGGGATAAAGCGGCGCGTAAAGCGAACCGGCCGGTTTTATAAAAACGGCCTCCACGGTTTCAGCGAATGCGGAACCTGCCGCGACGGAACCTGAAATTATCAGCAGCGCAGCCATGGCTGAACATAAATGAAACGACCCGGTCCTGTTTTTTAAAATCATATTCATAAAAACATTTAAGAAATTCAATTATTAATTCACGAAATCGACCGCGAACAATTTTTCCGCCGCGGCCGCGGGATCGAACGCTTCGGGGCGTTCGCGCATTATTTTTATAACGGCCCTTGAATTTTTAGACTCATTATAAAAAAAATCGTCGAAAAAGTCAAATAGATTAACGCCGCATTCGTTTATTAATTTGAGCAGCGCCGAGTCGGCGAAGTTTTTTTCGCTGAATTCGATATTCGACGATTTAAGTTCCGAGGCGATCCGCTTATAGCGGGCTTCGAGTTCCGTGATATATTCCGGGCCTGAATAAAAATCGAAAAAACCCGCATTTTGAGGCATCGCATAACACATCGGCGTGCGCGGCTTTACGACGAGCGGATTTATGGATATTTTAAGCCGGGCGTCAGGGCGGCGCCTGGTGAGATAGCCTTCCAGCCGGGCAATGAACGCGGCCGTGTCACCCGCCTCGTCTCCGCCGCTTTTGCCGAAAAAGTCGTAAAGACCTAGTATAAAATAAATTTTGAAGTTTTTAATGCCGCATTCGAGAGCTTTATCGAGGTTTTCAAATATATCGGCGTCGGCAAGGTTTTTAGAAACGGCGTTCCTGACCTCTTCGCACGCGCTTTCGACGGCGACGGTGATGTTTTTCTGCTCGTTTTCAGACAGCATCCTTATCAGTTCACCGCTTATCTCGTTTATATAGACTGACGACATGGAAATATCGAGTTTGCGCTCGCGCGTGTTTTTATAGAGTTCCACAAGGTCCGGATGCGCCGAAACCGCGGGTCCGAGAAGCCCGATTTTACGAGTGTGCGTAAGGACGCTTTCGATATATTTATAGATATCTTCGGCCGGATTGTACCTGAACCGGCCGTAGCAGCTGCCGACCATGCAGAATTTGCATCTTCTGACGCAGCCCCTGACGGTTTCGATAAGCGCTCTCATCTTGAATTCCGTGTGAGGGGTCAATATAACGGTTTTCGCATATTTATTTTCGGCCGGCGCGGCGCACCTTACAATTTTGGAGCCTTTCATCGAAGCGCACTGCGAAGGCACGAAGAAATTATCCGCACCGCCGAGCGCGCGCATGATCTCGCGGTTGATTTCGCTGGTGCCTTTTCTTTGTCCGGCCAGCTCGATATATTTCGAAACGACCGTGCCGATTGTGATCTCGCCCGCGCCCACAGAGAAAACGTCGAATATTTCATACATCGGGACTATATTCTGAAACGTAGCGGGACCGCCGCATATTAAAAGCGGGTAGCCGCCCGCCAGGCGCTCTTCGCGGCTGAAAGGGACCTTCGCGAGTTTGAGTATCCTCAGAACGTTTATGAAGTCGGTTTCGTAAGATACGCTGAACGCCAGAATATTGAAGTTGACCAGGGGCGTGGCGGTTTCGAATGAGGAAAGATATTTCGAACAGACGAGCTTTATGCTTTTTTCGCCGGGCAGATAGCAGCGCTCCACCGAAAGCTCGGGCCACGCGTTGAGCGATTCATACAGAAAATGGAACCCGAGCGACGACATCGCGGTATCGTAATGGTTCGGGTATATCGCGCATGCTCTGATATGACCGCTGGACGGCTTTATCAGATGGATCTCGTCTTTTATGTATTTGTCGTTTTGAAGCAGGAACCTGTAATCCATAATAATCAATACCCGATTATCGACAAACGATAATTTTTAAAAGGCCGGCCTTTTTTAAAATTAAAATTCAATAAAAAAAGGGCGCTTAAAACACCCTTTTTTATTTTGTTATTAAATTAACTTGCCGGCCCGGCTTATTTTTTGTGTTTTCTTAAAAACGCCGGTATGTCTATTTCGTCTTCGGGCTGCGTTACGATCGGACGCGCAGCTGGCACTTTGGTTATATTCGATATTTCTTTGGGCTTGGGCGCGACTTTTTCATCGTCGTTGAAACCGGTCGCTATAACGGTTACCCTTACTTCGTCCTTCATATCTTCGTTTATGACGGCGCCGAATATGATATTTGCTTCGGGCGAGGAGTTGTTGTAAATAATTTCGCAGGCCTTGTTGATCTCGTATAAGGAAAGGTCCGGGCCGCCCGTGATGTTTATGAGGACGCCGCGCGCGCCTTCGATACGGGTTTCGAGCAGCGGGCTCGATATGGCGGCTTCGGCCGCGCTCGTTGCGCGGTTTTCGCCGGTTCCGATGCCGATGCCCATCATAGCGGTGCCGGCGTCGGTCATGATCGTGCGCACGTCAGCGAAATCGAGATTGACCAGGCCGGGAACGGTAATAAGATCGGATATGCCCTGCACGCCCTGGCGCAGTATGTCGTCGGCTATTTTAAAAGCGTCGACGATCGATGTGTGCTGGTCTACTACCTGCAGCAGCCTGTCGTTGGGGATAATAATTATCGTGTCGACCTTCGATTTGAGATTTTTTATGCCTTCTTCGGCCTGCAGCATCCTGCGGCGGCCTTCGAAAGTGAAGGGTTTGGTGACGACCGCGACGGTCAGCGCGTTGCTGGCCTTCGCTATTTCAGCGACTATGGGAGCGCCGCCCGTTCCGGTTCCGCCGCCCATGCCGGCGGTAACGAAAACCATATCGGAGCCGTCGAGAACTTCGGCTATTTTATCGCGGTCTTCTTCGGCGGCCTTCATGCCTATCTGAGCGTTTGCACCGGCGCCGAGACCCTTGGTGAGCTTATCGCCTATCTGAATTTTAAGTTTAGCGTTCGACAGCGCAAGAGCCTGCGCGTCTGTATTTGTCGCAATGAACTCAACGCCGGTTATGCCCGCGTTTATCATCCGGTTAATTGCATTGGAACCGCCGCCGCCCACGCCTATTACCTTGATATCAGCAACCTGTTCCATTGCGTCAAATTCGAACATTACTATTCCCCCTTTATGATATAACCAAAATATTCATTACAAAAAAAGCCTTAAAAAATATCTTTGAAAAAACTCTTCAGCCAGCTTTTCAGGCCGTCGTAAGTGCCGCCCGTGCGCATGAACGGCTGCCGGGCGTGCTGGTTCTGGAATTTCAACCCGTACATCAGAAGCCCTATGCACGCCGAAAAGGCGGGGCCGTTGACGCGATCCGTAAGCCCGTTTATATTGTTGGGCTTTCCTATGCGCACCGGCATGTCCAGGGTTTTTTCGGCGAATTTCACGATACCGTTCAGAAGCGCTCCGCCGCCGCTCAACACCGCGCCCGCAGGTATCTTCGCGACCGGCCCGATCTTTTTGATCTCGCCTTTTATCATCGCAAACATCTCTTCCATTCGCGGCTCTATAATTTCAACCATCTGCCTTAATTCGATCATGCGCGCGCCGTCGTTTCCGGCGTTGGCCACGCTTATTTTCTCGTCGAGGTTCGCGCCTTCGAGCCAGATAACGCCGTGCTTTATCTTGAGCTTTTCGGCTTCCTGGTATGAAGTGCGCAGGCCTATCGAAATATCGGAGGTCAGATGGGCCGAGCCTATCGGCAGCACTCCGCTGTATTTGACGTACCCGTTGGCGTAGGCCACTATATCAGTGGTTCCGCCGCCTATATGCAAAAGAACTACGCCGAGGTCTTTTTCGTCAGGGGTGAGCACGGCCTCGGCGGCCGCCAGCCCTTCGGAGATCGAGTCCTTTATTTTGAGCCCGGAGCCTTTGACGCTTTTCTGCAGGTTGCGCAGGGCTATCGAAGACGCCGTTATTATATGCGTTTCCACTTCGAGCTGGGAACCCACCATGCCGGCCGGATCGAGTATCCCGTCCTGATCGTCGACCTTGTATTCTTTAGGTATGACGTGCAGAATCTCGTAATTAGCCGCCAGCTGTATGGCGCGCGCCGCTTCCTGGACGCGGCTTTTATCTTCCGAAACTATTTCCTTCTGCGAGGGCGGTATTATTATTCTTCCGCGGGTGTTCTGCCCCTGGATATGATATCCGCCGACGCTTATGTAAACCGTGTCAATATCGGCGTCCGAAATATGCTCGGCGTCCGAGACCACCGCTTCGATAGTCTTGATGGTCTCCTCGATATTGATGATCATCCCTTTTTTTATTCCGGTAGACGGCGCTATGCCGCTGCCTAATATATATATTTCGTTATTTTCTGAAGCTTCGCCGACCACGACCGCGGTTTTCGTCGTGCCGACGTCCAGCCCCACAACCAGACCGTCTTTTGACATCTTTATTATATCTTGCCCCGTCCGTTTAAAAAATCCGTTGGTTAATTACTACTTTATCTTGATTCAATTAATAATTTATTAGTTTACGATCGGTTTTACCACTACTTCGTTGTTAAAGCGCATATCCACGTAGCTTATCTTCATACCGTCCTTCTGGAACCGCTCGAGCACTATCGTGAGCAGATCGAAATTGTTCTTGAAGTTTACGGCGTTGCCGGGATAGATTTTTATTCCGTTATTGGTAATCAAAACTATCTCGTTCCCGTTCAGGCATATTTCGGATATATTGGTCAGAAACGAAGGCGCCAGGTTGACGACCCAGTTTATAACGCTTTTGATCTTGATCTCGGCCCGTACGCTCTCGCCTATATTGGTGACAGGCATCGCCACGCCCGTAAGTATGGGCAGGTCGACCCTGACGTTCTTATTCGAGGCGCTTAAAATATAACCTTCGGCGTCCAGCTCGTAAAATTTACGCTCGTGAAGCACCAACAGGACGCTTTCGCGTTCGCTGATCCTGATGAGGACCTCGCCGACGCCTTCGGTCACGATCTCGACTTCTTTGATCTTAGGCATCGCGCGCAAACGGCTTTCGGCCGCCCGGTAATTCAGTTTCAGAAAATTTTCGGAAAGTTTGAAGCCTGAAAGCGCGAGGATCTTTTCTTTTTCGATCGTGTAATTGCCTTCGATCGATATTTTCTTCAATTCGAAATATGAAGTTTCAAAAATCAAATACTTGAATTCCCAGACAGCGAGCAGAAATAAAAACGCAGTCAATACAACCGCGAAGATATTTCGCGAAAATCGCAGGAGTTTTTTAAAATTTATCCACTTTCTGCCCGTCAAATCCATAATAACGCATAAAAATAAAACCTTTCGCAATCTTTAAGAACGATCTTCGGACGGTCCGCCCGCATAAAATCCGGTCCGCTTAGTACTTAAGCGTTCTTCGGAAAAATCGTTCTTAAATAAAAGAAAGGTACACTATACAATATAGAATAAAATATTTAGGAGTATTATAGCAGGAATCCGTTTTATTTACAAGAAAAAAAAGTTTTTTTTTTACCCCTGGAATCCCGCGGCTTTTTTGCCCGCGTATTTTTCCTGTAATTTCCTGAGTATGTCCGGCGATATAGTCGTGACATCGCCGGCGCCTATGGTGAATATGAAATCGTTCCTGCGGGCGATCGACGCCGTATAGCAGGCTACGTTCTTGATGTCGTTTATTATGAGCGAATCTTTTTTCCCCATCCTCTGAAGGGTGTTGAGTATCAGTTCAGATGAAACGCCTGATATCGGCGCCTCCGAAGCGCGGTATATATCGGTCAGTATTACAACGTCGGCCGTGTTGAGTGCGCCGGCCATTTCCTCGTAAAAGTGGCGGGTGCGCGAAAACCGATGCGGCTGGAATATGGCTATGATTCTTTTGTCGAAAGACGAGCGGGCGGTATTGAGAACCGCGTTGATCTCCGTCGGATGATGCGCGTAATCGTCTACCACAGTTATGCCTTCCACCTCGCCTATAACCTGGAACCTGCGCTCGACGCCTTTGAATTTCAATAAATTCTGGCGTACCGAATCGATCGAAAGCCCGAGAGTTTCGAGACATACGATTATGGCGGCCGTCGCGTTCAGTGCGTTATGAAGGCCGGGGATGTTAAGTTTGAAGCGTCCTATGGATTTTTTTAAATGCCTGAGTTCGAACGAAACCCCCATGCCGTTCTGACGGATATCGCCGAGCAGAAAATCGGGATTTCCGGCCGGATTGAGGCCGTAAGTGATGATTTTAGCGCGCGAAGGCATATGCGGCTTAAGACGGTTGATATTCGCGCTGTCGCTGCAGCATATTATGGTTCCGCCAGGTTTTATCTTGTTGAAAAAATCGGCGAAAGCGGTGTTGATCTGGTCGATACCAGAATAATAATCAAGATGGTCTTCTTCGATATTCGTCGTTACGATGACCTGCGGGGTGAGATATAAAAACGAGGAGTCGGATTCGTCGGCCTCGACGACCGTGTAGGTTCCGCCGCCGAGTTTGGCGTTTCCACCGAAATCGCAGACCTCGCCGCCGACTATGACGGTCGGATTAAGCTCGTGGCTTTCCATGAGCATGGATATGAGCGAAGTGGTCGTGGTCTTGCCGTGCGTTCCGGCGACGGCGACGCCGAATTTATTGTTTAATATGTATCCTAAAACTTCCGCACGCCTGTATATCGGAATATTATTCGCGCGCGCCCAGCTGATTTCAGGATTGACGTCCGATATGGCCGTAGATACCACCACGGCTCCGATATCGAGGCCGTCAAAATTTTCCGCCCTGTGGCCGGTCGAAATTTTCGCGCCTTTTTTTTCGAGCCTTCTGGTATTACAGTTTGTCTTGATGTCGGAGCCGGATATCTTATAGTTGAGTTCAAGCAATATCTGCGCGATCCCGCTCATGCCCGTTCCGCCGATACCGATAAAGTGGGTGTATCTGTTCTTGTCCATAGTGTTTATTTTTTAACTCCCTGTCCAGTAAGTAACGAACCCTCTATCTCGTCGCAAATCAGGGAAGCCGCATTCGGCATTGCCATACTGAGAGCGTTTTTACGAGTCGCTTCGACGAGTTTCTCGTCGCCAAGCAATTTTATGACCATATTTTTCAATTCGTCGGTGGCGTTCAGGTTTGCGTCGTCTATAACGAAGGCGGCATTATTTTCTTTAAGCGCCATGGCGTTTTTATATTGATGGTTATCGGTGGCGTGCGGATAAGGGATCAATATGCAACAGTTTCCTCCGGCCGTTATCTCCGAAAGAGTGGTCGCCCCGGCGCGGCATATCACGATGTCGCTTATCTTCAACGCGTAGTATATTTTATCAAGAAACGCGAATAATTTCAAACAATTATTTTTATTTATTTTGGAATCCTGTAAATGCTTGTAGGAAGCGTAATCCCGGTCACCGGTAATGAATATTATCTGCAGGCCGCTTCGCGAATCGGCGAATTCTTCTATCATTGAGGCAACCGACCGATTGATCGACGATGCGCCTATCGAGCCGCCGAAGGCCAGTATGGTCTTTTTAGACGGGTCCAGGCCAAAAAATTCAAAAGCTTCCGCCGCGCCGGCCTCGATTATTTCGCGTCTCACGGGATTGCCCGTAAGTTTTATCGTTGCTTTAAATAAAAACCGGCTTCCGGCCGCTTCATAGCTCGTGAACGTCCTTCGGGCGAAACAGTTTATGAGGCGGTTTGCGAGCCCGGGATACGCGTTCTGCTCGTGCAGGAAAACCGGCACGCCTGAAAGTTTCGCGGCGATGGCCGCCGGCGCTGATACGTAACCGCCCGTGCCGAAAACGAAATCCGGCCGGAAATCGCGTATTATCTTCTTCGCCTCTCCTACGGCGCTCCAGAGGCAGGCCGCCTCGCGAAAAACCGGGAGATAACTTTTTCTGCTGTGGCCCGAGGCCTTGATCATTTTAAAAGGTATGCCGTTTTCAGGAACTATTTTAGACTCTATCCCGCCGGTGCCGATGTAAAGGACCTCGGCGCCGTCGTGCCTTTTTAAAAATTCCTTTATCACCGCGAGCGCGGGATAAACGTGACCGCCGGTGCCCCCGCCGGTGAATATGCATTTTATTGCCATCGCTACCTCGAATATCTTGAAATGTTTAACAGTATGCCCATCGACGAAAGCGTCACCAGCAGAGAACAGCCGCCGTAACTTATAAACGGCAGCGGAACGCCCGTGACGGGAACGACGTTCAAAACGACGCTTATGTTTATAAGCGCCTGCACAAAA
>Ga0209212_1007913_pt1 | contig 11558 bp, 8 predicted proteins | sample RifGroC2_FD_183996 | JGI IMG/M metagenome (GOLD analysis project Ga0209212, IMG submission 183996) | Groundwater microbial communities from Rifle, Colorado, USA - Groundwater C2 (SPAdes) (version 2) | ecosystem: Environmental > Aquatic > Deep subsurface > Groundwater | place: Rifle, Colorado...
GCCTGGGAGAACGGTGAGCCGGGGATCATCTTCCTGGACCGCCTGAACAAGGACAACCCGACCCCGCACATAGGCGAGATCGAATCGACGAACCCCTGCGGCGAGCAGCCGCTTCTCCCCTACGAGTCCTGCAACCTGGGCTCCATCAACCTGGGCAAGCTGGTGACCCACGGCAGGGTGAACTGGGACCGCCTGAAGGAGGTTGTCCATCTCGCCGTCCACTTCCTGGACAACGTCATCGAGGTGAACAACTACCCGCTCCCCCAGATCGACGAGATGACCCGCGCCAACAGGAAGATCGGCCTCGGGGTCATGGGCTGGGCCGACATGCTGATCATGCTCGGCATCCCCTACGACTCGGACGAGGCGATTTCCTTGGGCGAGCAGGTGATGAAGTTCATCAACGACGAGGGGCACGCCGCCTCCCGCGCCCTGGCGAAAGTGCGCGGCGCCTTCCCGAACTTCAAGGGTTCGATCTACGACCGCCCCGGCGCCGAGCCGATCCGTAACGCCACGGTGACCACCATCGCGCCGACCGGGACCATCTCCATCATCGCCAACGCCTCCAGCGGCGTGGAGCCGCTCTTCGCCGTCTCCTACGTGCGCCAGGTCATGGACAAGAACATCCTGGTCGAGGTGAACCCGCTTTTCGAGAAGATCGCCAAGGCGGAAGGGTTCTACTCCGAGGAGCTGATGCAGCGCATCGCCGAGCACGGCACGGTCCACGACATAAGCGCCATCCCCGAGACGGTCAGGGAGCTGTTCGTGACGGCCCACGACATCACCCCCGAGGTGCACATCGCCATGCAGGCCGCCTTCCAGCGCTACACGGACAACGCGGTCAGCAAGACGGTCAACTTCCCCAACGACGCGACCATGGAGGACGTCGAGAAGGTGTACCGGCTCGCCTACCAGTCGAACTGCAAGGGGGTCACCATCTACCGTGACGGCTCCCGCGACGAGCAGGTGCTCTCCACCGGCAGCAAGAAGGAAGAGGCGAAGCTGGCAGCAGCGCCGGTGCATGTCGAGGAGAAGCGGAGCGTGAAGCGCGAGCGCCCCAAGGCGCTCAAGGGGTGGACCTACCAGATGCAGACCGGCTGCGGCCCGCTCTACATCACCATCAACGAGGACAGCACCGGTCTCTTCGAGGTGTTCACCACGATGGGCAAGGCGGGCGGCTGTGCGGCGTCCCAGTGCGAGGCGATCGGCCGGATGGTGTCGCTCGCCTGGCGAAGCGGCATCCAGGGGAGGAGCGTGGTCAAGCAGCTCCTCGGCATCTCCTGCCACTCCCCTTCGGGCTTTGGCGACAACAAGGTGCTCTCCTGCTCCGACGCGGTCGGCAAGGCGATCCAGGCGCACCTGACCCTGACCGGCCACACCGACATCGTCGAGGCGCCCGCCTTCGACAAGGGCGCCTGCCCGGAGTGCGGCGGCGTGGTGGAGCACGAAGGCGGCTGCGCCGTATGCCGCGTCTGCGGCTACTCCGAGTGCGCGTAGTTTCGAAACTGTAAATATAGCGCCGTACATGTTCCCAAGAAAAAGGCCCACCAGATGTAGATCTGGTGGGCCTTTTCCTCGTTTGTACCGGCAAGGTCTCCAGTAGTCAGGCCACTCCTTGCCTCGGCTCGAAGCAAAACGAGCTAATTGAACAACACGCCAAGTGATGCCCGCAGCTTTCCCGTCAGGTCCACACTACCGGTACCAACAACATACCCCGCAGCTTGAAAGAAAGGCACTGTGGGTTCATTCGCACTGGCGAAGTCATTGGCAGTCAGATTTATTGTCGATGGGTAGTTCACGCTGAGCTTGGCGAACTCACCGCCGCGGAACGTCTCTTCGGTAGTGGCAACGGTGATTTTCACCTTGCGAATAGGTGCTGAATAGGTCCCATATATTTGCCGGTTGGAGCTGGTTATCCCAACCCCGGTGATAAGGGCTGTACTGCTCACAGTAGAGCTGCCGGCAGTAGTTGCAACAGTCACTCCTTCAGGCAAGAACGCGCTCAGTTGCACACCCTGCACCGGTGCGGTCAGACGTGCGGTACTGAGGACGCTAAAGGAAATCGTTGCGCTCTTACCGGTTGATTGTGGAGGATTGACGTCCTGGCTTGTCGCCCCTCCTCCCCCGCCGCAGCCTGCCAGGGCAAGGATAAGAGCCAGAAGCGGCAACATCATTGGCACATTTTTCATAATGACAGTTCTCCTCGAGTCCACCTCACCCCCAATGACAGGGGCGGGTTCAGGTTAGATCAAAGCGGCAGGCCCACCATAAGTCTCAGGATGACTATGACGTCGTGAATATCCACTATGCCGTCCGGCAGCGGCACTCCGTTGGTGATCGGCGCAAGGTCGGCACGTTCCCTTTCGGCGGCGGTGGGCGTCTTGGCGCCAACAGAAAATCTCAGGACGTCCTGGGCATCGCGGATACTCGGCAAGCCGTTGTTCTGCGTGGCCCCGCCGTTGACATCCCCGAGGATCAGCCTGGTCCCCGAGCTGCGAGAAGTTGATACGTTACCTGCGGCATCTTTTGCAAAGGCGTACAGAGTGCGCTGACCGCTGCCGCCGCTGAAGGTATAAGAGACCGGCTTAGTGGCGAGCCAGGCGCAACTGGAGGCGTTGTTGGTTTGAGTCAAGCACCAACCGGTGATGCCGACATTGTCTGTGCCCGCGAGGTTTATGCCCGATACGGTCAGCTTTGCGGCAGCCGCTGGCAGGATAAAGCTGCTGATAATCGGAGCAGTGACATCGAAGCTAACGGTGACCGAAGCACCTGATGACAGCGAGACATTGCCGGCAGCATCTTTGGCCCAGGCGTATAGAGTCTTTTGACCGGCGGTGGTGAAAATGTAATTGAGCTGGGGTACGGTGCTCCAGCCAGTAGCCGCTGTCGACGGCTTTGCAGCACTCTCAGTCACAAGATAGCCGGTGACTCCAACGTTGTCCGTAGCTGAAAAAGTGGTTATCGGCACTGTCAGGCTTGTCGAGGTCGCCGGGATGGCGAAGATCACAAACGGCGCGATGATATCGGGCGGGGGAGCGATCGTGATGCTTGCGCCGGCGCTGTTGGAGACGTTTCCTGCGGCATCCTTCGCCCAGGCGTACAGCGTTTTCGTGCCGACCGTTGTGAAAGTGTAATTTGCCGGGGGAGTGGCGCTCCAGCCGACAGCCGAAGCCGACGGTTTGGTCGGACTCTCGTTCACCAGATAGCCGGCAACCCCCACAAGATCCGAAGCTGAAAGACTGGTTATCGGCACTGTCAGGCTCGTCGAAGTCGCCGGGATGGCGAAGACCACAACCGGCGCGATGATATCGGGCGGGGGAGTGATCGTGACGGTCGCGCCGGCGCTGTTGGAGACGTTTCCTGCGGCATCCTTCGCCCAGGCGTAAAGAGTCTTTTGACCGGCCGTCATGAAAGTGTAGCTAGCCTGTGGAGCGCCGCTCCAGCCAATAGCCGAGGCCGAGGGCTTCGTCGAGCTCTCGTTCACCAGATAACCGGTAACGCCACCAGTGTCCGTGGCGGTAAACGCTGAAATGCCGACGGTTAATGCGGTTGAAATTGACGGGATGCTGAACGCAGTTACGGTAGGAGCGACCGTGTCGGGCTGAGTGGTAAAAGTCCAAATCTTCGCCGCCGCAAGACCGATACCAAACAGGTCCTTTATACCAGTCGTCAATGTCACCACATAGTTGCTGCCAAAAGCCAGAGGAGTCTGTGGAGTCAGTTTTGCCGTATTGGTTGCGGAGTCGTAGGTGATGGTCCCGACCACGCTGATCGTCCCCTTCTTCATAGTGAAGGTATTGGAGTTGAGGGTAGAAGGGATCATCTGTTCGCTGAATTTTGCCGTGATTGTACTTGATACCGGGATCTGGGACGCACTTTCCAGCGGGGAAACCATCGTTACAGTCGGTGATGTGGTATCCCTTATCACCCTGAGTTGTGCGTCGTCGACAAGAAAAGCGGTATTGAGCGAGAAATCATTAGCAGCTTTGAAGGCCAACTTGACCGTTCTACCGCGGTACGCGCTCAGATCGAGCGCTTCGCTCTGCCGCCAACCGGAAGTTTTGTTAAGGTTTGAGTACGACTTTAAAGTAGCCAGGAAATTTCCCCCCGCGTCTATCAAGTAGACCCACATCTGATCATACTCAGTCACGGTTGAAGTTTCATCGGTCACAATGTGATAGTAGTATTGCAGATAAACATTAGATGCATCTGAAGGTATGGAAACGTTCTGCGTCATGATATCTTCGGCATTCTCGTAATCGGCGAAGTAGGCGTACCAACTCCCCCCATGGGCGGTAAAATCCGTGTAAGTGCCAATGATGTCATAGACAGCGCCCGCAGATTGATTCCAACCCGATGTAGCACCGCTCTCGAATGATCCGTTTACCAGAAGTTCCTGGCCACCTGACATCCCTTCCTGAATTACAAGTACTACCTTTCCCGCAATTGTTATGGTTCCGGTCCGCTGCGATTGCGCCAGATTGGCCGCAACGGCATATGCCACCGTTCCCGAATTGCTTCCGCTGCTGCCAGCCGTGATGGTAATCCATGGCGAGTTGCTTTGAGCCGTCCAGGAGCCGGTACCGGTGACGGCAGTGCTGCCGCTCCCGCCGAAGGACGGGTAAACTCGGCGGGTAGGGGTGATGGATATTGTGGCGGTGTTGCTTGTTGTAAGAGTGACATCATCGATGTAAAAACTGGTCCTTTCGCTAAAATCCGTAGAAGCTAAAAAGGCAATCCGCACCGTCTGGCCACGAAATTGCGTCAGGTCAAAGGTTGCACTCTTAATCCAACCAGATGAAGCATCGAGATTTGAGTAGGTCCTCAACGTGGAGAGGACGTTTGATGCATCGTACCGGTCTAGTACCAGTACCTGCATCGTGTCATAAGGGGTCGAGATGGTGCTCTCCGAGGTGGTAATGAGCCGATAGAAACTGAGCCCGGCTTGAGTGGCGTCATCAGGAATGGTCACAGTCTGCATGATGACATCATAGGCATCATCGTAACCTGCCAGGAACGCAGACCATGAACCGCCAGTACTGTGGTTTATCTGGTAGCTATCGGAAATCACCGGGGCGCCATTGACTGCGTATTCATCCCAGTAAACCTTCCCCTGCTCGAAATCCCCATTCTGCAGCACCGAGTTCGCTGCCGTTGCGCTTTGGGTAATGTTAAAGGTCAAGCCACCAACAGTAATGGCGCCGATACGTGAACTCCCGGTCGTATTAACGGCAAGGTTGTAGTTAACCGTTGCCGTGCCACTCCCGGATGAGCCGTTTGAGATGGTGATCCATGGGGAATTATCAATAGCAGTCCAGGCGCAGCCGCTTCCAGTCTGAACCTGAAAGCTGCCGGCGCCGCCTGTCGATGTATGGATGACGCCTGCCGATGAGAGGACGTAGGTGCAGTCCTGTACACTGAGATTGGCCGTCATGGTGGGCCCCGATGCGCTGATATTGCTAACCCCCACGTTAGTTGCCACCCCATTCCAGAGATTGCTGTTCGGGGTCGTAAGGCCGTTAAAGCCGAAATTGCCGGTAAAACCTGGAAAGGGGTCACCGTAGTCCCCGGGCGATTCCTTCAGCTCCAAGCCAAAGAGCTTATCAGCCTGGACCAACGAGACTCCGTAATGCAGGGACGAACAGTTGCCTGACTGGAAGCACTCCGAATTATTAACTGTGTTGGTCCTCGTCGCTGTCGAGATTTTCGCACCAGATCTGTGCCAGATGAGGAGCCCCGCACCGGGCAGGCCCGCGTCAAATTTGGCCTTTTGCCGATTTTCGACAAGAAAGTACTCCCCAGAGTCCGGTGTGCCCGCGCGTAGCTGATACACATCGGCATTAGTGGCAGCCTGAGATATCTGCTCACTCACTAATGTCCCGGATACCAGGGTAGGCGTTACCCAACCGAGTTTGAACTTACTCCAGGCGTCGAGATGGGCAGGCCTGTCGCCGGAACGGCTCACCTTGCCCCAACTGCCTGCCGCCATCAGGCTCCAGATGCCGACACCATACGATGTGTCATCCGTATCGTAAAGATCAGGCAGGCCAATGGCATGGCCGTATTCGTGGGCAAAGACACCGACAGTGTTCAGACCACCATCCTCATGCAGTTCAGGCTGGATGGTGTAATTGCTCACCTTGACATAGCCGCCGGCACTACAAACGTCGTTGGTTATGTATGTGCCAGGGTAGTGGAGTCGGCCGAAATATTTTGCTGCATCCAGGTTCCAACTATGCGACCAGATGTCATTACCGATAGCCGTGGATTCTTGCCCACCCCCTTGGTGCACGATCATGACATTATCAACAATGCAGTCATCGTCGGAGTCGTACTGAGCGAAGTCGACCTGCAGATCAGCTTCCTGTACTGCTTCGTAAACCAGATCAGCTACCCAGTAGTCATAATCCCTGGGATCAGCGCTGTTGTCGGCCCCATAGAATCTCCTGGTCTTTGACACCGTCACCCAATCCACGATTCCGCTGCTACCCGGTGAGATGTCGAATTTGTTGTAGGAGACTTCGCGAAAGTAGTCTTTCATGCTGTAGGTATTGCTCGCGAACAAGAGGTTCGTGAACTCACTCTTGGTGTGGGTCCAACTGGTGTCAGAGAAGTTGACCAAAAGGACGGGAACGTTGCGGGTGCCGACAGGAGGATTTGCATTCAGATCTAGAGTTTTTGTTAGAGCTTTCGCTTCGGTCGTTGTTGTGGGCGGTGGTCTAGGCCGGAGGTGCTTGGCCAGGGTTGGCGGGGGCTGATCCTGCCCCACCCGGTAAATCGACGCGACAAGGTCCCCCGCTGTGTCTAATTCAGCAAAAAACCAGGTTTGGCTAGCTTCGGCGTAGGTGATGGTGTAACCATTCTCCGTTTCCCATCCCCTCAGATGCTCATCGCCCCACTGACGTGCCTTGAATGTCGTCCCGTCGGGCTGTGTCAGAGAGTGGAGAACCGGATTTGCCGGAACGGCACGGCCATCTGTCGCGTCAAGCGCTATAGATACCGAAACAAGGATCAAGATTGCAACCAACCGCGTCAGGCGCCTCAAGCATCACCTCCAACTATCTAGTCCATTCCGGTGCCTGCCAGAAAAAATGCAACACTCAGCGCCTAAGAGAGGCAGCTGATGCAGCATTCAAACAGTGCCCGAAAAAAGAATTTATCTGCGGCAAATTGCAATAGCATATTAGCACCATCAAAACAAGCAAATTTTAATAAAAATTTTTAAATTTTACCGGTTCGCGAAGAGAGATTTCATGCTCATGAACCAAGGATTTCATATCACTTGCCAGGGACGCAGCAATGCCGCCAAGACAGTTAAAGGGGGTGAAGCCCCTGGCATAGGCTGGGCTGCTATGCTCACGGCCCCGCCCCCTACCGCGTCACGCGTATCCTTTGCCATGTTGTTTCTGGTATAATGAGAATCATACGGCGAGAGCTGATCGGACTGCTCTCTTTGCCTAAAGGGGGAACACCATGAACGTTTTCGATTGTGCCATGAAAATAGAAGAAGAAACCAAATCATACTACAAAGGACTGGAAGCCGAGGCGAGCCAGCCTGAGATGAAACATCTCTTTTCCCTGCTGGCGGCTTCAGAGGATGAACACAGAGCGAGCCTGATCAGGCTCAAAGAGAGCATCTCAGCGGACAAGGCGAAGCTCGACGGCCTGGACGGCACGGCATGCAGCTTCAGGCCGTTCCTGACACAGCGCGAAATGCTGGAGGAGTCGGAAAAGGATCCCGACCTGTACCTGTTCGCCGTGAAAAAGGAGGAGCAGGAGATTCGCTTCTACGAGGAACTCGCCGGTATGGCGGTGGATGAACCGACGCGCAGGAGCCTCCTCATGCTGGCAGACGAGGAGCGGCGCCACCTGGCCACCGTGGAGAACATCTACGCCTTTGTGGAGGAGCCGAAAAGCTACTTGGCGTGGGGTGAGTTCAGCAACCTGAAGGAGTTGTAGCGGTTTGAGGCAACCGGATTCAGAACTGCAAAAAGCCCGCGGCAAGCGGGCTTTTTTTTACTCGGGCTGCAGCGGCGCGCCAGGGCTCCGAGGAGCCAAGCTGCACCGGAAGCCTTACTGCTTCTCGGTCATGGCGGCGTCGTAAGCGCTGTCGGGGTCGCACTCAGGGCGCAGGTAGCGCTCCAGTTCGTCGTACAGGCGGTCCGTGGTCAGCTTGATGGCGGCAACGGTGTCGAAATCCAGCGTTTTCCCCTGCATCAGGCAGCTTGCGTGCAACCGGTCCACCAACCCTTTCAACTCATGCACGGTGCGGTAGCTGTCCTTCAGCATGAGATAGTTGCTCTCGCCTAATTCCTGCACCCGCTCTTCTCTCATTCCAGATGTCATCACACCCTCCCGTTGGCGCCACTTCCCGGCTAGCGCCAGTGTATGCAGTTAACAGGGCAGCTGTCTATCGCTTCCTGGATCTTCGCCTCGCTGGCACCGGCCAGATTCAGCACCTCCGACACGCCCGCATCGTTCAAACGGAACACTTCAGGTACGATGCTGACGCAGAGCCCGCATCCTATGCATATCTGCTGATCTACGAAAACCTCTGCTGCCATCAGGACTCCCCCTAGCTGGAAAAAAACAACGCGTCAATGGATAACAAAGACCAAAGAATACCCAAAAACCGGGAAAAGTCGAATCAGTCGATGCGACACCGTTTGCTTATTTAACTCCCTTTGCGAGGGAATGCGAGAAGGGGGCGAATATGTTGAGGGGGGGACCCAGGGCTCCGGTGCCGGCCCGGATTATTTCGGCTTGTAGGTGAAGCAGTCAGGATGCGATTCGTGCATGCCGACGTCGACGCTTGGTGCTGAGCATTCAAGAGATTGGTTGTAGCTGCAGTTTTCCACCTTGCAGGCACCGATGCCGCCCTGGACATCCATGATGCCGCCCTTTTGGGAACCGGCCATGAAGGTATCGCAACAGGGGCAGGGGTCACCGGGACCGCCGACCGTTATAGCCAGCGTATGACACGCGTTGTGCTTGTTGTAGGCGCATTGCGTTACGTTGCACGAGGTAATTTTTACCATTTGTTTCTCCATTATTCGATCTCCTTATTGCCGCCCCCTTCACGCATAAGAAGTTTTTAACAGTTGTAAACCGATAGTCAAGCCGCACTGCCAATCAAGACTGCAGTGGCAAAATTGCGTAACGGGCAATGCTGGAGAGGTTCGGACTTGCAGCCGGGAGGGCTTTACTTTAGACTGTGCTGCCGAATAGGGAACTTCATCAAGCGGAGTAGTAGATGCCGAAGGAACTGACGCACTGGATGCTCGCCGAACGGGCCTTGTCCGCCCTGCCGGCGGGGAGCCGGCTGCAAAAGATAATCGCCCGTCATCATTCAGCCTACCTCGGGGGAGCCGTGCTGCCGGACACGCTGGCGCACATCTTCCGCGGCCCGTTTCACCCGACCGCCCGGGTGCTGGGCCACCGCTTCCACGACGCGACAGGAAACAGCTATTCGCCGCTGATCCGTGCCGAGCAGCGCTTTCCCGACGGGGTCCCCGATCTGCTTTTGTCCTGCTTTCTCGGCGTGATCTGCCACATGGAGGCAGACATCGCGCTGCACCCGTACGTCTACGCCGCGACCGGCAGCGCCGGCATCGGGGAGCATTACCGGCTGGAGACCGGCATCGATCTCCACTTCCTGAGGCGCGGGGCGGCGCCGGCACAGCGCAGGCTGGACCGGCTGCTGTGCGCCCCGACCAAAGAGGTCATGCTGAGCGCGGCACGGCACCTTTTCGATCCGGAAGAAGAACTGCCGCGCCGGGCGCTGGAGCAGTCACTGGCGCTGCATTGTCGTTTCCAGGGGATGTACGACAAGACGGTCTGGAAGCTTGCCGTGAGGGTGTTGGGAAGGGTCTGCGGTTCCCCGTACCGGGAGCAGCGGCACCTGTTCTATCCGCTGCGGCGCCCGGCGGGAAAGATCGCGGTCGCCGGCAGCGGGAAGTGGCGCCATCCGGAGAGCCAAGAGTTGCAGAGCGCGTCGTTGGACGATCTGGCGAGCGAGGCAGTGGAGCGGACCGTGGCGGTATTTCGTCGTATCGAGGCAGCGGGGAGCTTAGGCGAGGCGTTAAGCAGTCATCCAGGAGCAAACCTGCTGACCGGCCTGCACGGCGTGACAAAAAGCAAAACCTGATGCTACCGCAGAGGGCACAGAGGGCGCAAAGAAAAGTCAAAACCCCAAAGGCAATCGGACGCAGATTTACCTGATCAATTCTGATCATCCAACGTCAGAACCAGAACAGGAACTCAAACGCTTCTTCGAAGAAGCCACGGCCTTCCCCCTCCCGACCTCCCCCCGCTGGGGGGAGGAGACAAAGCGCAGCCGAGGGCGGGGTGAGATTCAGGTTTTACCCGCAGCAACCGCCGCCGCTTACGCCCCGGATTTTCTTCTCCCGGAGCCACTCGGTGATCATCCCGCTGGCACACCCGACCCCCGCATCGACGCTGAGCGCCGCCACCGGACAGTTCAAGGCGCAGGCGCCGCACTCCATGCAGGCGTCCTTGTCGACGACCTTGGCCCGCTTGCCATCCATTTCGAACACCTGGTGCGGACATACCTCGAGACACCTGCCGCACCCGACGCAAAGCGCCCGATCCAGCTCCAGGGTCGCCACTCCTTCCAGATACCTGAATCCTTTCATCTGCAAGCCTCCGTCATGAAAGTAACCTTCCCGCTACCAGGAGGAGCGCCGATGCAATCAGGGCGCCCGCCATGACCGGGAGACCGAGACGCATCTCCTTCTTGACGCCGGACCGGGAGGTGTAGGTGGTGCAGCCTGTGAAGTTCAAGGTGTAAAAGGCGCTGATGGCCGGCAGCGCCAGGAACGCGGCGAGGGTCGCCGGCACGCCCCAACTGGCGCCCCCGGAAACGGCATGCAGCATGACGCTGTAGAGCACCCCGGCGCATGCCCCTTTGACCGCGAAGCTCTTCCCCGGCAAAAGCGGCAGCAGCACGGGCGCGACAGCCACGCCGGTGAAAACTGCGCCGAGATACGCGAGCAGCAGAGTCGCCGCAGCCCCGGCGCCACCGAGAAGTGCGGCTGCCAGGTAGAGGGCGGCTCCAGTGAGCGCCACGGCCTTGAGCCCCAGGACCACTTCCACCGGCACCAGGACCAGCCGCTCGTACCAGGTGAAGCTCAGCTGCCGCATGGCGGCGGTGGTCCGCTCGCCGTTGTCCAGATACTCGGGCAGATCGGTGGCCCGGATGGTGGCGTAGGCAACCTCGAACCCGGAGCGTCTCTTCACCTGGTGCGCGGCAACGCCGGGCGCCCCCAGGATCGGGAGGATCAGCCGGCGGTGCGCCACAACGCTTGAGAGTTTCTCCTCGGCGATCCGGTGCACCAGCTCGTCGGTACCAAAGGTCCCCTTCCCCGCAGCGCACCAGACGTTGATCCCGAAGGTCTCCAGCACCAAAAGCCAGACATGGCGCCCATTGAGGGCCTGGCGCACCAGGTCGAAGCTCATCTTGTAGTTGGCGGTCACCACGACCGGCGCGTCGGCATCCGGTTCTCCGATGGCATAGAGGCCGGCGGGCACGAGGAAGC
>Ga0209212_1007914_pt1 | contig 11557 bp, 11 predicted proteins | sample RifGroC2_FD_183996 | JGI IMG/M metagenome (GOLD analysis project Ga0209212, IMG submission 183996) | Groundwater microbial communities from Rifle, Colorado, USA - Groundwater C2 (SPAdes) (version 2) | ecosystem: Environmental > Aquatic > Deep subsurface > Groundwater | place: Rifle, Colorado...
GCACCGGATTGCGGCACGTCGGCAAGGCCTTCAGACTTCGCGGCGGGATTGATTCGCCTATTATTTAAATAGAAAGAGGAGTGCTATCCCATCATGAGCCATGAAGAAAGAAAGAAGATGAGCCGGCAAGAGACGGGAAGGCTGCTGGAGAGTGTAGGCAGACAATTAATTGAAAAGGGTGAGATAGAGATCCGGGGGAAGCGGATAGTTTTACCTGAAGATATTGAAGTCGAAATTGAGTATAAGAGAAAAGAGGGAAAGAATAAATTTGAGATAGAGCTGAGGTGGTACGGTGGCCACCCTGGTACAAACGCCCACGTCCCAATGGGGACAGAATTAGATTCTGTCCTCAAGGCAGGTAAGGATGTGGTTAAGATAGCAAGCCTTGCTGATTGTTCACCATGGAAGACAATCCAATTCACCTACCCAACAAGTTTTGACCAGGCAATCCTGATAATTTTACCTGACATGGAAGTGAGGGCTTACTCTACTGTATGCACCCATAAAGGTAAGTCCCTCCTCTGGGATGATCAATTAAAGAGACTCCACTGTCCTGCCCATGATGCAGTCTTTAGTGCAGAGACTGGAGAAAAGATAGCAGGGCCAGGTGGGAGTTCTTTGAAAAAGATACGATTGCAGATTAAAGAGGGCAATATTTTTGCAGTTGGAATTGATGGGGAATCAGTACTGTCCGGTTAACTTAAGGGGTATCTGCTTGAAAGCCAATACTGACGTGCGTTTCGATGCGATAGGGGGTGTCCCCGATTTGAACGGCGATTGCGTGTTTTCGCTAGCCTGCGAGCTTTTCCGGAAGGCTCGCACCGATGAACACTGGCAAGACGTTGTTCGCGCAGGTCATGGACTTCCTGCCGTGGAAGACCTTCCATCGCACCGTGGATCGCTACAGCGGCAATCACCGGATACGAACCCTCAGTTGCGCCGATCAGTTTCGCATCATGGCTTTCGCCCAGCTCACCTACCGCGAAAGCTTGCGCGATATCGAGGTCTGCCTTGCGGCTCAAGCTGGCAAGCTTTACCACATGGGCATTGCCGAGCCGGTGGCACGCTCGACGCTGGCCGATGCCAACGAGTTGCGCGACTGGCACATCTACTTCGAATTCGCCCAGCGACTGATCGTCAAGGCACGAGCGCTGTACGCCAACGACGACTTCGGCGTGGAACTTGCCAATACCGTTTATGCGCTCGATGCCACAACCATCGATTTGTGTCTGTCGATGTTCCCATGGGCACCGTTTCGTTCTACCAAGGCGGCAGTGAAGTTGCACACGCTGCTCGATCTGCGCGGCTCCATCCCGACCTTCATCCACATCTCGGATGGCAAGCTGCACGATGTGAATGTGCTGGACCTGATCATCATCGAGGCGGGCGCTTTCTACATCATGGATCGGGGCTACCTGGACTTCAAGCGGCTCTACGCGCTGGATCAGGCCGGCGGCTTCTTCGTCACGCGCGCCAAGCGAAACCTCGATGCGCGCCGTCTGTACTCGGCGCCAGTGGATCGCAGCATCGGACTGATCAGCGACCAGACCATCGCGCTCAACGGCCACTACGCTGCCAAACGCTACCGCGACCCCGAGACGGGCAAAGTGTTGGTGTTCCTGACCAATCAGTTCGCTCTGCCTGCGCTGACGATCTGCGCGCTGTACAAATGCCGATGGCAGGTGGAGTTGTTCTTCAAATGGATCAAGCAACATCTGCGAATCAAGCGTTTCTACGGCACCTCGGAGAACGCGGTGCGAACGCAAATCTGGATCGCCATCAGCGTCTACGTGCTGGTGGCGATTATCAAGAAGCAACTCAAACTGGATTCGTCCTTGCATACCTTGTTACAGATTTTGTCGTTGACGCTCTTCGAAAAACTACCGTTGCAACAAGGGGTTGTCGAAACCGCACCGCTGAACAATGACATCGTATTGCACAATCAACTGAATCTATTCGAGTTTTAACCGGACACTACTGTATTATTTTATTAGGTTGTCGATCCGGTACGCCCCGGCCGAGAGGATGCAAGCCTTGCCGAGCGTGGTCTCCGGGATCCAACTAGATTGTGCCCTCGGCGCGCAGCCTGGCGATGGCGGCGTCGTCCAGTTGCAGCAGGCCGCGCAGGATTTCTTCGGTATGCTGGCCGAGCACGGGCGGGGCGAGCTTGTACTCCACCGGCGTGGCGGAGAAGCGCATCGGGCTTGCCACTGTCGGCAGCTTGCCCGCGACCGGGTGCTCGAGCTCGACCTTGATGCCGCGCGCTTTCACCTGCGGCTCCCCGAACACCTGCGCCACGTCGTTGATCGGGCCATTGGGCACGCCGGCGGCCTCAAGCAGCTCGACCCATTCCTTGGTGCCGCGCCTGGAGAACACTGCCTGAAGCAGGCGCGTCAGCTCGGCGCGGTTTTCCACGCGCTTGCCGTTGCTGGCGAAGCGCGGATCGTCGGCGAGCTCGGCGCAGCCCGCCGCTTCGCAGAACTTGCGAAACAGATTGTCGTTGCCGCAGGCGAGGATCACGTTGCCGTCGGCGGTCTTGAACGGCTGGTAGGGCACGATGTTCGGATGCAGGTTGCCGATGCGCTTGGGCGCTGAGCCGGTGGCGAAATAATTGGTGTTCTGGTAGGCGAGCAGCGCGATCTGCGAGTCGAGCAGCGCGAGGTCGAGCTGCTGGCCGATGCCAGTCTCGGCGCGGTGCGCGAGCGCGGCGCAGATCGCTATGCTGGCGTACATGCCGGTGATAATGTCGGCCACCGGGACGCCGGCCCGCTGCGGGCCTCCGCCCGCTTTTCCTTCCTTTGGGTCGCCGTCGGGTTCGCCGGTGACGCTCATCATCCCGCCCATGCCCTGGATCATGAAGTCGTAGCCGGGATGCTCGCGGTACGGGCCGGTCTGGCCGAAGCCGGTGACCGAGCAATAGATCAGGCGCGGGTTGATTTGCTTCAGGTCGTCGTAGCCAAGGCCGTAGCGCGCCAGGTCGCCGAACTTGTAGTTCTCGATCAGGACGTCGCAGACGCGCGCGAGCGCGCGTACCAGTTTCTGGCCCCCGGGCTTGGCGATGTTGAGCGTGATCGATTTCTTGCCGCGGTTGGCGGAGGTGAAATAGGCGGAATCCGTGGTGTCGCGGCCTTCCCTGTCCTTCACCCAGGGCGGGCCGTAGGTGCGCGAGTCGTCGCCGAATTTGGGACGCTCGACCTTGATCACTTCGGCGCCGAGGTCGGCCAGGTTCTGGCCGGCCCAGGGGCCGGCGAGCACGCGGGAAAGATCGAGTACGCGAATGTGCGACAGCGGACCGGGCATTGGATCAGGCTTTCTCGAAATATGGCTGCGGCGTTATGCGATTCAGGCTGGAGAAGCGCGGTGCAGCCGCGGGCTCAGCGCACGCCGCCCATCATTTGGTTGGGCAGCCAGGTGGCGATCTCGGGGAAAACGGACAGGATCACGATCGCCAGGATCATGCACAACACGTAGGGGTAGGCGCCGCGCATGATGGTCATCAGCCTCACGTCCGGCGCGATCGCGTTAATGACGTAAATATTAAGGCCGACCGGCGGGCTGATCAGGCCGATTTCCATGTTAATGGTCACGATCACGCCGAACCACACCGGATCGAAGCCGGCCGCCGTGATGATGGGCAGCAGGATCGGGCTGGTCATCAGGATGATCGCCGCCGGGGGAATGAAGCAGCCCGCAACCAGCAGGAACAGGTTGATCAGCGCCATCAGCACCCAGCGATTGACCTCGAGCTCCGCGATCGCGGTCGCGAGCGTCTGTGTCAGGTACAAAGAGGTGAGCATGTAGCCGAACACCACGGAGGCGGCGATGATCATCAGGATCATCACCGATTCCCTGGTGGTGTCGCGCAGGATCGCCCACCATTGCTTCGGGTTCCACATGCGGTAGATCACCAGCGCCATTACCACGCACAGCGCCGCGCCCACGCCGGCCGCCTCCGACGGCGTTGCGATGCCGCCGTAGAGCACGTACATGACGCCCACGACAATCGCGAGGAAAGGCGCCACCTTGGGTATGGACTGGAATTTCTGCTTCCAGGTGTAGCGGAACTCCGCCGCGTGCGCGCGAAATCCCCGCTTCCACATGAGGAACAACGTCCACAGCACGAACAGCCCGGTGAGCAGCAGGCCCGGCAACACGCCGGCGAGGAACAGGCGCCCGATCGAGGTCTCGGTGGCGATGCCGTAGAGTATCAAGGTGATCGAGGGTGGAATCAGGATGCCGAGCGTGCCGCCGGCGCAGATCGAGCCGGTGGCAATGTCGTCCGGATAGCCGCGCTTGCGCATCTCGGGGATGCCCATCTTGCCGATCGCCGCGCACGTCGCGGGCGAGGAGCCGGTGAGCGCGGCAAACAACGCGCAGGCGCCGAGGTTGGAGATCACCAGTCCGCCGGGCAGCCGGTACAGCCAGCGGTCGAGCGCTTCGTAGAGATCCTTGCCCGCCGGCGAAGTGCCGATCGCGGCTCCCATCATCACGAACATCGGAATCGATACCAGGGTGAAATCGTTGAGCCCCGCATAGAAGGTCTCGGCCACCACCTGCAGCGCATCGAAGCCCTGGAACACGGCGATAAACACGATCGCAATTGTCCCCAGGCTGAACGCCACCGGCGCGCCCGAGAGCAGGGTCACCAGCGTAATCAGCAGAACCAGGGCTCCCTGGGTGCCGGGGCTCACGCGCGATGCGCCTTGGTGATGCCGAACGGCGGTTCGCGGCCGCTGATGAGGCCGACGAGGTCGGCGAGGCATTGCAGGGTCAGCAGGCCGATGCCCAGGGGCAGGGCCGAATAGGGAATCCACAGGCGTACGCGCCACATGGTGTCGGACGCCCAGTTGTTGACCCAGGACTCGCGCCAAAGATGAAACGAGAGCGCGGCCATCACGACGCAGAAGAACAGCGTCACCCCGGCAGCGAGCAGCGCCAGCCACCAGCGCAGCCGCGGCCCCGAATAAATCGGCAGGATATCGACGTTCACGTGGCCGCGCGACATCAGCACGAAAGGGCTGCCGATGAAGGTCGCCGCAACCAGGCTGTAGGTGACGAAATCGGTCTGCCAGATGGTGTTCTGGTTCAGCGCATAGCGCACGAACACCATGTGGCAGACAACGACGACGCTGATCGCAATCAGCGCGGCGGCGAAGTAGCCGAACAGCCGGGAGAGGAACTTGACGCTGCGGACAAACAGGTCCATGGACGGTCCAGTGCTCGCGGCGCGCGGGCCGCGAGTGTCAACGAAAACGAAGCGGCGGGCGGCTCTTCCGCCCGCCGCCCGAGCGCAGGATTACTTCACGCTCAGTGCGTCGTCGATCAGTTGCTTGCCATCGGGCACTTCCTTGGCGAAGCCGGCGTAGGAGCTTTCCCTGGCGACCTTGATCCAGGCGTCGTACTCGGCCGGCGTCAGCGTGACTACTTCGACGTTGTTGTCCTTGAATGTCTTGACCATCTTGTCGTCCAGCCCCTTGGCTTCCTTGGCAAAATAGTCCTGCGACTTCTTCCCGGCCGCGATCAGGGCCGCCTGCTGGTTCTTGTTGAGCTTGTCGAACGCCTTCTTCGACATCAGCACCGGCTCGTACATGAACCACAAGGCATTCTCGCCCGGCGCGGTGATGCATTTCACCTGCTCGTAAATGCGGAACGAGACGAAACTGCCGGTGCTGGTATCGGTCGCTTCGGCGACCCCGGTCTGCAGCGCGTTATAGACTTCGTTGCTCGGGATCGACACGATGGAAGCGCCCGCCTGCTGCCACATGGCGGCGAAGGTCGGGCCGGCGGAGCGGATTTTCAGGCCTTTAATGTCGGCCGGCGTGCGGATGCAGGCCTTTTTCGAGGCGACGGCGCCGGCGAGCCAGGCGTCGGCGAGCACTATTACGCCGGCCTTCTCGATCTTCGCCTTGATGTCTTTCATGAACTTCGAGTCGTTCAGGCGCGCGGCGCGCTCGTGGCTGCGCACCAGGCCGGGCATCAGCGTCGCGCCGAATGCGCGCACTTTGCCGCTGGCGTAGTCCAGCGGAAACGAGGAAATGTCCAGCTGGCCGTTAACCAGCGCGTTCCATTGCTCGTTCGGCTTGAACAGCGAAGCGCCGGGATAGACCTGAATCTCCAGATCGACGTTGGCTGCTTTGGCCTCGCGCGCGATGATTTGCACCATTTCGTCACGTGCATCGCCCTTGCCGCCGGGGAACTGGTGCGCGGCGCGCAGGGTGACGTTAGCGGCGAGCGCGGAACCGCTTACCACTGCCGCGACCAGCGCTGCCATGATGCCTAGGTGTTTTAGTTTAAACATTGATGTTTCCTCCAGGTTTGTCGAAAAATTATGGGTTTCGTGTTTCCCCGGTTGGCCGGGGTATGGTTATCACTGCGAGCTCAATAGCCGCCGACATTTTAGGCCGCCACGGGCGCGGATACAAACCTATCGGCATTGCGCTGCAACATTCTCATGCCGCGTCCCGCGTCTATCTACCTTTGAACTGCGGTTTCTGCTTCGCCAGAAACGCCTTGAAACCGATGCGGTAATCTTCGCTGTCGAAGCAGGCATAGCCCTCGTCGCGCTCTTCCGTGGTGAGCGGACGCGGATCGGCCAGGCGGCGCGCGAATTTCTTGTGCCAGCGCGCCACCAGCGGCGCGCCGGCGGCGATGCGCACTGCCGCAGCGAGCGCCTCCGCCTCGACCTCGCCATCGGCGACGACGCGATTGACCAGGCCTTTTTCCTTCGCTTCCGCGGCGCCGAACACGCGCCCCTCGAGCAGGATCTCCAGCGCGGTGGCGCGGCCGACCAAGTCGATCAATGCGGCCATTTCGCCGTAACCGACCACCAGGCCAAGCTTGTTGATGGGAATGCCGAAGCGGCTGGAGGCGCCGCAGATGCGCAGGTCGCATTGCGAGGCGATTTCGAGTCCGCCGCCGACGCACACGCCGTGGATCATCGCGACCGTCGGATGGCGGCATTCGGCCACCGCGCGCATGGTGCCCTCGATCTTGTCGCCGTAGTCCTTCGCCACTCTCGCGTTGGCGCGCCTTTGCTCGAATTCGGCTATGTCGGCGCCGGCGGCGAACGCCTTGTCGCCGGCGCCGCGCAGCACGATGCAGCGCAGGCTTTCGTCCGCTTCGAGCTCGCGCATGACCTCCCCCAGCCGCATCCACATGGTGAAGCTCAGCGCATTGAGTTTTTCCGGGTTGTTCAGCGCCACCGTCGCGATCGCGGCGTCGCGTTGTAGCAGGATAGTGTCATTCATGGGCTCTACTCGTAGAACAGTTGCACCAGCCCCAGGCCGGTGATCGGGACGTAAGTGACCAGCATCAGCAGCGCGAACAGCACGCCGATGAAATAAATGTTGACCTTGCTGACATCCCACACGCTCGCCTTGGCGATGGAGCAGGCCACCATCAGCACGCTCGCCACCGGCGGGGTCTGCTGGCCGATGGCAAGGTTGAGCGTGACTACCAGCCCGAAATGCACCGGGTCGATGCCGGCCGCGTGCACCAGCGGCATCACCACCGGCACCACCAGGATGATCGCGGCGGCCGAGTGCAGGAACATGCCCAGCAGCAGGAACACCACGTTCAGCAGCGCCAGCACGAAATATTGGTTGGTGGTGATATCCGAGACGGCCTTGGCAAGATTCTGCGGCGCCTGGATTTCGGTCAGATACGAGCCCAGCAACGCCGAGGTCGCCACCAGCAGCATAACGACGGCCGTCTGCACGCCGCCGTCGATCATGGTGCTCTTGAGGTGCTTCATGTCGAGCTCGCGGTAGATCACTAGTCCGAGGAACAGCGCCGCCACCACCGCCAGCGCTGCGCCTTCAGTGGCCGTCACCAAGCCGCCGAAAATGCCGCCGAGGATGATAATCGGTAGCGCGAACGACCAGGCGGCCTCGCGAAACGCGCTGCGCAGGCGGGCCCACTGGAAATTTTCCTCGATCGGCAGGTTGTAGCGGCGCGCAAACCCGTAGGCCGCGCCCATCAGACCGAAGCCGCCGAGGATGCCGGGAATGATGCCCGCGACGAACATCTTCACCACCGAAGTGCCGGCCATGACCGCATACAGGATCATCGGGATCGAGGGCGGGATGATGATTGCCAGCGTCGCCGCCGAGGACATTATCGCCGCCGCGAGCGGCGCGGGGTAACCCTTGGATTTCATCGCCGGTATCATGATGGGTCCCAGCGCCGAAATCCCCGCCACCGCGGAGCCCGAGAGCTCCGCAAAGAACATCGACGCGCCTATGCCCACCATGGCGAGGCCCCCGCGCATGAACCCGAGTAGCGCCGAGGCGAAGTTGATCAGCCGCCTGGAGATGCCGGAGGAATTCATAATGGCGCCGGCGAGGATGAACAGCGGGATCGCGATCAGCGGAAAGCCGGTGGCACCGTTGTAGAGCACGATCGGGAAGTTGAGCAGCCCCTCGGTGCCTTGGGTGTACACCGTGGCGGCGAGTGCGACGATGCCTAGCGACACGGCGATCGGCACATCGATCACCACCAGCACCAGGACGCAGCCGAACAGGAGCAGGATTTCCATTAGAGCGAGGCCCCTCCGGTGATTGCCGGCGCAGTCATCGCGTTAGTGAGCACCTTGGGCAGGGTGATGAGTTCGGCTGCGACGATCAGCACCGCGCTGATCGGCACCACCGACTGCACCCAGCTCACCGGGATCGACGGCAGGCTGATCAGGTAGTCGGTGTCGAGCACCCCCAGCACCTGGTATCCCATCCATCCCATCAGCAGGAAAAAGCCGATGGTGAGCATTTCTGCGATCACCCGCAGAACAAGTTTGGGCTTCGCCGGCAGCAGCGCCATCACTTCCGGGCAACCGATGTGCGCGCGCTTCACCGAAGCGAGCGCCGAACCGTAGAAAGTAAGCCAGGCGAGCAGGATGGAGGCGACCTCGTCGTACCACTCGAGGGACTCGCCCAGCGTCCGGAACACCACGCCCACCGTGACCTCCCCGGACATCGCCGCCATGAGAATCAGGACCAGCCACTCCAGGGCGCGCTCGTAGCTCCCGCGGATCGCATCAAGATTCATATCGCCGACTCCGATCTGGTATGCATTGGAACAGCGTCCGCATCCCCGGAGACCGGGGATACGAACGACCGCGAGTGCCGCTACTTACCTAGCGCAATCGCGCGGTCGATGACTTCCTTGGCGAGCGGCACTTCCTTGGCGAATTCTTCGTACACCGGCTTGGACGCGGCAATGAAGGCATCCTTGTCGGCGTTGTTCACCTTGATGCCCGCCGCCTTCATTTTCTCCAGCAGTGCATCGTCGTCCTTGGCCGCCTTCTCGTATACGAAAGCCTGCGTTTCCTTTGCGGTATCCTCCAAGGTCTTGCGCAGGTCTGCCGGCAATTTGGCCCAACCCGTGGTGCTGACCACCAGATACGCTGGGGTATAGACATGGCCGGTAAGCGACAGGTATTTCTGCACCTCGTAGAACTTGGCGCTGGCGGTTTGCGCGTGAGGATTCTCCTGCCCGTCCATGACGCCGGTCTGCAGCGCAGTGAACACTTCGGAGAATTTCATCGGGCTGGGATTGGCGCCGTAGGTCTTGAACATCTTCACCCGCCACTTGCCCTCCGGCACGCGCAGCTTGATGCCGTTCAGGTCGGCCGGGGTGTTGATCGGGTGCTTGTTATTGGTAATGTGGCGATAGCCGTTCTCCCACAGCGCGAGAACCTTGTAGCCCTTTTTCTCCACCTCGGGCTCGAACTTCGACCAGAACAGATCTTTTTCGATGCGCTGCATGTGCTTGCGGTCCTTGACCAGGTAGGGCATCTCGAACACGCCGAAGATGTCCGATACCGAGGACATCACGGTGGAGGGCTCCACCATATCGATCGTCCCCAGCTTGAGCTTTTGCAGCATTTCCTTGTCGCCGCCAAGCTGGCTCGACCCGTAAGTCACCACTTTGTACTTGCCGCCGAGTTTGGCGTTGGCGCGCTTGGCAAACTCATCGGCCGCCGCGCCGATCAGCGAACCCGGCTCGCCTACGTGCCCGAGTTTGAGTTCGATGCCTTGTGCCGTGGCGATGAGGGGCGCTGCGCACAGCGCTGCGATGCTTCCCAGTTTAAGTAGTTTCATTTGTTCCTCCTTCGAAATTGCCGCCCTGCGGATGCGGGCAGTCTCACCACCACCGCCCCCAGAGCGCGGGGCGGGTCCTGCAATCAAGCCGCGGCGCGTTGCACACCCTTGCCGCGGGCGCACTCGGTCAGATGGTCCAGCGCAGTCTGCGCCCCGCCCTTCTTATGCGGGACGCCGGTCAGCGCCAGCCCCATTTCGACGCCGGCAAGCGTGCCCATCAGCGTCAGATCGTTGAAGTCGCCGAGGTGGCCGATGCGGAACACCCTGCCCGCGAGCCTGCCCAAGCCGGTGCCCAGGGACATATCGTAGGCTTCGAGTATATTCTTTCTGAGCGCGTCGGCGTCGTGACCGGCAGGCATCATCACCGCAGTGAGGGTGTTGCTGTATTCCTCGGCGTTGGCGCAGAGGATTTCCAGGTCCCAGGCGCGCACCGCGCGCCGCGTCGCCTCGGCATGGCGCGCATGGCGCGCGAACACCTGCGGCAGGCCTTCCTCGCGCAGCATTTCGATCGCCTCGCGCAGGCCGTAGAGCAGATTGGTTGCCGGCGTATACGGAAAATAGCCCGTCTTATTGGCGGCGATCATCTCGTCCCAGGCCCAGTAGGATTTGGGCAGCTTCGACGACTGCGCGGCCTTGCGCGCCTTCTCGCTCACCGCGTTGAAAGACAGGCCCGGCGGCAGCATCAGCCCCTTCTGCGAGCCGGCCACGGTCACGTCCACCCCCCATTCGTCGTGGCGGTAGTCGATCGACGCGAGCGAGGAAATCGTGTCCACCATGAACAGCGCCGGATGGCCCGCGGCGTCGATCGCCTTGCGGATGAGGTGAATGCGGCTGGTGACGCCGGTGGAGGTTTCGTTGTGCACCACGCACACCGCCTTGATCGCGTGCGCCTTGTCTTCCTTCAATTTCGCTTCGACCGCCGCCGGATCGGCGCCGCGGCGCCAATCGGTGGCGATCAGCTCCACCTGCAGGCCGAATTTGCCCGCCATTTTCTGCCACAGGCTGGCGAAATGCCCGGTCTCGACCATCAGCACCTTGTCGCCGGCCGAGAGCGAGTTGACCAGGGCAGCTTCCCAGGCGCCGGTGCCCGAGGCCGGGTAGATCACCACCGGCTGCTGCGTCTGAAATACGTATTTGAGGCCCTCTATGATCTCCCGGCCCAGCCGGCCGAACTTCGGCCCGCGGTGATCCATGGTGGGATAGTCGATGGCGCGCAGGATACGGTCGGGCACGTTGGTGGGCCCTGGGATTTGCAGGAAATGACGACCACTGTTGAAGGCCATGGCGGTGTTCCGTGTGGGCAGGAAGGGTGGCCTGGAGTGCTCGGCGTTACAGGCCAACTTTGTATGCAATTCAATCATAATTTCTCGTTATTCGTCAATCAATTCTTTAATACATTGTTTAATTGATGATATAATAGGATTGTCACGACTGGAGACGCAGCGTATTATGCATACAAA
>Ga0209212_1007916_pt1 | contig 11554 bp, 5 predicted proteins | sample RifGroC2_FD_183996 | JGI IMG/M metagenome (GOLD analysis project Ga0209212, IMG submission 183996) | Groundwater microbial communities from Rifle, Colorado, USA - Groundwater C2 (SPAdes) (version 2) | ecosystem: Environmental > Aquatic > Deep subsurface > Groundwater | place: Rifle, Colorado...
TGTTTCTATGTGCTTTAAATATCCCTTTCCTATCCCATCGTTGTAGTGTTTGAACTGATTTACCCGTCAGTTTTGCAAATTCATTTAATCTGTATATCTTCATTATGAAGATATATTATAGCATATAAAAGTCAAGAACTATTCATACCTCCTGATCTTGTAAACCGCCATTAAAATTTCTCCTGTTGTGGGATGGGTATACCCGCCGATTAATTTCAATTCCTCAGGGATACGGGCAGGGTTAAATAAAAATTTTAATTTAGGCCTTAAATCATAATCCACATCTCTATCCAGGATAAGGTAATCTATATTATTTGCCCTTGCGGTACGGATAACCGCTTCATAGGTCGGCGGGGTCAGGAAAAATATGCCATCAGCATGATACGGGACAAAGGGTCCTCTCGACATCGCCCTTATAGGGGATGGCAGGTTTTCTTTCATCCACTTCCCTGTCTCTTTTCTGATATCAACAGGTCTTTCCTTCTCCCAGAACTTGTGAAGGCCCGCTGAAACCATTTGGTATTGTGGAATATAAGAGACGAGAACGATCACTATCATCGCCGGTATGGCAAAACTTCTCCATAATTTCCCCTTGCCATACTCCTCAATCCATGTATTAGCATGTACAATCCCGCCTGAAGCCAGGATTAATAATATTGGGAGTATGGGGGAGAGATATCTCATGCGCTCATCTATCAAAGGGGAGACAGGCAGGATTAACAGGGATAGAAAGTAGAGGATGACAAAAGATAACAGATAAGTGGACTTAATTATCTCATCTCTATTTAATAAACCCTTGCAGCCTCTTATTATGCCAATAATGACAAATAACAGAGTCACTGAGAGCATCTTAAATAATGAATAGGAGTAATGGCGAAGATTGGCAGTGGTCTTCTTCGAAAGCTTTTTAAATGCACCCTCCTCTTTCTTTGCGACATCAAGTAGTTCCCATCCTGCTACAGTCTCAACCCCCTCATCCATAACCACTTCCGTTACACTTCCATAAGATCCTGTCAGGGTCCACTCCCCAAGGGCAGAATGGAGATGTGCCAGATAGGGGCCTGTGATCAAAATAAACCCTGCAAATAAAAGGGCAGTAAAGGTAATACTCTTTCTTACTGAAAACCTTTTGCTGATTAAATATATTATTATCCAGCCACAAAGTATGCCCAGGACAATAATGCCCGGTATCCTGGTCAGATAGCTTAATCCTACCAGAGACCCTGTAACAAAAAACCATATCCCTTTTTCCCTCTCCAGTGCATAAAGTCCAATCGTTATGGCTGAAATAAATAACAAGATGAACAGGGCCTCTGTATACATGGCCACAGACCAGTTGATCATTACAGGGCTGAAAAATATAAAGGCGGCGCTGATCAATCTTTTATTCCGGCTTTTATTCCGGGCCGCCTTTTTCCCGTAGATCAGTCCTGTAAGGAAATAGGCAGGAACAATCAAAAGAGATCCGGTAAAGATTGAAACCATCAGTGCGGACAGCTCAATACTACGGAATAGAAGATAGAATAGTGAAGTCATCAAGGGGTAGAGCGGAGGGAGTATCAGCTCGACCCCGCCCCGGAAATCCGTTGATAACTTGCCATTCAAAATCGATTTGCTGATGGAAAGATAGGTACAGGCATCCGGATATATGACCTCTGTACTTGAAAAGAGGAGACGAAAAAGAGCTGAGAGGATTATCAATATCTCAAGTATGATGATCTCTTTAGTCTGCGTCTTTGGCACACCTGAATCCATAGGTCCTGTGGCTGTAATCAGGACGTGAAGCAAATCTTCTTGCCGGCCGCCCAAATATCTTACCCGGTTCCAGGAATGACCCCCCCTTTAATACATAAACACCCTTCTTATACCTGCCATCACTGACAGTATTACCCTGGTAGGAAAGATAGTGAGATGATGTCCATTCGGAAACATTTCCCGCCGAATCATAAACCCCATACACACTTTTATCTTCAGGGTGACTTCCTACAGGTGCAGTCCATGCAGGAAATTTTTCACTGGTATGGGCATTACCAGGCTCATATTGATTCCCCCATGGCCAGCGCCGTCCTTCTGCCCCCCTTGCCGCCTTTTCCCATTCAAACTCTGTGGGAAGCCTTTTCCCCTTCCATCTGCAGTAATCATCAGCATCATACCATGATATGTAATTTGCCGGATGACGGTTAAGATCCGGCGGATTAAAATATATCTCAGGTGGGAACTCTTCCGGAAAATTTATGTCGCCAAGCCACTCCTTCCCGCTCACCTTCAGATATTCTTTGTATTCTCCTATGGTCACCTCATATTGATCTATATAAAAGGCATTCAAATGAAGCTTATGTCGTGGTTCTTCATCCACACCAAAATCTTCTCCTCTTTTACCATCCATGGCGCTATCAGAGCCTATTATAAATTTACCTGCTGGTATCAGGATCATCCCCTCATAGGGCCTGCTCTCAGATAGCACGACAGCCCCTGTTGTGAGAAGAATCCATGCCGGCGGTAACAAGAGAAATATAGCCTTGAACTTATGAATCCATTCTTTTCTATTGATTAACATCCTTCTCTACACTGCTGATAACGGATATCCCAGGGGGCGCCATAAAAGCATGTATTCATAGGAACATCATGACAACTAAGATAGCACCTCATCACTTTGTATCCGGGATAAGAAGTGGTATCCTGGAACCATTGCGGCTTCCCTTCCTGAGTTCCTGTAATCCCAGGTGCAAAATTCAAAAGGTGGGTGGATACCACCCCATCAACAATCCCATCTTTTCCGTCATCAGGAAGTTTCCCCCCTGTTCCATCTCCGTAAATTGTATTTTTTGATTCAACATTGCTATGGACATTGTAGTGGCATTCATGGCAGTAAGCGCCTGCACTCCTGAGATGGAACTTGTGAAGGTTACCCCACCAGATATCTTCACTACTGCCTCTGACGCCTATAAAATTGGTCCATGTAACATCATCCACTTGATTAGTGATGAATGGGTCAAATGCCCTTCGATCATGACACTGAAAACAGAGCAAGAACTTTTCATAAAAAGAAGGAGAATTTCCTCCACCAATTCGCGGCCGGCCCGGATCATCGATATCCGTATTATACTTATTCCTGAGTATCCTGGGAAAGTTTGACCCATGCGGCCCCTGGGGTTTAGCCGGATCATTATTGATAGACTCCGTAAAGTAGAGACTGTTCGGAGGAAAATCGGTCGCCCTTCGATAGGACGTCCCGTCAGGCTGACCCGTAATGGGTCCTTTAACCGTGGAACCAAAGGCATCATTGTTGTGACAGTCCGTGCATGTTATGGTTATCCTTTGGAGTGTAGCGGCTGGGTTATTATTGCAGTCTCCTACTGTCCCGGAAGGATTGGAATCGTTATCCTTAAGGTCAAAGGCGACAGCGAGCTGCTGGCATAGATGGGATGTTCCATTTCTCCCTGCCGCCCCTACAGGATGAAAGGATGGATTCTTCAGCTCCTGTGTATGCCATGGTTCAATGTCCGGCGTCTCCGGGTCGAACTCCTTTCTCTTGTTACTGTACCCTTTCATGCTCATGTTTTGATCCGTAGGTCCCTCTATCCTTGGATTGGATCTGTAGAGGGTGTTATCGGGGTAACTGTTTCCTAAAAACAGGTTAGTATAACTATTCCCGTGACATCTCAGGCAGACTTCATGGACATACGGTTCGCGGCTATTACCCGGTATCTTTGTGCCCACCGGATTGCCATTGATATCTATCCCCTTCATCCCTTTCAGCCTGTTAGTTCTTGTTACCTGATGAGGATTATGACAGTCCACACACTCCACATGTACTGTATCGTATATTGTGGAACCAGGGGAATATTCATTGAACAGCGGAGGAAAACTGCTGTAAAGCTCAACACCCTCCTGCGGCCTGCTGACAAACACGGGTTCATGTCCCTGGGCCATGGTAAGATTCATTGCACTTCCGGAACCCCCGCGTCCAAGATTTACATCTTTGTAAAACTCGCTCCTGATATCAGGGGGAGGGTTGGGTGGATACCCCATATCCGATGCCGGCCTGTGACATAGATAACAGGTATTCTCTATGGCCATATTATTATTGAAATCTACCCCTTCCCGCAATAATCGTTTCGCCCCCTGTGCGGTATGCGGGTCATGGCAGGAACGGCATGCATACTGACCCGCCGTGTGAGAACCATCAAAGTTGTAAGGGTTGGCAGAATCGGGGTTCGCCGGAGGAATAAATGTGGCTGCATCGTGAGAACTTCCTGACCAACCCGGTTTATCATGGCAATACAGACATAAGAGCTTACCTGTCGCAGGATTTTCAGGCTCATTGTAATAATTGGCCCTCAGAAACTTGGCAAAGGTTGCGGCATGGGGATTATGACAGGATGTGCACTGGACTGAGTCAGACCTTGACAAGTCACTACCCGGATATCTCCGCAGAGGGGATATGGGGGTCGGATCCCCTACTCTTGCAACGGGGCCTAAAAGGGCCGGCCCCGGGTCCACAAGTTCTTCATCCCGCAAAGAAAGAGGTGAATCATAAACAAAGGATACAGGATGGTCATTCTGAAGATTTGTACCAATCACCCTTGTGTCACCTGTTGAAACCCCTGAACCCACTGGAATTGTCCCGGCGCCTCCTGCCGGTGATTCTCCGGTGGGGTATATCATTTCCAGTGGCGGGTAATATATCCCCGATCCCGGCGGATTAATAACGGTTCCCAATGCAATTGTGCCATCATGGCAGGAGAGGCACAACCTTGAATATCCTGTAGGGGCATTAGGCTTTGGTTTTGTCTCATATCCCTCAAAGCTCGTGCTCCAAACCTGGTCATAGAGAATATAGCGGGCTGTAGACAGGTTTCGATTCCATAGAGGGGCCTGTAATATCGAGGCGGCCTCTGTGCTTGCCCCGTGCGGCGTATGACAGAAGACGCATATCTCTGTTGTCTGTTGTGTAAATACAGCCCGGTCTGAAGGGCCTATGGAAGAGAGATTATGTTTTGTGTTCCGGATGTCTTCGAGTACTGAAGGGACTAATGGGAGAGGTACAGGGGGTGGAGATGGAAGTGGCAGGGAATGACTACTTTTATCCGGCCTGAAGAAAAGGGACACAAAAAATAATAAAACGATTACGGCAGATATTATTAAATATTTTCTTGATATATATATCCTCATCATTATTCAAATGTTCTTTACTATTATAGATAATTTTTAAAGCATGTCAACTTCGGTTCCGGATGAGTCTGAAGAATATCACCGGGGAGAATAATACGATAATCCCTATCACGGCTGATCCCCCGGCAGGTGGTGCATCATTATAGAATCTCACCGTCCCGCATCCGAATCCACTTCCACCACCCGATTTAGAGCCGCTTGTAGATTCCTTTGAGAATACTACAGACAATGACCTTGATCCATCTTCATCAGATAAAAAGGCATAACTGGATGCCTCTGTAATGTCCGTCTCTATGGGTTGATCGTCATCTCCCACTTTCTCATTGTCTTTTAGCACGAGCCGTTCTCCTGTCTTAAGCATCCCAAAGGGTGAAACCCAGCTTATAATCACAGCTTTTCCTGACGGCAAAGAGTCAATAGTAATATCCCACGTCGTATCACTCTTTGATACGCCTCTTATATCCTTCCAAAGTTTTACATCTTCTTTGCCGCTTCCTTTACTGTTGAGATAAGCCTTCAGGAGTAACGGGATGTCAGGGTCCGGATGAGAGGTAAGGGCAGGAGTATCCCATAGATTATCAAAGTTATTAGTCGCTCCTGGTTCTACACCAATTATAAGTTTGTTATAGACCTTCTCACCATTATCCCTGTAGGCCGAAACTTCCACAGGGACCTGCCAGGCATGGGCAAATGAAAAGTTAAAAATCAAAAATGCAAAATTTAAATTCAAGATTAAAAATTTACATTTCCCATTTCTTCTCATATATTGCTCCTTAACTTGATAACACTCAAAGCGCTTCTTTATATTTAATTTGAGAATTTTAATGTTTCACCCGAAAATGTCCATAAATGTCTGTAATTCCTACAAAAATCGTCTGTAATTCCTACAAAAATCGTCTGTAATTCCTACAAAAATCGTAGGGACAAACCTTCAGGTTTGTCCGTTTCTTTTTGGACAGACCTAAAGGTCTGTCCCTACGTCTTCGGCTCATTTTCATTGTCCTCTATGCCCTTAATGGGCATGAATGTTCCATTTTGCATTTTGAACTGTCATGGTCTCCTGAATATTATCCCCGCCCCTTTTTCCCCGCCAACATATATCCAGTATCCAGTCCATGGCTCCAGTGCGGCAGGCGGGTTGTCATTGAATGAGGCAAAGTCATAATTGCCGGATTGAAGCCGATAGATCGTATTGCCAATCCAGCCTCCCTTCAGTGCATCCATATAGGGTTTTATCTCACCCGTAGCGATGTTCTTTACCTGAATATCACGCAACAAGATAGACTTATCATAAGGTGTGCCGATCATATTCCAGCCATGCTGCAGTACTTGTTCATACTCCGGTTTCTCAATCTTCAGACCACTTACAGCCATTGTCACATCCTCCGGTGAATAGAGGAAATATCCCAGTCCCGGCATAATAATATCCTCTAAATAATATTGGGGCGGTGTAATATCAGGATAGGGTGAATACCACCTGTAGAGGGCAACCGGCTCTCCAACAATAGGGCCAAAGAGTAAGTCTCTAACATTCGGTACAGGAATAAGTGGAAGGGATATGAAATTATACCCTCTTTTAAAAATTATGGACGAGGTCAACTCTGCAAATCCTGATCTGCTGATGTCGGATGTTAATGGCAGCATTACTATATTAGACATTGCAGAGACATGACCTGCCGAATCCATCCCCTTAATAGCAATACAGTAGGTTTTACCTGCTTTAAAACCTGTGAGTGTATAAGTCTGGAGCGCTCCTGACTGGGGTCTCGGTTCACCGGTTGCCTCGACAGCCTTGTCCCATAGACCCTCAGTCAACCCTGCACTATCCGGACAATCTTCCAGATAGCGCATGTCATAGAGCGCCGCCGTACCTGTCAGGCTGTCATGATCTGCAGGGGCAGACCAGAGGAGTAACGCCGAGGTATCCGTAAGATAGATACCACTCAGATCTTTAATGGCCTCCGGAGGCATCTTATCTTCCGGTTCAACCACCGTAATCCTGAAATTTCTCGAGTCTGTTGCGCCATTCGCATCTTTAACAGCAGCGGTAAAGTCGTATATACCCGGCACAATCAATCCCCCTGAGATAAACCCTGTCTTGTTGTCGAGTGTAACACCCTCCGGGAGGTTCCCTCTAATATCCCATATCAGGGGGGCGCTCCCCCCGGATACTTCGATGTAACCTGTGTAACCCGTGCCTATAACCCCCTCTGATTGACTCAGGGAGATAATCTTTGGTGTTGAATTGATGTTGATCGTATATTCCCGTGTGCTGCTGTAACCACTTGCAGTATCCTCCCCCCTCACTGTAAATCTATAAGATCCAATCACCGAAGGTGTGCCTGTGACCTCACCGGTGTATGCATTTATAGACATCCCTGGCGGAAGGTCTCCATCCTCAAGACTCCATACCGGCGCCCCGCCTATGGCTGACAATATCTTATTATACCGGGCGCCTATGGTCGCATCCGGAAGCGCAGGTGGAAGTATAAAAAGCCCTTTTGTTTCCATCCTTATCTCAAAATAACGGACTCCGTATCTCTTGCCTGTCTCAAAGTTATTCGTGTATGAGTATAAAAACGCGTCCTTTATATCAATGCCTTTCTCAGGTATATCAATATCTTTCTCAGGTTCAGAAAGGTCGACTAAAACTAAATTTATATTCTCGGGTTTGCTGTCAAAGGCCCACTGAAGTGTAACTGTACTGCCGTTCAAGGTAGAGAGGATAAGAAATGACCAGACCTGTTCTCCCCTAAATGCCCTGATATCCCTCCAGAGCGAACATTCCTCTTTACCATACCCATTGTCCGGAATGCTACACATCCATCCGTCTATCTTGCCGTCATTATTTTTGTCTTCAGGCAGTATACCATGGGTAAACATCGCCTGAACAGGATCATCTGCCTCAACCATAGAAATAGTATCCCATGCGCTGTCATATCCATCTGTCGCCCCCTCCCGGACACCTGCAATAATGTGATTCCAGACAGTCCCATCAACCCCTCTCGAATCAGGCACAGATACCTTGATATGCAGAGACCAATCGGTCTCCGCCGCATAGGCAGTGCTTATCAGAATACCGGCAGTCATCAAAGTTACTACGAGACGTTTTAACAATGCTGCACCTTTTTGTTCATCCGAAAATCACCCTCAAACACCACGCTGTCCTTTCCTGTTGGACAGACCTGAAGGTCTGTCCCTACGTCTGCATTTGTCCCTACATCTGCATTTGTCCCTGCGTCTGCATTTGTCCCTGCGTCTGCATCTGTCCCTACGTCTGCGTCTGTCCCTACGTCTGCAATCCTGGCCTCTAAGCCGTAGTCGTAGGGACAAACCTTTAGGTTTGTCCTTTTTTTGGACAGACCTGAAGGTCTGTCCCTACTGGTTAATATACCTACTTTGGTATCAACAGCTCGAACGTTGCACCCGGATCACTTATATGCCGTCTTATCAAATATGCCTTCCACGGCTGCATCACGGGGCTGCAGCCTGTGCCCAATGATTCACCTGCGTTGTCCATCTCACATACCTCAAATTTGTACATAGACTCAGTACTGTTATAAGTATAAATCGAACCATCTAACCATGTAGGAGATAGAGTAACCGCCTCCTGAAATGTACGCACTGTGACATCTCCACCTTCTATTCGTCTGACGTATATCCCCCTCTCACTCTCTTCTATTGTACCGTTGTCATTTATATCTCTGGAGGTAAGGTTAATCTCCTTATCAAAAGGAACTCCAAATAAATTTCCTCCCCCCTTAAGGAGTAAGCGATAATATTTAAATGAACTGCCACCCAGGTTAATACACCATATCTCTGTCCCGTAACCTTCATCTGCGCAGTTCGTTGTGAGGGCCTCTGTTGAGGTATCCGGTACATCAAGGATTACATCTCCCGGAGGTACCCAGAGGAAATAGCCGTCTCCTTCCTTAATAGAGGATATGTCTGAGCATATATAACATGCCTCTCCTCCCTCACAAATTTCATCATCATCACCGCTATTATCATCAAGTTTTTCTATGTTGTATGCCTTTGGATAACCATCATAGCACCCTTCTCTCCATTCTATTCCACCCGAAGACCAGTGGTATACATAAAGCTGCGCCCCCACATCATCACCAAGAACATCCTTCGGGGTCTCCGGAACCGGGTCATAAGGAACAGAGATCATATTATAGGCATACGGCACGAGTGGAGTAAGCCCTTTCGCCATGTTTGAAATTCCCGACTTGTTTCGTGCCTCATCCAACGCCTTTATGGAAAAAAAGAATCGCGTATTACGTGTCCTGTCATCCTTTACATTCTCACCTGTAGTTATCTCATTTCTAACAGGGACTATGTAACACTCTTTCAAACCCGTTGATTTAGGCAATAACCACCCATCCATGGGAGTCGCCTCAGTCGCCTTAGAAAACAGGACTTCACCAACCCCTGGTGTAACACTATCATCTACTATCCCCCGTGTAGAATAATGCAGTTCATAGGCAGTTGCCGGTCCTGATGAAGAGGTTGTCCCATTATCTGCCGGTGCAGTCCAGCATAGGGTAATACTATCTTTTGCAATATTTGTTATTGTAAGGTCTGTAATCGTTCCGGGTTTTGTTGTATCGCCGGATGCCTGGGTTGTGGCAGGACAGCCGGAACAGGAAGATAGAGAAGATGTATTCCCTGCCTCATCCGATGTCTTTAAGGCAAAATAGTAATTCGTATTTGCAAAGAGTTGTGAGACTGTACACGACTCTGCACCATCTGCAGACTTGGGTTTACCGAGGTTACTTTCATTATATTTGCAGCCTCTGACTCTCGTTGCCTTTGTAAACTCTTCATCTGTATTAATGGATGATTCGGAATAGCGAAGGTCATAGTATGCGGCAGTACCGGTAGTTCCATCATCTCCCGGGGCTTTCCATGAAACCTTTACAGAAGTGGCTGTTATACTCCCCGTGCTAAGATCCCTGGCGGCAGGGGGTGTTGTATCCCCACTGTTTATAATGGCCTTAACAGAGTCCACGCTGGAATTGTCTCCCAGCGACATTACATCAAAGATTAATGTCTTTGAACCTGAAAAATTCTGGGGTGTTGTTATCTTAAATGTAAAGAACGGCATTTCCCCCGGATGGTAATAAAGGGGATTTCCCGGGGTTGAAGTCGGTATATCAACAGGAGAGGGGAATTCCACAACACTCCCGTCATTAAGCCTCTCCTGTATTACTACAGTCCAACCGGCAGGCGCTTCCCATGAAAGACGGTACTTGTCATCCATATTCCCTTCATTTTGTACACCAACAGTTATCTCCCCTGGGGAACCAGGCGCAATATCTGTTGCTGTACAACCACCATCACCTGAACCGGTTACCCCATAAGTATAACTATTGTCATTAACCTTGTCGTAAGGGCCTCCATCGCCAGGCCCTCTTCTCCCGCACCCTGTTCCTGACGCACCATAACCATATATCACCCCGTCTACTTTATAGACACTCTTAAGATTCAACCGTGCAGTAAGAGAGTCGACATACTTCTTCCCGCCATTTGAGTAGATGTTGAGGATGATATCCTCCGGAAGAGGGGTGGGGGCCCCTTTGGGAACAATTTTCAATGTAAATGTTTTAGTAAATCCACTGTTTGGCTGCGGGGGAATTGACGGGGTTGTCCACCCAACGGATGGATTTGAGATATCATAGTCCTTTGACCCATCATTGACAGACACTGTCCAACCGTCCGGAGGAAGATTCTGGAGGGAAAGGGTGTATGTATCTGATATGTTCCCTTCATTTTGTAAGGTTATTTTATAGAGAACCATCTCCCCTGGACCGGCCTCTTTAAGAGGGGAGGTACCCCCCCCTCCCTGCCGATTCGGGTCGTACACGTTATCACCATCCTCATTAATCCTGGGAGGATCAATGAGCCCGTCTGCCAGGTATGCCGCGGTTATATTCACCGTAGCCTTAATTGAATCTACCTTGGTGGCGTAATCGTTTTCCGACCGCATATCAATAATTACATCCCTGTTAAATATAGACACGGGTGGGGCATAAGTTGATGGCTTTATCCTGAGGATGTAAGGAATAGAAGAAGATACAGGTATTGAAGCCGTAGTGTAGGTATTAGTGTTTGATAATAGGTTATTATTTGCGTCCCTTAACTCTACGGTCCATGTACCGACTTCGTCTGACGGCGTATTCCATGTCAGAGTATATACATCATCGAAACTTTCCGGCGTCCCGTCATTCTGGATATCTATATTAAAATCCACCCCTCTCCCCATGTCCGTAGATTCGGCGGCAGAACCTCCTCCGCCTGTACCGATTGACCCATAGGGTTGAGAGCGCGGCGGATCGACATTGCCATTCCCTTCGATGATCCCGTCCGGCTGATA
>Ga0209212_1007919_pt1 | contig 11550 bp, 8 predicted proteins | sample RifGroC2_FD_183996 | JGI IMG/M metagenome (GOLD analysis project Ga0209212, IMG submission 183996) | Groundwater microbial communities from Rifle, Colorado, USA - Groundwater C2 (SPAdes) (version 2) | ecosystem: Environmental > Aquatic > Deep subsurface > Groundwater | place: Rifle, Colorado...
TGGGAGTCGAGTACGGTCAGGTAACTGTCAACACCCTTTTCGTAGCGGGCCAGAGAGAGTGTGTAGCTTTCGGAGGTGGCGTCGGTAAGTGACTTCTGGGCGGCCAACTGATCGTCGATGGTGCCGCGCTGGGCCAGGACATCGGCCACTTCCCGGAAAGCAGTCTGGATGGCCTTCTCATACTGGGCCACCATGATATCGCGATCCACCTCAGCCACCTTCAGATTGGCCTTGTTGCTGCCGCCGTCGAATATGGGCAGGGATATGCGCGGCATAATGCTCCAGGCCAGTGGATCGCCAGTGAAGAGCCCGGCCAGCTCGTCGCTGCCCAGGCCGACACTTGAAACCAGGGTGATCCTGGGAAAGAACGCCGCCCGCGCCGCGCCGATATTGGCGTTGACCCCTTTGAGCTGCCCTTCGGCCTGGAGGATGTCGGGGCGGGTGAGCAGTACGTCGGACGGCAGACCAGGTGCCACGTCCTTCAGGGCGGTGAGCGCTTCGGACAGGTTTTGCGGCAACAGAGCGGTCGGGGCCGGCGAGCCGACTACCAGATTCAGGGCATTCTCGTCTTGGGCCACCATGGCCGTGTAGCGGGCAATGTCCACCCGCGCCGTATCCACGCTGGTCTGGGCCTGGTTAAGATCGAGGGCGGAGGAGACGCCGGCATCATAACGACTGCGGGTAAGCTGGTAGGAAGACTGCCGGCTCGTCAAGGTGTCTTTGGCCAGTTGCAGACGCTCCCGGTCGGCGGCCAGGGTCAGGTAGACAACGGCAACCTGGGAAACCAGGCTGATCTGCACACTGCGCCGGGCCTGCCCGGTGGCCAGGAACTGCTCCAGCGCCTGATCCTTGAGGCTGCGTATCCGACCGAAGAAATCCAGTTCGTAGGAGCTGATGCCAAGGCCAAGGTTGTATTGTTCCGTAGTCGTTGCATGGCCGTTGTTGGAAAGGTCCTGGGGAATACGTTGAAAATTGGCGGAAGCGGATGCGTCAAGTTTCGGGAACAGATCAGAGCGCTGGATCTGGTACAGGGCCCGGGACCGCTCGATGTTCAGGGCGGCAATCCGCAGGTCGCGGTTGTTTTCCAGGGCCAGGGCGATCAGCTTGCGCAACTGTGGATCGACAAAGAACTCCTGCCAGGGGATTTCGGCTACCGGCTTCTGCGCCGGTTTGGCAGCCTCCGCCTGATAGGCTGGGCCGCTGGGCCAGGCAGCCGGAACCGGTGCGGCAGGCTGGGTATATTTGGGGGCCATGGTCGCGCATCCGCTCAATTGCAGTAATGCGGCGATAGCGAGACACAGGCTTGTCATCATCCGTCGTGTATGTTTCATATCAGAGTACCTCCGAAGCAGTGGTGGCATTGGGCTCTTCGGTGTGAGGCTTGTATTTCTTTCGGCCAAACAGCTTTGACACCATCACAAAGAAAAACGGGATGAAGATCAGGTCGATGAAGGTGGCTGACAGCAGACCCCCGGTAACGGCGGTACCGATAGCATTCTGTGCTGCGGCGCCGGCTCCCTTGGTCAAGGCCAGCGGCAGGGTGCCGAAGAAGAACGCCAGCGACGTCATGATGACCGGCCGGAGTCGAATTCTCACCGCTGTCAGGGTGGCTTCCATCAGCTCGTGACCCTCGTGCATCTGGGCTTTGATGAACTGGATGATCAGGATGGCATTCTTGGTGGAAAGTCCGATGGTCGTCAATAGCCCGATCTGGAGATATATATCGTTGGGAAACACTCTCAGTTTTACCGCTATCACCGCTCCCACCAGTCCCAGCGGAAGCATCAGCAAGTTGACGAAGGGGATGGTCCAACTCTCGTACAGAGCCGCCACGGAGAGGAACACCACCAGCAGCGAGATGGCATACAGAGCCGGTGCCTGTGCCCCGGCATTTTTTTCCTCGTAGGAAAGGCCGGTCCATTCGTAGCCGATTCCCGGCGGCAATTTGGCCGCCATCTTTTCCACCTCGTCCATGGCTTCGCCGGTACTGATTCCAGGCGCTGCCTGCCCCAGAACCTCCACGGCCGGTATACCGTTGTAACGCTCCAGGCGGGGTGAGCCATACTGCCAGCGGGCAGTGGCAAAGGCAGAGAATGGTACCATCTGGCCGTCCTTGTTGCTGACATACCATTTGTTGATATCCTCCGGCAGCATCCGGTATTTTGCTTCGGCTTGGAGATAGACCTTCTTGACCCGGCCGTTCTGGATGAAGTCGTTGACGTAGGAACTTCCCCAGGCAGTGGAGAGCACGTTGTTGATATCCGCTTGTGAAACCCCCAGGGCACCGGCCCGCACATCGTCGATGTCGAGCTTGAACTGGGGCGAGTCATCCTGGCCGTTGGGTCGCACCGCTATCAGTTTCTTGTTTTTCATGGCCATGCCCAGCAACTGGTTGCGGGCCTCCATCAGCTTGTCATGCCCCAGTCCGCCACGATCCTGCAGCTGCAAGTCGAAGCCGTTCGCCACCCCCAGTTCAAGTACCGCCGGCGGTGAAAAGGCGAAGGCGAGGCCGTCTCTGAACTTTGAGAATGCTCCCATAGCCCGGCCGGCAATGGCCGATGCTTTCTGATCCTTGCCCGGCCGAACGTCCCAGTGCTTGAGCCTGACAAAGGCCAGTCCCATGTTCTGCCCTCGACCGGCAAAGCTGAACCCGGCCACGGTAATGACCCCTTCCACGTTTTTTGATTCTTTCTCAAGAAAATGCTGTTCCAGTTGGCGTATGACCTGGATGGTCCGCTCCTGGGTGGCACCGGCCGGCAACTGTACCTGGCAGATAATGAAGCCCTGATCCTCATCCGGCAGGAATGAGGTGGGGAGATTCAGGAAGAAATAAGCCATGGTGGCCACGATGGCGCCGTAAACCACCAGGTAGCGCACAGGTTTGCCGAAGGAGCGGCCGACGATCCCTTCATAATTTGACCGGCAAAATTCGAACAGCCGGTTGAAGTGACGGAAGAACCAGCCGAACCAGCCGGATTCACCGGAATGATGTCCCTTTACTACCGGCTTGAGCAGGGTGGCGCACAGCGCCGGGGTCAGGATCATAGCCACCAGCACCGACAGAATCATGGCGGAGATGATAGTAATGGAGAACTGGCGGTAGATGACGCCGGTGGAGCCGGGAAAAAAGGCCATGGGAAGGAAGACCGCCGTCAGCACGGTGGCGATGCCCCACAGGGCGCTGGTGATCTGTCCCATGGACTTGATGGTTGCTTCCTTGGGCGGAAGCCCTTCCTCGGTCATGATCCGTTCCACGTTCTCGACGACAACGATGGCGTCGTCCACCAGCAGGCCGATGACGATGACCAGGGCGAACATGGTCAGGGTGTTGATGGAATATCCGCAGGCCGCCAATACCCCCATGGTGCCCAGGAGAACCACCGGTACCGCGATGGTGGGGATCAGGGTGGCGCGGATGTTCTGCAGGAAGAGAAACATGATGATGAAGACCAGGAAGACCGCCTCGATCAGGGTGTGCACCACCTCTTCGATGGAGATCTTGACGAAGGGGGTGGAGTCGTAGGGATAGACTACTTTCATCCCGGCGGGGAAATATTTAGAGAGTTCCGCCATCTTGGCCTTGACCCTGTTGCCGGTCTCCAGCGCGTTGGCGCCGGCCGCTAGGCGGATTGCCATCCCTCCCAACGGTTTGCCGTTGTAGTACGATTGTATCTCGTAGTTTTCGGTGCCGATTTTGCTTTCGGCCACATCCTTTAGTTTGACCGTGGATCCGTCGCTGTTGGTGCGCAGGATGATGGCATCGAACTGCTCCGTGGTCTGGAGCAGGGAGCGGGCGTTGATGGTGGCATTGAGTTGCTGTCCCTGGGGGGCCGGGGAGCCTCCGAATTGACCGGCCGACACCTGGGCGTTCTGGGCCTGCAGTGCCGCAATTACATCGTTGGTGGTCATGTGGTAGTTATGCAGCTTGGCAGGGTTCAGCCAGATGCGCATGGCGTTCTGGGTGCCGAAGATCATCAGTTCGCCGACTCCTTCCAGGCGGCTGACGATGTCCTGGAGGTTGGAGACCATGTAGTCGGTCAGTTGATTGCGGTCCATGGAACCGTCTTCCGAGACAAGACCGACTATCAACAGGAAGTTCCTGGTGGATTTGACTACCTGAATTCCCGAGCGCTGGACAATCTGAGGGAGCAGCGGCACGGCCAGCTGCAGCTTGTTCTGCACCTGCACCTGGGCGATGTTGGGGTCGGTGCCGGCCTTGAAGGTCAGCGTAATGCTCACTGCCCCGGCCGAGTCGCTGGTGGAGGACATGTAGATCAGGTTGTCGATACCGTTCAGCTTCTGCTCGATGACCTGGGTAACCGTGTCCTGTACCGTCTGGGCCGAAGCGCCTGGATAGACCGCATTGATGGCGATCTGTGGCGGCGCGATGGGTGGGTACTGGGAGACCGGCAGCTTCTTGATTGCCAGAAGTCCGACAAGCATCACCATGATAGCGATTACCCAGGCAAAAATCGGGCGGTTTATGAAAAAGCGAGGCATGGATGTGCTCCTTTATTTTTCTTACATATTCCCTCTCCCTGAGGGAGGGGGTGGGGGGGGGGGGGCAGAGTTAATTTCTATGGCACTGTTGCCCCTCATCCGGCCTTCGGCCACCTTCTCCCTCAGGGAGAAGGGTATGGTGTTATTTTTTCGCTGCCGCCGGTTGCGTCGTGGCAGCCGCTGCTACCGGTGCGCCAAAGGGCACCGCCTTGACCTGTGTTCCCGGCCGCGCCTTCTGGAGGCCTTCCACGATGACACGGTCACCTGCTTTCAGTCCGTCACTTACCAACCAGTCGTCGCCCACTGTCCGGACCACCTTGATTAGTCGCGGCTCAACCTTTTCCTCGGCTCCAACCAGCAGGACTACGGCTTCACCTTTCGGATTCCGGCTAACCCCCCGCTGCGGAACAAGGATCCCTTGCGGACTGACCCCTTCCTCCAGGATTGCGCGGACAAACATACCCGGCAGCAAGATCTGTTTCGGGTTTTGGAATATTGCGCGCAGGGTAACGGAGCCGGTACTCTGGTCCACGGTAACTTCAGAAAATTTCAGGGTTCCGGGTAAAGGGTAAGCGCTGCCGTCTTCCAGCAGCAGCTTGACCCGCGCCTGGGCTGCTCCGCCTTGCTTCAGCAGGCCGCTGGCCAGGTTCTGTTTCAGCTTCAGCAATTCGGAGCTGGACTGGGTAACATCTACATACATGGAGTTGAGCTGCTGTATGGTTGCCAGTGCCGCCGGCTGGTTGGCGGTCACCAATGCTCCATTGGTGACGGTCGATCGCCCGATTCGACCGGAGATAGGAGCAGTTATCCTGGTATAGGCCAGGTTGATGCGGGCCGTTTCCACTGCTGCCTTGGTAGCCGCCACATCGGCCTCGGCCTGCTTGAGAGCGGCATAGGCGTCATCGTAATCCTGCTGACTTACCGCCTTGATCTTCACCAGATCCTTGTAGCGCCCTTCCTTGAGCCTGGCCGGGATCAGGTTGGCCTCGGACCTGGCCTCGGATGCCTTGGCACTGGCAAAGGCTGCCTGATAGCTGGCTGGATCAATCTGATAGAGAACCTGTCCGGCCTGTACATCGGAACCTTCGGTGAACAGCCGCTTCTGGATAATTCCGCCTACCTGGGGGCGTACCTCGGCAATCATGTAGGGTGCGGTGCGGCCCGATAGTTCCGATGTCAGAGCTACCCTTTCCGGTTTCACGACCACCACCCCGACTTCGGGGGGACCGCTTGGCGGCGGGCCACCCGCGGGTTTTTTTCCGCATCCGGTCATCATCAGGCTGACAGCAAGAATCCCAACGGTGGCAAATAATGTGTTTTTGTAAGTCGTTTGCATAGGCACCTCTATGGTTTATTAATTAGAATGAAGGTTCATTCTTAAGATCTTTACAAATAATTAATAAGTATAACAGGATATTATCAGGTATCAGCGCTTCAACCCGTCCCAACAGGCGGCAATGGTCAGACCGATCAAGGCTTCATCCATAATTACGAATCCGAGGATATGGTCACGCGCCACGGTGATCAACGGGCCGAACGCCAAGGCAAAGAGCACCACCAATGGCAGTTCCTTGATGACTTGCTGGGCTACACCCTCCTCGAACAGTTCGCGATAAACATCTTGTTCATCTGCTTCACCAAAAATTTTATCCCTGCGGTGTACTACGCCGTAGGGGGAGTTGTGAAACTGCTCCAGATAACGGAAATCCAGCGGGTTGGAAATGCAGTAACGCAGGATCGCCGTGCCTAGATGGATGAATCTCTCCCTGATCGGCTTATCAGGATAATAGCCTTGCATAAGGTAAGCGTAAAGCCTCTGTTCCAGTTCCTGGTACAGTTCATTGATCAGCACTTCCTTGTTTTCAAAGTAGCGGTAGATCGTCCCGGCGCCCACTCCGGCCTTGTCGGCGATCATCGCCATGGGAGCGCCGTGGAAACCGTTTTCCGCAATAAGCTCCAGAGCGGCACGAACTATCTCGTCTCGTTTGTCAGGTTTTGTCATTGTGGTACCTCTGGGTAAGAATGAACGTTCATTCAGTATCATTTATAGACTTAAAATCGTCAAGTGAAAATTTTGCTTATGGTCTTAAATTTTTCGCATTGGATAACAGCACTACAGAGGGTAGGGAAAAATCGACGTGTCGATATTGTATTGCGACAGGTGAAGCAGAGCTGGTAGAAAAAACGGTCACTCAGGAATGCTGCGGTAAACGCCGCTCTTGCCGCCTTCCTTGTACAGCAGGCGGATCTCGCCAATGGTGATCGACTTGTCGGTTCCCTTGCACATGTCGTAGATCGTCAGCGCTGCCACGGCAGCGGAGGTCATGGCCTCCATCTCCACACCGGTCCGTTCAAAGGCCCTGACAGTTGCTTCCACAATCACAGTGCCGCTCGCCTGATCGGTCTTGAATTCCACTGCTGCGTGATGGATGGCCAAAGGGTGGGACAGCGGGATCAGATCCGGGGTCTTTTTGGCGGCGGCAATGCCGGCAAGTCTTGCCACGCCGAGTACATCCCCCTTGCTGACCGCTCCTTCCAGGATGGCTGTCAGGGTCTCCGTCTTCAGTTTGACCGTGGCGGCGGCACGGGCGGTGCGCATGGTCGGTTGCTTGGCGCTGACATCGACCATGATGGCCTGGCCTTTTTCGTCAAAGTGATTGAATGACATGATTTCCTCTTATTTGATTAAATTTAATGGAATAACAAAAAATATGAAACTAACAGCATTTCGACATGATCAGTTTACTGCGCAACCTTAAGGGAGTCAAGCCGGGTGCAGGTACGCGTTGTATCGGTTTGAAGCTAACCTTCCAGCATCTCCACATTGCCGGACAGGATGTGGACATCCACCTCTTCGCCCGCTGAAAACTCCGTGCGCTCGGCAGGCAGCACAGCCATGGCATCTGCCATGAGCATGGTCTTCAAGATGCCGGTGTTCTGGTCGCCGGAACTGTAGGCCAGGTAGCGGCCGCTTTCAGAGGTTAGCCTGACGCGCAGGAAGTTGATCTTGCCGGGCTTCTTATGGGCGTCATTCAGCAGGACCGCCTTGATGAAGGGTTTGATCACCCGTTTGTGTCCCATCATCTTCAGCAGCGCCGGCCGGGCGAATTCCTCGAAGGTCACCATGGTGGAAACCGGGTTGCCGGGGAGAGAAAAGACCGGTTTTCCCTGGTGCAGGCCAAAAGCGGTCGGCCCGCCAGGCTTGATATCCACTCGCCAGAAGACCTGCTGCATCCCCAGTTCGGCCAGCACTTCCCGCACCAGGTCGCGGTCGCCGGCCGAGACGCCGGCCGAGGTGATCAGGGCATCGGCCTTCAAGCCTTCGCTCATCTTTTCCCGGTGGCTTTCGTGATTGTCGCGCGCGATGCCGAGGATCAGGGGAATTGCGCCGATCTCCTTGACGGCCGCCGCTAAAGAGAGGGCGTTGCTGTTGATGATCTTTCCCTCGGCAAGTGGTTCGCCAAGCTCGATCAGTTCGTCGCCGGTGGAAAGGATGGCCACCTTTGCCCGGCGGTAGACCGGAACGAACACCTTGGCAAACGAGGCCAGCATGCTGATCTCCTGCGGTCGAATCAGGCTGCCGGCCGGGATAATGGTTTCGCCGCTGCGTACGTCTTCCCCGGCAAAACGGATGTGCTGGCGGTGCGATACGGGAGCTGTTATCGTGACGGTATCCTTGCCGCCATCGGTTTCCTCCACCGGCACCACCGCATCGCATCCCAGCGGGATGGGAGCGCCGGTCATGATGCGGATGGCGCAGCCCGGCATTACCGGGCCGGTCATATCACCACCGGCCGGTATGTAGCCGATGATCTTCAGCACAGCGGGAATGGCCGAGCAGTCAGCAGTCCGTACGGCATAACCGTCCATGGCCGAATTGTCGCAAAACGGCATGTTCCAGGGGGCCACCACGTCTTCGGCAAGCACGCGCCCCAGTGATTCGAGCAGTTCAACGCGCTCCACCCCCAAGGGTACGATGCTTTCGAGGATTATGCGGCGTGCTTCTTCAAAACTGGGCATAACAGATATTTCCTTTCCTAGAGGCAGATCAAGCAAGCTGTAGTGGCAAACAATCCCCTCTCCCTGAGGGAGAGGGTTAGGGTGAGGGGGCGGAGTTGATATGTGTGACACTGCTGCCCCCTCATCCGGCCTTCCGCCACCTTCTCCCTGAGGGAGAAGGGATTATGATCATGAACAGATATTTTACGCGCCGCTACGTATCAGGTGGACAGAGGTGGCCTTGAAAGAAGCAAAAACCCGGGTCCCTTCTGCCAGGTGAAGTGTGCCGAGTGATTGCGAAGTCAGGTAGGCCACCAGTGGGAAACCGCACTCCAGGTATAGTTTGTGATAAGCCCCCATGGGAATGATCTTTCTGATGGTGGCCGGGAAGATGTTCCTGGCGCTGGTCGCCCCGCCCGGGTCGGAGGTGGTAATGGTGATGTGTTCGGGCCGGATGCAGAACAGTGCCTGTTCCCCCGGGGCTGACATGCCCGGAAATTCGATCAGGTGATCCGCCAGAGTCACTGTCAGCAGGCCGCCTGCCTGGGCAACGACCTTGCCGTTCAGGACGTTTTCCATACCTACAAAGGATGCCACGAATTCATCGGCCGGCCTGTGCATTACCTCCACCGGCGGACCATCCTGGATGATGCGCCCTGATTTCATCACTGCCATCCGGTCCGACAAGCGCAAAGCATCCAGTTGATCGTGGGTCGCCATTACCGCTGCCGTCCCTGTTTCCTTCAGGATGCGCTCCAGATCCTCGGTCAATGCCAGCCGTGTAGGCGGATCCAGTGAGGCGAAGGGTTCGTCCAGCAGGACAATTTCTGGGTTGATGGCGAAGGCGCGTGCCAAGCTGGTTCGCTGCGCTTCGCCTCCGGAAAGTTTACGGGCGGAACGGTCTGCCAGATGCCGGATATTGAAAAGTTCAAGAGACCTTTGCACGCGTCCCTTGATTTCATTGCGGGAAATGCCCCGGATCTTGAGACCGGTGGCAACGTTTTCGAAGACAGTGGTGTCGAACAGCAGCGGTTCCTGAAAGACCATGGCCAAGCGGCGGCGATAAGTTTCCGCTGAACGGCGGGAGGAAATGATCTCGCCCCGGCAGCGCAACTCGCCGGTTGTGGGCTGCAGCAGGCTGGCCAGGGTCAGAAGCAGCGTGGACTTTCCCGAGCCGTTCGGGCCAATGATCGACAGAACTTCGTTTTCATGGAGCAACAGGGCAGGGATGTCGAGCACCTGGACCTCGCCCCGCACCAAGACCAGATTTTTTATCTCAAGCAGCGGCGTGGTCATCGTGGCCTCTTGCGATGCTGGATCCTGGTTAGGACGTAATTTACGGCAAAACAGAGCAGGAGCAGGATCAAGCTGAGCGCGATGGCGACATCGAAGTTACCGCGGCTGGTCTCCATGACCGTGGCTGTGGTCAGTACCCTTGAATAACCCTTGATATTGCCGCCAACCATGATGGACGCGCCCACCTCGGAGATGACCCCGCCGAAGCCGGCCATTACCCCTGCAAGCAGCGGCAGGCGCGCCTCCCTGATCAGGATCAGGACCATCTGCCACCTGGTTGCCCCCAATGCCAGGATCTGGAGCTTGAGATTGGGAGGCAGGCTGTGGATAGAGGCAACCGTGATTCCGGTGACAATGGGAGTGGCAATGATCGCCTGGGCGATTATCATGGCTGTGGGAGTATACAGGATTTCAAGAAAACCCAAGGGGCCGTTGCGCCAGAGAAAGATGGTGACAAACAGACCCACCACCACCGGCGGCAGCCCCATGCCGGTATTGACGATGCTGATGATCAGGCGCTTGCCGGGAAAATCGGTCAGCGCCAGAAGTGTTCCGGAAGAAATGCCGATAACCAGGCTGATCAGCGTGGCCAGGCCGGAAACCTTGAGCGACAGCCAGGTGATGGCCAGCACTTCCCGATCCAGGGCAACGATAAGCGCCATGGCCTTGGCGATTCCTTCCCAGAACAGCTCCATTACAGCCCCAGTGACTCGGCTTTTTTACCGGCATCAGGGAAGAAAAGCGGGCCGCCGAATTTGTCAACGCCGAACTTGCCGATGATGTCCTGAACCTTCCTGGAGACCATGAAATCAGCAAAAGCCTTGGCACCGGCAACATTCACCTTGGGCCATTTGGCCGGATTCACCTCGATTACATGGTAGATGTTGAGCAGCAGCGGATCACCCTCGACGAGGATCCCCAGACCGAGAGTCTTCTTGAGCGACAGATAGGTTGCCCGGTCGGTAATGGTGTAGCCCTTTTTCTCGGCTGCCACGTTGAGGGTCTGCCCCATGCCGAGTCCGGTCTGCTGATACCATTTCTGCCCCTCTGGTGCGATCCCGGCTGCCTTCCAAAGACCTTTTTCCTTGGCATGTGTACCGGAGTTGTCGCCACGCGACAGGAAGATGGCATTGGCCTGGGCAATTTTCCTGATGGCTTCGGAAGAGGTTTTTGCACCGTGGATCTTGGCCGGATCGCTGGGAGGGCCGACGATCACGAAGTCGTTATGCATGATCAGGCGGCGGTTGATGCCGGAGCCTTCCGCAATGAACTTTTTCTCGGCATCCGGCGAATGGACCAGCAGGACATCGGCTTCTCCCTTCGTGCCCATGGCCATGGCCTGGCCGGAACCGACCGCGATGGTCTTGACGGTAAAGCCGCTATCTTTTTCAAAGATCGGGATCAGCACATCCAGGAGTCCGGAATCCTGCGTGCTGGTCGTGGTGGCGAGGATGATTGCCTTGGTCGCAGCCCAGGACTGGGTCGTTGTGCCTGTGAGGACGAATGCCGTCAAAACAATCAATGGGAACAAAAACTTTTTCAATCTGTACATGGTGCAGCCTCCTAATTGTGATCTGATTTTCTACAGTTATGTGACCTGAATTACGCACAAAAAAAGGGGCCTTTCCGCATGGAAAGGCCCCTGAAAGTCGGATTTATCCGCTGTTCGAGGTTCTCCTTTCCAAAGGGAGGCGCTGCTGTTTCCGGCAGAACCCATTGGCCTGGCACCGTGAGGGAAACCCTGTTAGGTGCTTT
>Ga0209212_1007922_pt1 | contig 11550 bp, 9 predicted proteins | sample RifGroC2_FD_183996 | JGI IMG/M metagenome (GOLD analysis project Ga0209212, IMG submission 183996) | Groundwater microbial communities from Rifle, Colorado, USA - Groundwater C2 (SPAdes) (version 2) | ecosystem: Environmental > Aquatic > Deep subsurface > Groundwater | place: Rifle, Colorado...
CAAGCTTTTCACAACCATCGCACCCCGTTATGCCGATCGTCCCGGTGGCTACACCAGGATCATCAAGCTCGGCATCCGCCCGGGCGACACGGCACCTGTGTCCGTGATCGAGCTGGTGGAAGCAGAGATGAAACCGAAGAAGGTCTCCGCTAAACCGGCACCCGTCAAGGCTGCCAAGGTTGCCGCACCTGTAGCCGCTCCGGTCGAAGAGGCCCCGGCTGTAGAAGCAGCAGAAGAGACCACCGAGGCTTAGTCCGCGGGCAGTGATAAGATTAAAAAGAGGCACGGGAAACCGTGCCTCTTTTTTTGTCTCCGGCAAGTGGCGCGGCGATCTCCCTACAAATTCATTCAGCCGATGTCTCCTAATGATCACCGTCCGTTTGGCTGCAGCCCGCCTCTAACCTCTCTTCAGCCCGACTCCTATTCCCCATCTCTGGCGCCGCCGCGCCATCTTTGCCTTTACATTAAAACCACCTCTCTGTTAATATGTAAAATTCATGAAGATAAAACGACTTGAAATACAGGGCTTCAAATCCTTCCAGGACAAGGCTTGCCTCGACTTCACCCACGCGATCACCGGTGTGGTCGGTCCCAACGGTTGCGGCAAGTCCAACGTCGTCGATGCCATCCGCTGGGTGATGGGGGAGCAGTCCGCCAAGAACCTGCGCGGCAAGTCGATGGAAGACATCATCTTCGGCGGCACCGAGTTTAGAAAGCCGCTCGGCATGGCCGAAGTGTCCCTCTTCTTCTCCACGGAAGACGGACGGATACCCGCCAAGTACCTCAACTTCTCCGAAATTCAGGTCACTCGCAGGCTGTACCGTGACGGCGAGAGCGACTACCTCTTGAACAAGACCCCCTGCCGGCTTTTGGACATCGCCGAACTGTTCATGGATACCGGCATCGGTGCCAAGGCCTACTCGATCATCGAGCAGGGGAAGATCGGCATGATCCTGCATGCCAAGCCCGAGGAGCGCCGCTTCCTGATCGAGGAGGCGGCCGGCGTCACCAAGTTCAAGGCGCGCAAAGTGGTCGCCATGAGAAAGATAGAGGCGACCCGGCAGAACCTGCTGCGCATAGGCGATATCGTCTCCGAAATCAAGAGGCAGATGAACGGCCTGCAGCGCCAGGCGAAAAAGGCAGAACGCTTCAGGGAGATCCGGCTTGAGCTGAAGGAGATAGAGCTGCTCTTCGCCGCCAAAGGGTACGCCGGCGTGGAGAAGGAGCGGCTGAGCCTTGAGAAGGAGATTGCCGAGCTTGAGGCTAATGTGCTTCAGATCACCTCCCGGCTCAACGAGGCCGAGCTCTCCATCGAAGGGAAAAGGATCACCCTTCTGGAAACCGAGCGCCAACTCGCCGCCGCCCAGGAAGAGATCTTCCGCTGGAAGGCCGAGCTTCAGGGGGGAGAGAACAAGCTCGAGTTCCAGCGCCGGGAGCTGACCAACCTTGAGCGGCACGGCGCGCGCTTCGAAGAGGAACTGCAGGGGCTCAGGGACCAGTTGGCGAACTCGGAACGCGAGGTCGCGACCCTGCTGGCGCAGCGCGCGGCATTCTTGGAAGAACTCGCCCGAGAAGCCGAATCGCTGGAGCACCGCGAGTCGCTCCTTGAGGAGATGGCGGCAAGCGAGGCGGGGGTGACCCGCGAACTGGACGAGGCAAGACGCGCCATGTTCGCCGCCCTTTCCGAGGGTGCCCAGGCCGCCAACCAGCATGCCGCCGCCATGAAGCGGCTCGCCTCCATCGGCGACCGCCTGCAGGCAAGCGCCAGGGAGCGGGTGCTCCTTGGGGAGCGTCTGGTTGAGGCAGGCAACAAAGTGGATGCCCTGAAGCTAGAGCGCGAGCAACTGTCGCAGGACAAGGCGCGTTCCGATGAGGAGTTGACGCTGGCCGGCAGCCGCGAGGCCGCACTGAAGCAGGCGCAGGAAGCGGGCGACAAGCAGCTGCAGCTGCGCCGGGACGAGCTATCCTCCGCGGCTTCCAGACTCACCTCGCTCCAGGAGTTGGAGGCTCAGTTCGCAGGGTACGGCCAGGGGGTGCGTAACCTCCTGCTCGCCGAACCCTTCAAGAACGCACCTTTCACAATGCTTGCCGACGCCCTGGAGGTCGAGGAAGAGTTCGAGGTGGCACTCGAAGCGGTGCTCGGCGAGCGTCTGCAGTATCTCCTTTGCGATTCGGCCAGCGCAGCCCTCGATGCGGTCGCCCACCTGAAGGGGAACTCAGGAGGACGTTGCAGCTTCGTCACCTCTGCCCCCTGGCGCCACTTCGCGGGCGAGTTGCCGCCGGAAACCTCGCCCCTGATCAACAGGGTCACCGTGCCGCCCCAATTTTCAAAGCTGATCGAGCCGCTCTTGTCCGGCGCTTATCTAGCGCGCGATCTGAACCACGCGATAACCTTGGCGAACAGCTTCCCCGCCTCGACCTTCGTCACCCTCGACGGCGATCTGGCGCATGGCGGCGGGATCGTCAACGGCGGCTCCTCCGAGCCGGCCCAGCAGGGAATCATCCACAAGAAAAGGGAGATCAAGGCGCTCGGCAGCGAGGTGGAGAGGCTCACGGCGGAGGTGCAGCAGCTAAGCGCGGCGCGCGAGGCGAGAAGGGTGGAGATTGCCGAGGCGGAGGCCGAGCGGGTGGAACTGCGGCAGGATCTGCACCGCCTGGAAATCAGGATCCTCAATACGGAAAAGGACCTGCAAACAGCTTCATCCGAGTGCCGCAGGATCGAGGAAACCGGCGCCGTCCGCGAGATGGAGGAGGAGCAACTTGCCGAGGAGCAGACGCTCGTCTCGACCGAGCTGGCGCAGGCCGAGTCGAAAAGGGCGCTTGCCGAGGAGCGGAAGCTGACCCAGGAGGCAACCGTCGAGGCAATGCAGGGGCGTCTGGAAGGATCGCGCTTCGAAATGGAAGAGGCGCGCGAGATGGTCACCTCGCTCAAGGTGCGGGTAGCCGCCCTGAAGGAGAAAGGTGAGTCGACCGAGCGCGCCCACCGGCGTGTGGAAGGGCTTTGCGCCGATCTGTCGACCCGTATCGTCTCCCGAAGCAGCGAGCTGGAAGGGTCCGGGGCCGAGCGCTCCCGTCTCTTGGCAGCCATCGCTGAAGGGGAGGAGGCGTTGCGTGAGATCGTCAAGCACCAGTTGGCCAGCGAAAAGGCGCTACTTCTGGTGCGGGACCGCTACGAAGCCGAAGCAGCCACCGTGCAGGAGGAGGAAACGATGCTGAAGGCGGCGCGCTCCGAGGCTGCCGCCCTTCGGGACCTGCTCAACACGAGGAGCCTCAGGCTCACCGAGGTCAGCATGCGGCTTGGTCACCTGGAAGAAACCCTGCGGGAAAAGCATCGCATGGAGATTGCCGAAGCCCTCGCCTGCTACGCCTCCATCGAATGGGACGAAGTTGAGCGCTCGGCGCGCCAATCGGAGTTGCAGAAGTCCATCAACGAGATGGGCGAGGTAAATCTGATGGCCATCGAGGAGTTCAGGGAGATGGAGGAGCGCTTCACATTCCTCTCGGGGCAGAAGGACGACCTGGAAGAATCGATGAACGCCTTGCAGAAGGCGATCCAGCGCATCAACCGAACCACCCGCAAACGTTTCCTGGAAACCTTCGAAATGGTGAACGAGAAGTTCAAGCAGGTCTTCCCCAGGCTGTTTTGCGGCGGCCATGCGGAGTTGCGACTCACGGACGAAGAAGATCTGCTCTCCACAGGGTTGGAGATCGTGGTGCAGCCCCCTGGAAAGAAGCTGCAAAACGTATCTCTTTTATCGGGCGGCGAAAAAGCGCTCACCGCGGTGGCGCTTATCTTCTCGATATTCCTGATCAAGCCATCTCCCTTCTGCCTGCTCGATGAGGTCGATGCACCTTTGGACGACGCCAACATCGGGCGGTTCAACGAGATGGTTCGGGAGATGAGTGCCGGTTCCCAGTTCATCATCATCACCCACAACAGGGCCACCATGGCCGTGGCGGACACCCTGTACGGTGTGACCATGGAAGAGCCGGGCGTCTCCAAGCTGGTATCCGTGCGGCTCAACTGCTAGAGCCTTCTTGGGCCTAGCGGCAGATGGTACGAGCGAATTTGCATGAATCTGTATATACTCTTAAATTGTTTCTAGGAGTTGGATGTGCCTTTCAAGACACTGTTGACCGCGCTGGTTGAGGCTGTGCCGGGGGCGACTGGCGCCATTTTGGCTGATTGGGAGGGGGAGGCTGTGGAGCAGCACGCCCTGGTGGATGCTTTCGAAATGAAGGTGACGGCCGCTCATTGGGGCATATTGCTGACCCGGCTCAAGGGACTGGACCAGAAGTACTCGACCGGCACGGTGCGGGAAAGCGTGATCAGCACCGATCAGCAGTACGTCATAGTCGGGGCCGTTGGCGAGGATTACACCCTGGTCATGACCCTCGGCAGGAATGCCCTGCCGCACTTGGCCCTCCGGAATTTCCGGCAGACAGCGCTGCTATTGAAGAAGGAGATTTACTAGATGGCCGACGATAACAAGAGCTTTTTTAAAGGGCTTTTTAAGAAGTTAGGCATTGGCGCCGATGAAGCACCTCCCCCTGGCGAGGAGGAGAAATCCCAGGAAGCCCAGGGTCAAGCGGAAGCTGCGGCACCGGAGCAGGCAACTCCTGCTTCGAGCCGGAGCCCGGTTCCGGAGGCGGCACAGACGCCGATTCCCGTGCATGCTCCGCCGCAAGCGCGGTACGACGCTCCTGCCCCGCCTCAGGCGCCCGCAATTGCCCCGGCTCAGCCGCAACGAGCTGCGTGGATCGATTCCCCGGCGCCGGCTCCGGTTGCTCCCACACCTAGCTTCGGGTGGCAGCCGGCTCCCGTCGCCGAGGAGGCCGCCAAACCGAGCTTTTTCGAGCGGCTGAAGCGCAGTCTCAGTAAGACTCATGAGAGCATCATCGGCCGCGTCGACACGCTGCTGCTCGGCAAGAAGCAGATCGACACCGATACCTTGGAGGAGCTCGAGGAGATCCTGATCACGGCGGATCTCGGGGTCAAGACCACGGTGGACCTGATCAGGACCCTTGAGCAGCGCCTGAAAAGGGACGAATTGCAGGACGGCGCGGCGCTCAAAAAGGCGCTCAAGGAGGAAATCCTGGTCCGCCTGATGACGCACGCCGCGCCGCTTGTCGTTTCCGCGAAAAAACCGTTTGTGATTCTGGTCATCGGGGTGAACGGCGTCGGCAAGACCACCACCATCGGCAAGCTCGCGGCGAAGTACGCCGGCGAGGGGAAGCGGGTGCTGCTTGCCGCCGGCGATACCTTCCGGGCCGCCGCTGCCGAGCAGCTTGAGCTCTGGTCCAAGCGGGTCGGGGCGGATATCGTGCGGCACAAGGAGGGCGCCGATCCTTCGGCCGTGGTGTTTGACGCCTGCAAGGCCGCCATTGCGCGCAACAGCGACGTGCTGATCATCGACACGGCTGGCCGGATGCACACCAAGGTCAACCTGATGGAGGAGATGAAGAAGATCCGCCGTGTGCTCACCCGCGAGATACCGGACGCTCCGCACGAGACCCTGCTGGTGCTTGACGCGGCAACGGGGCAGAACGCCTTGTCCCAGGCGAAGCTCTTCAAGGAGGCGGCTTTCGTCTCCGGCGTGGTGCTGACCAAGCTCGACGGCAGCGCGAAGGGTGGCATCGTCGTTGCGGTCAGTCATGAATTCGCTCTGCCGATACGTTTCATTGGTGTCGGAGAGTCGGTCGAGGATCTGCGCGAGTTCGACCCGGCTCAATTCGTGGACGCACTTTTCCAATAATTGCCTTGACTTTTGCGTACTTATTGCATAAGATTTTGCCGCAAAAGGTGAAATCATGAGCGATGATTTGTTTGATGAATTGGAGGGACGGATAAATTCTCTAATGAATGTCATGGAAGAGTTGAAACTCGAAAATGGCAGGCTGAAAGAGGAGAATGACCGGCTCAACGAGGAGAGAGGGGGCTTGAAATCCCGCCTCGATTCGATACTGAAGAAGTTGGAAGGGGTCTGACAGCTTGATCTCGACACATAGCATCAGGGTTCTGGGGAGGGATCTCCAGGTAAAGAGCGTTTCGCCCCCCGAGCATGTGGCGCAGGTCGAGGCTATGGTCAACGACAAGTTGGCCGAGGCTGGTGCCGCGGTCAGCGGCGGTGACAACCAGGTAGTGGTGATCCTGGCCATGATGAACCTGGCCGAGGCTTCCCTGGCTGCACAAAAGGAATTGGAAGAACAACGGCGTATCTGCAGTGACAGGATTGCAGGGCTCCTTAAACGTCTGGACGGGCAGCAAGTTTGAGTTTCAGGTCTCTTGCGGGAGATTCAACATATAGCAGATCGGTTGTACGGTTGCAAAGCTTTGCCAGAACCTGCGAGAGGGCGATTTATCCGCCTTCCCGTTTGCTGATAGTAGCCTAAAGACGTTAAGCGGCATGTCCTGGGGTTAATGGCTGCATTACATAGAGTTCAATGGCGCTTCATTTGAACGCGGCCCTTTCTATCATACCTGTCAAGCGCATCACCCGTTCCACCCATCCGCATTCCCTCATCAGAGTACCTGTCTCTACGGGCGGCCATCCGTCCACCTTTCTTCCATGCTTTGCGGAAATAAACTGTCATGCCCAAACGCACCCTTAGAGCGGCGACGCTCGCCATGCGGCGTGGTCTGACGCAGCAGCAGACGGCCTGTCAAGGGCTGGCCTTGCAGCAGCGTTTCCTCGACCTGCCCGAGTTTCAGCGCGCCAAGGTGCTTGCTCTTTACGCGCCGATCCATCAAGAGGTCGAGACGCAAGCGGTGGCAACCGCGGCACTTTCGGCCGGAAAAACGCTGCTTTACCCGGCGGTGCATGGCGACGACCTGAATTTTTGCCGGGTCGGCGCCCTAAGCGAACTCAGGCCCGGCCGATACGGGATACCGGAGCCTGCCGGCGAGTCGTGCAATCCCGGCGAGGCGGACGTTATCGTAGTCCCGGGGGTGGCTTTCGACCATTGCGGCAGACGCATCGGATACGGCAAGGGGTATTACGACAGGGCGCTGCATCGGTTAGAGGGAAGCGGCAAGCTGGTGGCGTTTTGTTATGATTTTCAGCTTTACCAGGAGATAGTCGGCGAACCACATGACGTGACGATGGATCTGATAGTCACTGAGCTTCGGGTGGTGCGCGTTAATAAAAATATATGTGAGGGGGAACAACAGTGAGCATTGACATTACAATAACGATAATCCTGGTGCTTGTCGCAGCGGGCATTGGCTATGTGATCGGCAACCTGCTGCGTAAAAGACTTTCCGACTCCTTGGTGGCCAACGCCGAGGGACTTGCCGCCAAGATGATCGAAGACGCCAAGCGTCAGACAGAAGTCATGGCTATGGAGGCCGCAGTCCAGGCCAAGGACGCCGTTTACCAGGCCAAAGACGAGATGGAGAAGCAGTTCGAGCAGGAGACCCGGGAAAAGCGCCGGGACCTGCAGGCTCTTGAGAAGCGGTTGCAGCAGAAAGAGGAGAACCTCGACAAGAAGACCAACGTATTCGACCAGCGGGATGCCGACTTCCTGAAAAGGGAGCAGGCGCTTGCAGTACGTGAGCAGACGCTGGTTACCAAAGAACAGGGGCTGTCCCAGAAAGAAGAGAAGCTCGACGCGCTGGTCGGCGAGCAGAAGGCGAAGCTGGAGCAGATCGCCGGCATGACCGCCGCCGAGGCGAAGAAGTTCTTGATGGACTCCATGGAGGACGAGGCAAAACTCGACGTCGCCAAGCTGATCAAGGCGATGGAGGAGGAGGCGAAGGAGACTGCGGACAAAAAGGCCAAGGAAATCCTGGCTCTCGCCATGCAGCGCTACGCAGGCGAATACGTTGCCGAGCGCAGCGTCTCGGTAGTCACCCTCCCTTCAGACGAAATGAAGGGGCGCATCATCGGCCGCGAAGGGCGCAACATCAGGGCGCTTGAGGCGGCAACCGGCATCGATCTGATCATCGACGACACCCCGGAAGCAGTTATCCTCTCCGGCTTCAACCCGGTAAGGCGCGAAGTCGCCAAGCTGTCCCTGCAGAAACTGATCGCCGACGGCAGGATCCATCCGGGCCGTATCGAAGAGGTGGTTGCCAAGGCGCAGGAAGAGATCGAGCAGGCGATGAAAGAGGCCGGCGACCAGGCCGCATTCGACCTGGGGGTGCACGGCATCCATCCCGAGATCCTGAAGCTGATTGGCAGGCTCAAGTACCGCACCTCCTACAGCCAAAATGTGTACCAGCATTCGCTGGAAGTAGCTTTCCTGTGCGGCATCATGGCCGCCGAACTCGGCATCAACGTGAAGCAGGCCAAGAGGGCCGGCCTTCTACACGACCTCGGCAAGGCGGTAGACCACGAGATCGAAGGATCGCATGCCGTCATCGGTGCGGACATCGCCAAGAAGTACGGCGAGTCGCCTAAGATCGTGCACGCCATCATGGCCCACCACGAGGACGAAAAGCCGGCAACGGTTCTCGCCATCCTGGTACAGGCCGCGGACGCCCTCTCCGGAGCACGTCCCGGGGCGCGCCGCGAGATGATGGAAACCTACGTGAAACGGTTGGACGATCTGGAAAGAATCGCCACCTCCTTCGACGGCGTCATAAACTCCTTCGCCATCCAGGCCGGCCGCGAAATTCGTGTCATGGTATCCAGCGACCTGGTGACCGACGACCGCGCGCTTTTCCTCGCCAAGGACATCGCCAAGAAGATCGAGACCGAGATGACCTACCCGGGCCAGATCAAGGTCAACGTCATCAGGGAAACCAGGGCAACTGAATATGCCCGTTAAGCTGCTTTTCATCGGTGACGTCATCGGGAAGCCAGGGCGCGAGGCGCTCTCCCGTGAACTGCACAGGATAGTGGACCGGCACCGGGTGGACCTCGTCATCGCCAACGGCGAAAATGCCGCTGGCGGTTTCGGGCTTACCGAAGAAACGGCGCAGGATTTATTCAAATGCGGCGTCCAAATGATCACCTCCGGGAACCACATCTGGGACAAGAAAGACGCACTGGAGTACATCAAGAGGGAAGAGCGCATCGTACGCCCCGCCAACTATCCTGAAGGCACGCCCGGCAGGGGGGCGACGGTGGTCAGGACGCCCGGCGGCGTGAAGATCGGCATCCTGAACCTTGAGGGGCGCGTCTTCATGAACAACCTCGACTGCCCGTTTCGTTGTGCCGACCGGGAAATCGCGAAGTTGAAGGAAGAGACGCCGATAGTCTTCGTCGACTTCCATGCCGAGGCGACCAGCGAAAAGGTGTCGCTGGGGTGGCATCTCGACGGGCGGGTCTGCGCGGTAATAGGGACGCACACCCACGTGCAGACCGCCGACGAGCGGATCCTGACCGCGGGGACCGCATACATGACCGATGCCGGGATGACCGGCGCTTTCGATTCCGTGATCGGAGTCAAGAAGGAAGAGGCAATTCTCAAGTTCATCACCCAGCGACCCTCAAAGTTCGAGGTCGCCAAGAAGGATATCCGGATCAACGCCGTAGTGATCGAGGTAGACGAAAAGACCGGCCTTGCGCTTGGGATCGAGAGAATCAACATCGCCTGCGGGTAAGACAAACAATGCAGGCTTTGGCTAAAGCCAGGAAGAACGTGGCTCTAGGTCCCCTCGCCCTCCGGGGGAGGGACAGGGTGAGGGAGATTGCCACTTGTACCATGTCAGGTATTACTACTGCCTGCTGATGCGAGTGACGGATTTAATTATTTGATTTGGAGGATAGTGATGACCGTAGCAGAGCAGATGGAGATAATCAAGAGAGGCGCCGTCGAGATCCTGGTGGAGAAGGAGCTGGTTGAAAAGCTCGAGAAATCCGTCAAGACAGGCGTGCCGCTCAAGATAAAGGCCGGTTTCGACCCGACCGCGCCGGACTTGCATCTGGGGCACACGGTGCTGCTGCACAAGCTGCGTCAGTTCCAAAAGCTCGGACACGACGTTCATTTCCTGATCGGCGACTTCACCGGCATGATCGGGGACCCTACCGGAAAATCTGAAACTCGCAAAGTGCTGACCCGCGAGGACGTACTAAAGAACGCCGAGACCTATAAAGAGCAGGTCTTCAAGATCCTAGACCCGAAGCTCACCAAGGTGGTGTTCAACTCGGAGTGGCTGGGCAAGCTTTCGGCTTCTGACATGATCGGGCTGGCCTCCAAATATACGGTCGCACGTATGCTGGAGCGCGAGGATTTCAGTAATCGCTTCGCCAACCAACTGCCGATCAGCATCCACGAGTTCATGTACCCGTTGGTGCAGGGCTACGACTCCGTGGCGCTGCAGGCTGACGTCGAGCTGGGCGGCACCGACCAGAAGTTCAACCTGCTTGTCGGGCGCGAACTGCAGAGGGAATGGGGGCAGGCTCCGCAGACCGTCATCACCATGCCGCTTCTGGAAGGTCTTGACGGCGTGAACAAGATGAGCAAGTCGCTCGGCAACTATATCGGCATCAATGAACCTGCCGACGAGATCTACGGCAAGATCATGTCCATCTCGGACGAGTTGATGCTGCGCTACTACGAGTTGCTAAGCGATATGACCCTGGCCGACCTGGAAAAGCTAAAAGCAGAACTCAAGGACGGCACAGTGCACCCGATGGCGGCCAAGAAGCAATTGGCCCGAGAGATGGTCGGTCGCTACCACGGCACTGGTGCTGCCGAGCAGGCCGACGAGAATTTCATCAAGCGCTTCAAGAACAACGAAACACCGGAGGATATGCCTGAATTCGTGCTTGCTCCCGAAGGGGAGACGGTTCTTCTCTGCAAAGTGCTGGCAGAATCGGGGCTGACCAAGTCCAACAGCGAAGGGCGTCGTTCGATACAAGGCGGTGGCGTGAAAGTGAACGGCGAGAAGGTGGCCGATGAGAATCTGGAAATCGTCTGTGCCGGTGAGTACATCATCCAGGTCGGCAAGCGTCGTTTTGCCAAAGTACGTTTTGCTTAACTTTATAGAAGCACTATCCGATAAGGAAGGGGCGACGCAGTTTGTCGCCCCTTCTTCTGTTGGTCAATACCGGTAAGTCAAAAGAACCCCCCGCCCTCCGGGAGAGGGGCAGGGATGAGGGGTGAGGGATGAGGGAGCTGCCAGCGTGCCTCCCAAGGTAGCTTGACTGGCCGTCCCCCCAGCCCCATGGGCAGCATTGGAAAAATGAAATCATAAAGGCGTTGACGCCCCAAGATCCATTTGCTATAAACACACCTCGCTGACGAACGAGGCGCTTCTCGGAAAAGAAAACGCTTCGGTTCGAAAGAAAAAGGTTGACGGCAGGAAACGCTTTTGTTATAAAGTTTGACTTCGCAGGGCAGCTCTTTGCAACCGAATAAAGCCGGAAAGAAGTAGGTTAACTGTTGACTGTCAACGGCTTGGCTTGGAGACCTTTAGATCTCCGGTTCAAGCAAGAGACGGCGACAGTGACAAACTTCAAAAAAACCTCGAAAGAAAGTGTTGACAGGTTGATCCGGTTCGGGTAGGGTGCAAGGTCTGTCGCAACGGCGGCTTGGTCTTTGAAAACTAAATAGTAGACGAAACAGCATTGTGGGTTTTGTAACAAAAAAGTCAGTTGT
>Ga0209212_1007925_pt1 | contig 11547 bp, 11 predicted proteins | sample RifGroC2_FD_183996 | JGI IMG/M metagenome (GOLD analysis project Ga0209212, IMG submission 183996) | Groundwater microbial communities from Rifle, Colorado, USA - Groundwater C2 (SPAdes) (version 2) | ecosystem: Environmental > Aquatic > Deep subsurface > Groundwater | place: Rifle, Colorado...
CGTGGCCAAACAGGCTGAGCCGATAAAAAAAGCCCGGCAAACGCAAGCAGAAGCGCGATTTTCTTCATTTCGTATTCTCCTAACTCTGTAGATGTTTCTTGAAAAATTCCAAAGTTCGACCCCAGGCCTCCTTCGCCACCTCAGGGTGGTAGCGATCGGGGGTTACGTCATTATTGAAGGCATGTTGCGCGCCGGGGTATATTTTATACTCGAAAGCCTTGTTGTATTTCTTCATGGCCGCTTCAGCTTGTGGCACTGCTCCAGTAATCCCCTTATCCAGCTCAGCGTAATGCGCCAAGACCGGGGCCTCGATCTTCTCGATGAGATCCAGAGGGTTCGGACTCCTGCCGTAGTAAATGACTACCGCTCTCAGACCACGGGCATAAGTTGAGACACTGAAGGTCATCTCTCCACCCCAGCAAAACCCCACGATCCCAAGCCGGTCACCCCGAACCACAGCAAGGGTCCGGAGATAGGCTAAGGCCGCGTCACCATCTTCCATGACCGCTTTGAGGGGGGCCAGCTCACGCATTTTTGCCAGGCCCTCCCCTTTCGGGTTTACTTTTTCCGTACCGCCTCCACGGGAAAGAAAATCAGGGGCCAGGGCAACATATCCCTCTTTGGCGAACCGGCGCGCCACATCACGAATGTGATCGTTGATCCCTCTGTTCTCGTGGATGACGATGATCCCCGGGTATTTGCCCGGGGCTTTCGGTCCAGTCTGGTAGCCAAAAATCGGGCCGGCCGGTCCGGAAAACTGCACCGCAGCCGAAGAGAGCGAGGGGTCGTTAGGATCCACCTGGGCAGCATAAGCTGACGGCGAGAGCAGTGAATCTATAAGGCTTGTGGCGGCAGCCAAGCTCCCCGTTAACAATACCGCTTTTTGGATAAATTCTCGACGAGTGATTTTACCATCGCGATATTCGTCGACCAGTTTCTTGATTTCTTCAGCCATGTTCCCCTCCTTGGTTCTTTTTGAAACGATAAGAGCAAGTGACTTGTCATGCCTCTGTATTTTTGTCCTTCGTTGTTCCCCTTAGAGTCCCAAAAGCTCCTCGATCCTCTGCTGATTAAAACCAACCACCGCCTCGCCGTCGATGAGCGTCACCGGAGTGCTCTGATATCCCAGCGCAAGCAGCTCTTTCAACGCCGCCTCGTCCTCGCGCACGTTCTTGTCGATGAAGGCAACCCCTTTTTGAGAAAGAAACTCTTTCTCTTTGTGACAGGGGCCTCAGCCAGGCTGGGTAAAGACAACCACTGATACAGCCATACTTTAACCTCCCGAAAAAAATACCGCAGCTTTCTATATCATCTCCCCCTGGAATTAGCAAAACCCGCGAATACTCGATTTCCTTTTAAAAAAAACCGCCATCTGGTAGGGTAGGCCCGGTCATGAGGCCTAAATTCACCAATACCGCCTCCCTTCTAAGGGCCGCTGCTGCAACTCTCGTCCTCGCCTTCTTTATCGCACTCACGGCGTGGACAACCGAGCTTCCTTCTCCGGTTCGCCATGCCTCAGAGGAGATCCTTAGACACGTCCGCTATCTCGCCTCTGACGGGCTCATGGGGCGCGGTGTGGATAATCCCGGCATCGACCTGGCGAGGGACTACATCGCAGCAGAGTTCAAAAGATACGGGCTGGTTCCAGGCGGGGAAAACGGCACCTTTCTCCAGACGCTGGAGGTAGTCACGGGCGCAAAAATCAATGAGCCGAGCGCTCTGAGCTTCGGGAACGGTCCGCCACTGGTTCTGAACGAGGAATGGATACCGTTCGGCCTTTCCCGTTCCGCTAAAATCGAGGGTGAGGTTGTCTTCGCCGGATACGGGATCACGGCCAGGGATTACGGCTACGATGACTACGCCAACCTGGACGTGAAAGATAAAATCGTCCTGGTTTTACGCTACGAGCCGCCGCCGAAGAATGAGAAAAGCCCTTTTCAGAAAGCCCCCCGCTACTCGAACTATGCGACTCTGCTCTCCAAGGCCGCCAATGCCCGCAATCACGGCGCGATTGGTATGATCCTTGTGGATCTCTATCCGTTGCGTGAAGGGGAAAAAGAGCTGATCCCGATAAGGCGCACTCTTGGACGGAGCGACACCGGCATCGTCGCCGCCCAGGTCAAACGGCAAATCGCGGAAGAACGTCTTCATGAGATCGGGATTTCTCTGCGCGAGCTGAAAGAGAAAATCGACAGGGAAGAAAGACCCGCTTCTTCCCCCCTGCCCGGTCTCAGAGTTTCCGCACACGTCGCTCTGGAAAAGATAACCAGGAAGACCGACAACATCATCGGCGTCCTCCCCGGCTCCGATCCGGAACTAAAAGGGGAGAATATCGTCATTGGCGCTCATTACGATCATATCGGCCTGGGATACTACGGAACGCGCGATACGACCGTGGAGGGACAGATCCACAACGGCGCCGATGACAACGCATCGGGAACCGCCGTGCTGATGCATCTGGCGGAGAGCTTGAGCCGCCGGTCACAGAAGCTCGCCAGGAGCGTCGTTTTTGTCGCCTTTACTGCGGAAGAGTTGGGAACCTATGGATCCAACTATTATGTGAGTCATCCACCTTTCCCGATCGATTCCACCAAAGCGATGCTGAATTTGGACATGGTAGGGCGAATGAGAGATAACCGCGTAACGGCGGCGGGCGTTGATACGGCCAAAGAGTTCCGTGCCATAGTCACGGCGGCCGGCCAAGAGGTTGGGATTGAGATTGTCCCCTCACCGAGAAGTATCGGCGGCAGTGATCATGTTCCCTTCTACAACAAGAATATCCCCGTCCTGCATTTTTACACCGGCGCTCATGAAGACTATCACCGGCCCACGGATGACTGGGAAAAACTCAACATCGAAGGGATGATGAAGGTAAGCAACGTGGTTTTAGCGCTCCTGGACAAAATTGCCGCGTCGAAGGAGTCGCCGACATTTGTCCACCTGTCTCCCAGCCCGCCCCGCTCCTGAACTAACCCCGCTTCTCCCCGCCGGGCTTCAGATCCTTGATAATCACCCTCAGAGCACCTTTCCTCCCTGGGGATCGATCGTCATAAATGAAAAGATGGGACAGGATATGGCAGAGAGCCTAGAGCTATGGTATGGATGGAAAGCTGACTCAGTTACCCCAAGGAGGATTAAGATCTATGATCAAGCTTTACACCTTTCCCCCATCGACCAACTCGCGCAAGGTAAGAATCGCCCTGATCGAGAAAGGATTGGAGTTTGAAAGAATCAACATCGACCTCTCGAAGAAGGAACAGAAAAATCCGCAGTATTTGAAGATTCATCCTTTTGGGCAAGTGCCGGCCCTTGATGACGAGGGGTTCATTATCTACGATTCCACGATAATCAACGAATACCTTGAGGACGAATATCCTTATCCCCCTCTTCTTCCCAAAGACTCCGAAGGCCGAGCGCGGGCGAGGTTGATGGAAGACTTCCGCGACACCCATTTCAATCCCCACTTCGTCGAGATCATCCACGAGGTCCGCAAGCCGGAGGGCCAGAAGGACTTAAAGCTCATCGAGCACGCCAAGGCGGAGATCACCAAGTGTTTTGAGCGGATCGAGAAGGAACTGGAAGGAAAAGAATATCTCGCCGGGACCTTCGGTCTTGCGGACATCGCCTACATGTCCAATATCGATCTGCTGGAGCGCTTTCAGATTCCCGTAGAGTCAAAATACCAGAACATGCTGGCCTGGATAGAGCGACTCAAGACAAGGCCGAGCTACGCCGCGTCGGCAAGCTAGGGCAAGAATGAACTACCCCGCAGCAAGCTGACGGGGTATCAGACGAATCGAGAATCACTTACTCGGTTGTCACCCCCGCATGTCTCTAGCGGGGGTCTAGTCCTAACATCGCCTGGATTCCCGCTAAAAGCGTGCGGGAATGACGGACTTTGGTAAGTGGTAAGGAAATAAATTTTGCGCAGCAAGCTGCGGGGAATCCAACCCGTTGAGATTGAAGATGGAAGATAGCGGATGGTAGATCGATCATCGATCATCGATCCTCAATCCTCAAAAGCGCCTATCATATTCGCGTGGCTCGTCCATCTCTATACCGCCTCAGGGGCCGTTCTCGCCTTTTTTGCCCTGCTTTTCATTGAACAGGGAAAATTTCCGGAGGCCTTCTGGCTCATGGCGCTGGCAGTGCTGATCGATGCCTCCGATGGGACCCTGGCGCGCCTGGTCCGCGTGAAGGAGAGTATTCCGTGGTTTGACGGTGACCGCCTCGAGGACATTGTCGACTATCTAAACTACGTGCTTGTCCCTTCCCTGTTCTTGATTCGGGCCGATCTCCTGCCACAAGCAGACGCCCTATGGCTCGCGGCAGTGCCCTTAGTAGCGAGCGCCTATGGCTTCTGCCAGAAGGAGGCCAAGACTGAAGACCATTTTTTTCTCGGCTTTCCCTCTTATTGGAACATCGTCGCCTTTTATCTCTACGTCCTGCAGATGCCCCGCTGGATAAATGCCTTTCTCATCCTGATCCTCTCTGCCTTGGTGTTTGTCCCGATCAAGTACCTTTACCCGAGCCGGAGCCCTGTGCTGCGCGGCCTGACGGTTATCCTGGGAGCCGTCTGGGGAATTCTCATTTTCATCATGATCCACTCCCTGCCGGAACCTCCCCTGCTTATAGTTCGGACCTCGTTGTTATTCCCCGCCTATTATTTCGTTCTCTCTTTCTGGATCGCGGCCCGAAAAAAGATATCTTAGTCAGGCATCATAAGAACAAAGATGAGGCATAAAAACTTATCAAAACTGTTTTTGTTCCTGGCAGTGGTAGCCGCTTTGTCGGGCCGCTTGCTTATTGCATTCTTCAACACGGCCCCGAGCGAGGCGGCTCAGCCCGCCGCCCCGAAATACGTCTTTATTTTTCTGGCTGACGGCGCCGGCGTCACCCACATGGAAATTACCCGGCTGTTTAATCAGCACGTGCACAAGGAAGGGTTGGTTATCCCCGACAAGATCATGGAAGAAGGCTTCGTCGGGCTGCTCACAACCCACGCGGCAAATTCGCTCGTGACCGATTCATCAGCGGGTGCCACAGCCCTTGCTTGCGGCTGTAAGGCCAAAAACGGGGCGGTCGGTATGTGCGAAGACGGCAGGATGCCTAAAACCGTCATGGAAATAGCCAAGGAACAAAACATGCGTGTCGGTCTGGTCACCAACACCACGGTCTATGATGCGACCCCGGCCGCTTTCGCGGGTCATGTTACCAATCGCAACTTATACAGCGCCATCCTGGAACAGTATCTCAGCCTGGAGCCCAATCTCTTGCTCGGCGGCGGCAGAGACCAGTTTCTCCCCAGAAGCCACCCGGGCAGTCGCAGGCGGGACGACAGCGACGTGATCGCCACGTTCAAAAACAAGGGCTATGCCTATGTCTCAGACCGGCAAGGATTGTCAGAGAGCAAAGGCGGTAAAGTGCTCGGGCTCTTCTCCCTTAAGGATATGAGCTTTGAGCTTGACCGGGACAAGGATAAGCAACCTTCTCTCTCCGAGATGACTCGGGCCGCAATCCGGCTGCTTCAGGAAGGGAACGACAGAGGCTTTATCGTCCTTATCGAGAACGAAAACATCGACAGCGCCGCGCACATGCTGGACGCCGCCTCCGTGATCCAGGCCTACCGTGAGTTTGACCGCTCCGTTGGGCTCGCCTACGAATTTTATAAGAAACATCCGGCGGATACCCTGATCCTGGTTACCTCAGACCACGAGACCGGCGGAATGGGTTTTACCGGCTATCCCCCCTTTGAGAGCCTAAAAAAAATCGCCTCGATCCGAATCTCGCTTTCCAAAGCGGTTGAGCTACTGGGCCCGAAGCCTTCCGCCGAGGCAGTGGATCAACTCGTAGCGGAACATTTCAAGGGTTTTGTCCTGGCTCCCGAATTCAAAGAAGCGATCATCAAAAGAAAACCTCATGGCCCTACTTTTCGGTCTAACCCCACGGCCGCGGGGCTCAGCGCGATGATCTCCGCTCACACTCAGCTTCACTGGATCTCTTCCGCCCACACAAACCAACCGGTCTTCGTGGCGGCTTTAGGAGCCGGGGCGGAGAGGTTCCGCGGCTACCAGGATAACACCGACTTCGCCAAGCAATTGATCGCGCTTCTCGAACGGAAGAAATAGCTCTACGTCCCGAGGGCGGCAATTCCTGCCTCGGCAATTTCCCGGTCCTCTTCGCTCTTGGCGCCGCTGACACCGACAGCGCCTACGAAATGGCCGGTCACCGAGATGGGAACCCCGCCGGGAAAAGTGACAATCGAGCCGGGGCCGGCAGCCAGAGTAATTGCGAGCGCCTGGTGGTCATCCATATCTCTGCCGCTCGGGCTTTTTTTCCCGCTTGGGTTGCGGGTCAGAGCGGCGCTACGCGCCTTCGCCAGGGCCACAGGGACCGTATGGAGCCTCGCCCCATCATTACGCATAAATGCCAAAAGATGTCCGCCGTCATCGACCACGGCGATGCTTACGATAACTTTCATGCTTTTGGCCTTTTGCAACGCCGCCTGAAGGATGGTCGCGGCTCCCTCTTCGGTCAATTTGAGAGACGGAATAGTTTTCATACTTGCCTCCTGAAAGTTTGATATAATCCTTCTACATATCTTGCTCCGCACTGGAGATATGGTATTTGTAATAACAAGTCAATCCGAGGAGGGCGTATGTCTAAGGAAGCCTCCGGCGACCGTCTAGACCGAGTGGGGATTCTGGTCGGCGGTGGGCCGGCACCGGGGATCAACGGCGTTATTAGCGCCGTAACGTTGGAGGCCCTCAATCGAGGTCATAAAGTCCTTGGCATATACGACGGCTTCCACTGGCTCATGGCCGGCAACACTGAGCGAGTTAAGGCCCTGGATCATGACGATGTCTCCAGGATTCACTTCCAGGGAGGGTCCATACTGAATACCTCACGCGCCAATCCGACAAAAAAGCCGGAAGATATGAGGCGGGTGTTGGCTGCTCTAGAAAATCTGAGGATTGGCTATCTCGTAACCATAGGCGGGGATGACACCATGTTTGCCGCCAGCCAACTGGCAAAGAGCGCGGGCGGCAGGATCCGGGTGTGTCACGTGCCGAAGACCATAGATAATGATCTTCCCCTGCCAGGAGAGATCCCGACCTTTGGCTTCGAGACCGCCCGCCAGCTCGGCTTCACCCTGGTCCAAAACCTGATGGAAGATTCCCGCACCACCAACCGCTGGTATTTCGTCGTGGTCATGGGGCGCTCCGCCGGCCATCTTGCCTTGGGGATTGGCAGGGCCGCGGGCACGACCCTCACGATCATACCGGAGGAGTTTGCAGGTCCCGTTCATATCAACACGCTCTGTGACATTCTGGAAGGAGCCATTTTAAAACGACAGGCCCTGTGGGGCCGCCAAGACGGCGTAGCCGTGATCGCAGAGGGTCTGCTCGAGCGCATTGCAGTCGATGAGCTGACATCTATAGAAGGCGTGCGGATCGTGCGCGACAACTACGGCCACCTGCGACTTGCGGAAATGGACCTGGCTTTTATCTTAAAGAGCATGGTCGAGCAGCGTCTCGCCGGCCGCAGCAGCCCGATAACCGTCGTGCACAAAAGCATCGGTTACGAGCTGCGCTGCGCGCCACCGGTAGCCTTTGATTGCGAGTACGTCCGTGCCCTGGGCTATGGCGCCATCGAGTTTCTTTTGAACCCGGCTTCTGAATTCTCCAGCGTCAATGGTGTCCTGGCCTGCCTCGACAACGGCAAGCTCCGTTATCTCAAATTCGAGGAGCTGCTCGACCCGCAAACCGGCAAAACGCGGGTGCGGCTGGTGGATGTCGGCAAATTCTCTTATCGGATCGCGCGGGAATACATGATCCGTTTGGAAAGAGAAGACTTTGAAAACAAAGAGCGAACGGAGGCCCTGGCCCGCGCGGCATCGGCTCGGGACAAAACGTGCAGCGCTGAAGAATTTCAAAGGAAATTTCAATACCTGGTGACGGAGCTCCGCGGAGGGATTTAACAGGAGGGCCCATGACCACCCGGATAGCTATTAACGGATTCGGCCGGATCGGGCGTTTGTGCCTGCGCTCGATGCTCGAGCGCCATAAGGATCTCTTCTCGGTGGTAGCGGTGAATGACATGGCCGACCTGGAGACTAACGCCCATCTTTTCCAATACGATTCCACCTATGGCGCCTTTTCCGGGAAGCTGGAGGTTGGGGAAGGAGTGCTCCAGGTTGACGGCTGGAATATCGCGGTGCTGAACCAAAAGGACCCTTCCAGGCTGCCGTGGAAAAATCTCGGCGTGGACATTGTCATCGAGTCTACCGGCGTATTCACCGATGCCGCCAAGGTGCGTCTCCATCTCGAGGCCGGGGCAAAAAAAGTGATCATCACCGCACCCGCTCAAAATGAGGACCTCACCGTGGTTCTGGGGGTCAATGATTCTGCCTACGACCCTAAAAGACACCATATAGTCTCCAACGCCTCTTGCACCACCAACTGCCTGGCCCCGGTCGTCAAAACGCTCCATGAAGCTTTTGGCATTGAAAGAGGGCTCATGACCACCACGCATGCCTACACGAACGATCAACGCATCCTTGACCTGATGCATAAGGACCTCAGGCGCGCCCGCGCCGCCGCAATCAATATTGTCCCGACCACTACCGGGGCGGCCAAAGCGATCGGCCTGGTCATTCCCGAACTGCGCGGCAAGCTCCACGGCCTCTCTCTCAGGGTCCCCACAGCGACGGTCTCGGTCATCGACTTGGTCGCGGATCTTAAAAAGTCCGCATCTGTCGGCGAGATTAACGCGGCGATCAAGAAGGCGGCAGAAGGGCGCCTCAAAGGGATTCTGGCTTATTGCGATAAGCCTCTGGTCTCCAGCGATTTTCGCGGCCATCCGGCCTCGGCGATAGTTGATGCGATGTCCACAGTAGTGCTAGAAGGGAAGATGGCAAAGGTGCTTGCCTGGTACGATAACGAATGGGGCTACAGCTGCAGAGTCGGCGACCTTGCGGCGTTGATAGCAAGAAAAATCTAGAAGGAGGCAACCTATGTTAGCCAGAGATATTATGACCAGGGACGTCATCACGGTCAGTTCCGCCACCACGGTCAAAAACCTGGCGAAGATTCTGATCCAGAACCAAATCAGCGGCGCGCCGGTGGTGGATAAAAAAGGCAAGATCCTGGGCGTCGTCTCCGAGGCCGATATTGTTGCCAAGAAGGGAAAACAGGTCAAGGAGATCATGAGCAAAACTATTGTCGGGGTCACCGATGACACCCCCGTAGAAGAGATCGCCGCTATCATGACGACGCACAAAATCAAACGAGTCCCGGTGATGCGCGGGAAAAAGCTGGCGGGGATCGTCAGCCGGTCCGACATCGTCGGCGCGGTCGCCTCGGGGAAACATATCGCCCTGCATACCCCGATCTATGATTTATAACCGCAAAAATTAACCCCAGCAGCGACGTTGGAAAAACACTTTTTCCAAAAAGCCCGGCTGGGGGCGATTTTCCCGAAGTCAAGTAGACGGAGGGCGGCAAAAGTGGCTGATGTACGGATGGAGGCGGCTGTGGAAGCGGCTCAGCCAGGTGGCAGCGGAAGATGAGCATGCGATCGGCTCGGCGCTGAAAGATCGGGGCGTCCTTACCGGGATCCCCCAGGAGAAGATCTATGAAATTTCGGTATCAGAGGTGGATGATTAAAACATCTTTGATCTACCTTCTGATGGGGGTGTCCCTGGGCGTGCTTATTTTTCTAAGCCAGCGTTTCCCTGGCTTGGCGTGGGCATCGAGTTGGAAAACCGTCCACGTGCATCTGCTCCTCGTAGGGGCGGTGATTCAGATGATCATGGGAGTTGGCCTATGGATGTTTCCCAGGAGGAAGGAGCCTCCTCCCGTGACCACGGAGCCAGAGGGGATGACGCTTTATGTGGCCTTCAATACAGGCACGATCCTTCGAAGCCTCTTCGAGCCTTTCTGGCAAGCCGGCGCCTCTGCCTACTTTCTTACCCTTAGCGGGATGCTTTTGCAGATTCTTAGCCTCGTTTACTTCTTGTATCTTATCTTTCAAAGAATTCACGCGCCTGCGGTGTAAAACTTTTAAAGGAGATTTCGGCGTCAGGCAAGCATAAAGTCTGCTTGACAAATCTAGAGCCGGCGTTATTTAATCGCTTTCGTCAGCAACCGTATCAAGAACTAAAAACAGATTGAGGAGACCCTGATGAAGGAAATTCGAGGAAGTACCAGGAGTTTAGCGTTCATGGTGATGACTTTGTTGTTAGTCGTCTCTATCTATTCCACCGCCTCCGCCCAACTCACCAAGCTCAATATCGGCTATGTCGGCATCAACTCCGACAATGTGATTGCTTGGGTCGCCAAAGAGACCGGAATCTTTGCGAAAAACGGTCTGGACGTGCAGCTTATCTACTTTGCCGGAGGGACCGTATCCGTCATGTCCCTGGCCTCTGGAGAGACGCCCATCAGCCAGACCGCCGGTCCCGGGGTTGTGAATGCCGTCCTCAATGGACTTGACGCGGTGATGATCGCCGGCGGCGTAGTCACATTGGACTATTGGCTCCTGAGCCGGCCTGAGATCAAAACCCCTGAGCAGCTCAAGGGAGGAGCCGTAGCGATCAGCCGCTTCGGCTCTGCCTCTGATTTTATCGTCCGTTATGCCCTCCAGAGGATCGGTCTCACCCCGATCAAAGATGTTGCTATACTCCAGATCGGCGCCCTGCCGGACCGTCTGGCCGCCATGGAGTCCAAGCGGGTGCAAGCTACGGTGCTTGCTCCTCCTGCCATGTATGTGGCCCAGAAGAGAGGCTTTAACATCATGGCGGATGTGGCAGCGCTGGGTTTGGCCTACCAGGCAACCGGCGTAGCGACCACCCGCAGGTTTATTCGCGAGCATCCTGATGTCGTCCGGAAATATGTCAAATCACAGGTGGAAGCCGTCCATCGCTTTAAAACCGACCGGGAGACCGGGACCAGAATCCTCGCGAAATACCTGGGTCTTAAGGATAAGGAGATTCTTGATAGGACCTATGAAGGGGCGAGCGCGGAGAACAAGCTGCCGGCAAAGCAGTACCCTACTGTTGAAGGAATCAAAACCATTTTAGAGCCGCTGATCAAGCAAGATCCCAAGGCGAAGGCGGCCAAGGCCGAAGACTTCGTCGATATGCGTTTTATCAAGGAATTGGATGAGAGCGGGTATATCGACAGTCTCTACAAGGGGAAAAAATAACAGGTCGATTTTTTCGCGCGGGAGACTCCTGTGACACTCTATGACGAGCTTCTGGTTGGGGCTATCGACCTCCACTGCCATATCGATCTTGAATTTTCCGGGAATGAGCTGAAGCGCGAGCCCGAAGCTCTTTGGCTGCCGAAGGCCGAGGCCATGGGAGTGAGGGGCGTGGTGCTGAAATCTCACTGGTGGCCTACGGTCAATGTCGTCCCTTACATTCTCGCCTCGGTAAAAACCGGCGTCTCTCTGTGGTCCAGCGTGGTGCTGAATCTATCTGCCGGCGGACCAAGCCCGTGCGTCATCGAGGCCTGCGCGGAGCTGGGCGGCAAGGTGGTCTTT
>Ga0209212_1007927_pt1 | contig 11544 bp, 10 predicted proteins | sample RifGroC2_FD_183996 | JGI IMG/M metagenome (GOLD analysis project Ga0209212, IMG submission 183996) | Groundwater microbial communities from Rifle, Colorado, USA - Groundwater C2 (SPAdes) (version 2) | ecosystem: Environmental > Aquatic > Deep subsurface > Groundwater | place: Rifle, Colorado...
GGAGGTCACTGCCGAATGGGAAATTTTCAGAGGTTTCATGCATGGAGTTTATATCCAAACCGTTACTAATGTCAAGTTATTTATTACCGCTACTATAGGTAACAGACAGCGGTCTCGGTTGTCAGGTTAGAAATGACTAAACTACCCGGTCTCAACACAGAGGAAGATGGCCGTGGGATGGGGGCCTCTAAACGAATGCACGAATACTACAAAGGCTGTCACATCTACTCTGGCGCCGACCTGAACGCAAACACCGACTGCTGGGTTCCTAAAGCCGACATATCGTGGCACGAGGGAGGTAACCGGCACTCCCGCTTACTCGCCGGCCCTGATGATCGCTTTCACACTAAAGCAGAGGCCGAAAGCTACGCGATCCAGATGGCAAGGAAGTGGGTTGATGACCGAACTCAGGGTAAGCAACCATGACCATCGGATTCTTTGACCGTTATCAGGTCTCAAACCCCTGCCTTTCGGGATCGTCGCCAGGTGGTCGCTGGCGGCGGCCCTGGTGACCCTTTCATTAGACTCAGGTGAATGGCATGCTAAGCGCAAGCAGGTTGGGGGGGCTGCGCAGGCTAGTTTCCCCGATCGAGAGCGTAAAATGATGAAAATTGAACGTTACCAGCTCTATCTTATCCTGGCAGGGATCGTCATTGGATTAGTTTTGTCAATTGTGGCCCTGGATGCCTTTTGGACCGAGTTGCTGCTAGTCAATGAGCCGTTGCACGCCGCTTTGGAAGCTGCGGGTGGGCTCGCTGCCATAGTCATAGCGCTTCTTCTGATCCTAAAGAAACGGGAGGAGTATGGTGGAAAATTTTTCCTGCTCGGAATGGGATTTCTCGGCATGGGCCTGCTGGATGTCTTCCATTCGGCATCCTTGCCGGGGCATGGATTCGTCCTACTACGCAGCGTGGCCAGTTTTGTCGGTGCGTTTTGGTTCGCATTGACCTGGCTACCATGGTGTGCGTCTGAGAGAGATGCGCCCTGGAAGAGGTGGACTCCATGGGCTGTTGTAATCGGGGCAATATTATTTGGAGTTTGGACTTTGGCGGCTCGAGAGACATTACCGATAATGGTGAAAACCCAGACATTCACCACCACCGCCGTCACATTCCACCTCTTATCCGGTGTGTTCTTCATGGCTGCCGCGATACGATTGCTGATCGATTTTGGCCGTATCGGCAGGCCGGAGATTTACCTGTTTGCCTGTATGGCTACATTGTTCGGACTGGCGAATCTGATATTCCCGGTCTCGGCGCTCTGGGACAACGCATGGTGGTTTTGGCACTTGCTGCGGGTGATTTCTTATGTGCTGGCGCTGGGGTTTGTGATTCACGAGCACCAGCGGACGATTTCTGATCTTCGAGTCGCCCTGGCCGAGCGCGGAAGAGCTCAAAGCTGGTTTGAGAGCTTGATCGATACCACGCAGGATGCGGTCGTCTCTATTGACCGGGAGAGTCGTATCGGTCTATTTAACCCGGCGGCGGAGCGAATCTTCGGATACAGCAAAACCGAAGTGCGAGGGCAGAAGGTTGCCATTTTGATGGCTGAGCCTCATGCGAGTGAGCACGATGGTTATATCGCCCGTTACGAGCGGACGGGAGAGCGTCGTGCCATCGGGCGCATTCGCACAGTGGCGGCGCGGCGTAAGAGCGGTGAAACGTTTCCCGCCGAGCTGTCGTTGACGGAAGTTGCAGGCGATGGAAGGGAAGACATCCGCTATGTCGCTTTCATCCGGGATATCTCAGAGAAGGCCAGACTTCAGGAGCAGGCAATCGAAAGTGAGCGTTTAGCTGCCATCGGTGCTACTGCAGCCAGGCTTGCCCATGAGATAGGCAATCCGCTCAATGGCATGTACATGACCACCCAGCTCCTAGAAAGGCGTCTGGCCAGGTATGGAGATGCCCTGGAGGAGTCGGTTAGCACTCCCTTACGGGATCTCGCAAAGGAGATTAGCCGTCTCAATCAACTCCTTGTTGAGTTTCGCTCCCTCTCGCGGCGCGAAAAGTATAGCTTTCAGCCGACTGCACTGGCCGCTGTGGTAGCAGAGATCTTGGAGATAGAAGCCTCTTCCTATACGGCGCTCGGAATCCATGTGGAGCAAGCCTTCCCTAAGAATTTGCCCTTAATTATGGCAGACAGTGAGAAGCTCAAGCAGGCTGTGCTGAATTTGTGCAAGAACGCCGTAGAGGCGATGCCTGACGGTGGGATTCTCAGGCTGCGGGGGCAAAATTTCGGCGAACGGGTAGTCCTAGAGGTGATGGATACCGGGCTCGGCATTCCGGATGGAGTCGATATCTTTGAGCCCTTTGCCACGACCAAGGCCTGGGGCAGCGGGCTCGGCCTGGTGATCGTCCGGCAAATCGTGGCGGCCCACAGAGGGACAATTACTTATACCAGCGAGCGCGGTAAAGGGACCGCGTTTCGCCTGACCCTACCGGTACGGCCGTCGCCCACCTCAACTCTTTGAGGACTAAAGCCTGCGTTTAAAAAGCGCTATCGCCGTTGTCATCATGACTGCTGTGAAAATCAAAAGAAAGGTGACATCTCCTAAAATACGCGTGAGATTCGCGCCTTTAAACAGTATTGCTTTTAGCGCGTCCACGGCATATGCCTGCCCAATCTTACAGCACAACACATGCCAGGGTTTTTTTCTATTGAATCAAACGGTTTATTGAGGAGTTTCGCATTATTGCCCGAATTTCCCTTAGTGGATTTGCAAAAGACTCCTGGTCCTCTTCGCAACTTTGCAAATGGCTAACGTTCTTCCCTGAGGCTGTCGAAGGGGAATTTTTTGGCACAGAAGATGCGTATTCAAAGCTAGGAGTTGGGAGGACACGACAATGTACAAGAGGATTTTGGTAGCGCTGGATGGGTCAGAGCTTTCGGAAAGTGTTTTGCCCTATGCCCGATTCTTTGCCAGCACACTTAAAATTCCTGTCGAGTTGTTGCATGTGATTGACCCTGTGACGCTTATCTCTACAACAGTTGAGCAGCGTCGCTACCATGACGCCATAATGGGTGCGCGGGAAAGAAACAACGACTACCTGAAAAAGGTCGCCGTTTCGTTCTCCGATGCATTGACAGTTGATTGTACCGTTGAGGTGGGAAAACCCGAGGAGGTTATTGTCGACAGAGCAGCGGACGATACTGGGACCTTAATTGCCATCGCCACTCATGGCCGTTCTGGTATCAAGCGGTGGCTTTTAGGCAGTGTTGCCAACAAGATCCTGCAGGCGGCCGCCAACCACCTGCTCATTGTTCGGTCAAGCGGGGAGATCCAGAAGACTGAAACGGTGTCACTGAAGAGGGTGGTGGTGCCTTTGGACGGCTCCAGACTGGCGGAGATGGTGATACCACACGCAGTGGAGTTGGCTAGGAAGATGGATCTTGAGATAGTTCTGGCGCGCGTCTTCGCTCTTCCAATCCCGGTTTATGCTTCCGGGGAATACACTCCTAACCTGGACGAAATATGGGAGCAGATTAAAAAGGAATCCCAGGACTATCTTGAGGAGAAGGTAAGGCAATTGCAAGGGCAAGGGCTGGTGAAGGTCTCCACAGTATCGGTGGAGGGCATTGCGGCGGATAAAATCATTGACGTGGCTCGGGAAAGAGCCGAGAACTTTGTTGCGATGTGCACCCATGGCAGGAGCGGCATAGGCCGGTGGGTCCTGGGGAGCGTCACTGACCGCGTAGTTTGTTACTCAGGAGGCCCAGTGCTGGTCATTCGGGCCCCAATCGCGAAAATGAAAAAAGAGTGACGAGAAGGAAAGGAACTTACACGGCGCACTCTCTGCAATCGGGGCGCGCATCTTCGTCGACTAACGAAAGCGTTTGTCCCGGACGGGAGCCGTAGCGGTAAACTGTAACCCCCTTGAGACCAAACCGGCGCGCAAGTAGGAATACCTCCCGGACCGCAGCGACCGGCGCATCATGCGGTAAATTCACGGTTTTCGAAACCGCCGCGTCTATGTGCGACTGAAAAGCTGCTTGCATGCGCACGTGGAACTCCGGGGTGATTTCCAGTGCGGTCGGGAAGCGATGTTGCACATCCTCGGGCAATCCTGCGATTTGCCGGAGCGATCCGCGCCCCACGATCTCCTGGAGCGCACCTCTGCCAACCTCGCCCAGCGACACCAGGGCTGCAACAACCAGAGGATTAACCTCCTTAAGGATGCAGCCATCCAAAAGCCGGCGGACCATGGCGAGGGCAAAAAAGGGTTCGATCCCCTCGGAGGTACCGGCCAGAAGGCTGATCGTCCCGGTAGGCGCGACACAGGTTACCGAGGCATTACGCAACGTCGCAAAACTCAGTTCCGGCCAGATACTGTCATAGAAGGCGGGGAATGATCCCCTTTTCTCCCCAAGCTCAGCGGAAGCGGCACGTGCTTTGTTTGTCAGGTACTTTGCAATCTGCCCGCCCAATGCTAGACCCTCGTCGGAATCGTAAGCGACCCCGAGCCGCGCCAAGAACTCGGCGAACCCCATGACGCCAAGGCCAATCTTACGCGTACGACGGGTACAGGCCTCGATCTCGGAAAACGGGTAGCAGTTGGCTTCAATGACATTGTCAAGAAATACTACAGAATCTCTGATCGCACCGCCAAGCCCCTCCCAGTCCACACCCCCTTCACCGACAAAAGCCGTTAGATTGATCGAGCCCAGGGTGCAGGACTCGTAGGGCAGAAGCGGCTGTTCGCCGCAGGGGTTGGTGGCTTCAAGAACACCCAGGCCAGGCGTTGGGTTGTGACGGTTGATCTCATCGAGGAAGAGCAGCCCCGGATCACCCGTGGCCCAGGCCGCCTCGACAATCGCATCGAAGAGGCTCTGTGGGTCGGCGCTGCGCACCGCGCGACCGGTGCGCGGATTGCGCAATGCAAAGGGCCTTCGCGCATCGAGCGCGGCAAAGAAGGATCGAGTGAGCCCCACGGAGAGGTTGAAATTCTCCAGATGGCCCGGCGTCCTCTTGGCATCAATGAATTTCTCGATATCCGGGTGATCGATCCGCAGCACCGCCATATTCGCCCCGCGCCGCCGCCCCCCCTGGCGAATAACGGCAGTGGCATGGTCGAACAGCTCCATGAATGATATCGGACCGGAGGTAACGCCGCCGGTCGAATGCACCCGGTCCTTACCGGGGCGCAATGCGCTAAAGGAAAAACCCGTGCCACCTCCTGTCTGGTGAATGCGCGCTGTCCGGCTCAACGCCGCGAAAATCGAATCCAGATCATCCTCAATAGGCAAGACAAAGCAGGCAGCGAGCTGTCCGCCCGGAAGGCCTGCATTCATCAGCGTGGGAGAGTTGGGCAGAAATTCGAGCCGTTCAAGACGTTCGAGGAAGCGTCCCTCCCAAAACAGAGCATCCTCGCCAAACATTCGAGCTGGCGCGGCGATAGCCGATGCCACTCGTCGCAGCATCCCGTGCGGATCCTCGACTAATCCGCCGCTCTCGTCACGCCTGAGGTAGCGCTCCCGCAGCACAATCTGGGCGCTTTCCGAGAACTGTGGGATGATTGATCGGGAATTCATGGAAAAAACTATTAATTCCGGCCGCCAATTCATTCAGCCGAGTTCATTGAGAATCTTTCCGATTCTTCTTGCAATTCTGGTGCCCACGAAAATAGCTAATGGATTCTCCTTTGTGGCAAACCAGACGGCGACTGCTTCTCACCTCTGAGAAAGAGAACTTATTTGAGGAGCGCAATCCAGCCGATTACCGGCGTTCTATTTGTTATCCGGCTTTGGCGCACCCTTTGCATAATCGCAAGAAATAGGTTGAACCTTTCGCGTTCTTGAGAGGGGTGCCTGCGAGTCTAAATAGGGAGGCGAACCATGCCGTTCCAAAGCCGAGAGCAAGCAGCTCACATTTTAGCCAATAGACTGGGAAAATACCGTGGGCAAAACCCGCTGGTGTTGGCGATCCCCCGGGGGGCAGTGCCTATGGCCAAGATTATCGCCGATTCCCTGGGCGGAGAGATGGATGTGGTGCTGGTCCACAAGCTGGGCGCTCCGGGAGAGCCCGAACTGGCTATCGGTGCCGTCGATGAAACCGGCCATGTCTATCTGGCCGACTATGCCCGCGACCTAGAGATCAGCGATGATTATATTAACGCGGAAAAGCAGGCGCAGCTTGAGACCTTGCGCAAACGGCGCGCAATGTACACCCCGCTGCGGCCGCCGATCGATCCTTGCAGGCGTATTGTCATCGTCGTGGACAATGGTATTGCCACCGGCGCCACCATGATCGCAGCGCTGCGGTTAGTGCGTGACAAGAAGCCGACGAGGCTCATTGCCGCCGCGGCAGTCGCGTCTCGCGAGACGCTGAGAAAGATCACCAGTGAGGCGGACGAGACGATCTGTCTGGAAGTTCCAACCCACTTCTATGCAGTAGGACAGTTTTTCCAGGATTTCTCTCAGGTTACCGACGAACAGGTGGTGGCCATTCTGCTCGAAGGCGGCTCCAGAAAGCGAGCCGTCGGAGAATGAAATGTGCGCGCATTTTGTCCCAGACTTCACGCCTGTTTCTTAGGGAGATATTTCTCAAACCACTCGGATGCCAAGCGCGCCACTTCCTGCAAGGCGCCAGGTTCCTCAAATAAATGGGTTGCGCCGGGTATGATAATCAATTCTTTTTCTGCCCTCAGTCGCTCATAGGCCCGCTGATTGAGCTCGACCACCACGTCATCCAGGCCGCCGACGATCAGTAGAGTAGGCGCCCGAACCTGCTCCAGAGCCGACCATGCAAGATCCGGTCTGCCCCCGCGCGATACCACGGCGCCAATTGCCGAACCCAGGGTGGCAGCGGCTTGAAGCGCTGCGGCTGCTCCGGTGCTGGCTCCGAAATAGCCGATAGCAAGGCCTTTGGCCTCCGGCAGCTCTGTCAGCCTTCGCGTGGCTCCTTCCAATCGCTTGGTCAGCAGAGCAATGTCAAAACGGGTTTCATAGGTAGCGTCCTCCTTTTCGGTCAACAGATCCATCAACAACGTGCCCAGATGCGCTCTCCGCAATATCTGCGCGACAAAATTATTCCTGGGACTGTGCCGGCCGCTACCGCTGCCGTGGGCAAACAGGACCACTCCATGTGCTTGTTCAGGGATAGCCAGCTCGCCTTCGAGGACAACAGAATCTACCGGGATATGCACCAGACTTTCGTGAGCCAATATTATTTTCCAATGCCCCTTTTCTCTTTTCTTCTCTCAGGGCTGAAAAGATGATGCGCCTCTCTCTTCTCATGCATGCGATCCATTTTTCAGCCCTTTGCCATTTCCCTCAATAAGTCCGTCCTGGTGGCAAGTCCAATCACTTTTCCTTCCTCAACGACAAGCAGACAATCGGCCTTTTTCTCCACCACGATGCGCGCCGCTTCTCTTAGCGTGGCTTTTGGTGAAACCGTCGTGGGAAGCTCCATATTCAAGTCATGGACCGCTACGGAGCTTAGAATTTCACCCGGTGATTGGTTCCTGTATTTGATCAACGAGACCAGGGAGGCGCGAACGAGATCGAGCCGATGGATCACTCCGATCGCTTTCCCCTCCTCCAGGACCGGGAAGTGGCGCAGGTCGGTGAGAATCATAACATCGTCGGCCAGTCGCAGGGTATCCTTACCCAATAAAGTGACCATCTCGGTTGTCATGATCTCTCGAACTGTCTTTGGCGTCATGAGGGTCATCCACAGAAACCAATATTCAACGCGACCCTGGAGCGGAAGGCCGGACAACGAGAACGGGATCAGCAGAATGACGGACCACGCGTTCCGTCACACTTCCCAGCACCCATCGTCCGATTCCGGATCTTCCGTGGGTACACATGGTTACCAGGCTCCCACGGGAACTTTTAGTTGCTTCGCAAAAAAACGAGCGTAAAGCAGAACTCCTTCCGATAGTTGGGATCCATCCAGCGGCACCAGGATTTTCGTGCACATTATCTTGCCTCTCCCTGGTTATGGTCCCAAAACGGTCCACAATCGGGATTCAAGGGAGATCACTCTACCTTCACCTTGATCTCTTTCTTTTTGGCTTCTTCGGTTTTAGGCAGCCGAATTTCCAGCACGCCGGCTTTAAAAGATGCCTGCGCTTTCTCCGCCTGAACCTCCTTGGGCAGATCCAAGGCGCGGATGAAGGAGCCGTAGGAACGCTCGGAGCGGTAGAAGTTCTCTTCCTTGATCTCCTTTTCCTTCTTTTTCTCCCCTTTAACGGTCAGGCGGTGATCTATGATGTTCACCTCGATATCGTCTTTTTCCATTCCCGGAAGCTCTACCTTCGCCACAATCTCGTCCTTCTCCTCGTATAAATCCACTTTCACTTCCTACAAAGCATCTTCTATGCCAACCCGGAAACGAAACGGGCTTTGGAGATTGTTGTACTTTTTGCCGCCCATTATCCTTTCGCAAGCTGCTTCTTCGCGTAAGTGCGAAGAATAGACGTTCCGGTTGCAAAGCTGCAAAAATAATTTTCTTCTCCCACCAAAAAACGGGGTCTTTATGGGAGATATTTTCAACCCTTTAAGCCAATGCCCTTGACCTACGTACGGCACAAGCGCTAGCCTTCTATTAGACCGGCCAGAATTGGTTTGATCGCGCATGCCCAAGAAACGCACACACCAGAAAAAGCCTGAGGCTGCTCGAAAGGCAACGGCTCCGGATGACTCGAGGTTTCAGCTTTTTCTCAGAGTAACGCAGGCAATCAATGAAACCAGAGACTTTCCATCCGCAATCGCGGTTGCGCTGCGCAACATATGCGAATCCATAGGTTGGGATTATGCAGAGGCTTGGATTCCATCCGCGGACGCAACAGTCCTCGAACGCAGCCCAGTATTTTACGGGACTGGCGAGACTGTCGAGGGCTTTAGAAATTCAACGGCTGGGATAAGACGATCACCCGGTATGGGATTAATCGGGCGCGTATGGTCCTCAAAGCAGCCGGAATGGATACCGGATGTTTCAGTTAATCCGGGTCTTTTCTATCGTTCCCAGGCTGCTCGCGAAGCCGGTTTGAAAGCCGCCTTAGGGCTTCCCATCCTTGCAGCTGGTCAGGTTATAGTTATTCTCGTTTTTTTCATGTTCGAATCCCGCAAAGAGGACAAACGGCTGATTGAGATCGTTTCGGCGGTTGCGACCCAGCTGGGTTCGGTGCTTCAGGACAAGCGGACGGACGAAGCGTTGCAGGAGAGCGAGCGGCGATTCCATGCAATTTTCGACCAGACTTTTCAATTCGTCGGCCTTCTAAATCCTAAAGGCACGCTTTTGGAAGCCAACCAGACCGCGCTCAAGTTCCGGGGCCTCAAGCGCTCGGATGTCGTCGGTCGCCCGTTCTGGGAAACACCCTGGTGGGACATTTCCCGCGAGACCCAGGATCGTCTAAAAACCGCTATCGCAGAGGCGTCTCAGGGAAAGTTTATCCGATACGAAGTAGAGCATCGCGATTTCAGCAGGGAGATGGCGACATTTGATTTCTCACTCAAACCCATAGGCGATAGCACCGGTAAAATCGTCCTAATCATTGCCGAAGGTCGCAACATCACGGATCGCAAGCGGGCGGAGAAAGGGCTACGTGAGAGCGAAGAGCGCTACCGCCAGCTCGTGGAACTTTCTCCCTACGCAATTTTCCTCAATCACGAAGGCAAGTTCTTTTTTGTCAATAGCGCTGCCTTAGAACTTTTCCGCGCAGCTTCGCCCGAGCAGCTTATCGGGAAACCGATCATGGATGTCGTGCATCCGGATTATCGGGAGTTGGTGGACCAGCGGGTTCATCAAATGTTGGAGCATGGGATAACGACCCCTCTCGTTGAACAAAAGAACATCCGGCTTGATGGGACAGAATTTGATGTAGAGGTGACAGCGGCGCCTTTAGTCTACGAAGGCAAGAGGATGATACAGGTTGTTGCTCGGGACATCACCGAGCGCAAGCGAGCGGAGCGGGCGCTGAAAGAAAGCGAGGAACGGCTGCAGTCTATCTTGGATAATTCCACAGCGGTGATCTACGTCAAGGACACGCGAGGGCGATTCGTGCTGGTGAACTTTGCGTTCGAAAAGCTGTTTCACGCCGCCAGAGAGCAAATTTTAGGCAAGAGCGATCATGACATTTTTCCAAAAGAGATGGCGAAGGCATTCTGGGCAAACGACCTTCGGGTGTTGGAAACCGGAACTCCCATAGAGTTCGAGGAAATAGCCCCTCACAACGGCAGCATCCGCACCTACATTTCCAACAAGTTTCCGCTTTACGATTCCGCAGGCGTTGCGTATGCAGTCTGTGGCATCTCCACCGACATCACCGAACGCAAGCGGATAGAGGAATGGGAGATTAGCGAGCGCAGGAAGGCTGAAATATGGATGCGATCCTTGATCAACACCACCCAGGATGGTTTTATCTCTGTAGATCAGCAGGGGTGCATCGTTTTGTTTAACCCATCGGCAGAACGGATGTTCGGGTATAGCGAAGCCGAAATTCGAGGAAAAAAATTCAACTTCCTGATAACCGAGCCCTATGCAAGCGAGTATGAGAGCTATATCACCCGCCACTCGCAGACCGGCCAGCACCGCGCCGTCGGCACCATCCGAACTGTGGTGGCGCGGCGTAGGAACGGAGAAGTGTTTCCCGTCGAATTGGCGGTCACAGAGGTGGTAGGCGAGGGGAATGCCGAGGTTCGTTATGGCGCCTTCTTCCGCGATATCTCTGAAAAAGTGAGACTCCAAGAGCAGTTGATCGAGACCGAACGCTTAGCCGCTATTGGCACCACGGCTGCCAAGCTTGCGCACGAGATCGCCAATCCGCTCAATGGAATGTACATGACGGTCCAGCTTCTGGAGCGGCGCCTAGCCAAACAGGCGGATGCACCAGACGATACGGTTCAATCCCCCATGCAGACTCTCAAAGACGAGATCACCCACCTGAACCAACTTCTCCACGAGTTCCGTTCTCTCTCCCGGCGCGAAAGATACAACTTCCGACCAACCGCACTCGCCGCCGTGGCGGCAGAAGTTCTCTATATCGAAAGACCTCGCTATGCCATGCTGGGCGTCGAAGTGGAGGAAGCCTTCCCTCCGGATTTACACCTGGTCACGGCAGACAGTGAGAAACTCAAGCAGGCCCTGCTGAATCTATGCAACAACGCTGTAGAAGCAATGCCCCAGGGTGGAACACTCACTTTGCGGGCGCACAATGCTGAGGGGCAGGTAGTCCTGGAGGTGGTAGATACCGGGCTCGGCATTCCGGATGGACTCGATATCTTTGAGCCTTTTGCCACGACCAAGAGTTGGGGCACCGGGCTCGGGCTGGTGATAGTCCGACAGATTATCTCAGCCCACGGAGGGACCGTTACCTATGCCAGCGAGCGGGGTAAAGGAACGGCGTTTTTATTAAGCCTGCCCCTCTATCCCCCTCCTACGGCAAATCCTTGACCAGGGCCTTTATAAAACAGTTCTAGTGTAGTGTCTCACGCTGTTGGTACTTTATCCAAGACAGCCTTAGCGCGACGATACTTGGCGATAATGTCTTCGGCTTTGGCGGTCCAAACAAAAGGTTTCGGATTGCTGTTATGATGTTGGAT